>Ga0116230_10006238_pt1 | contig 11749 bp, 14 predicted proteins | sample S1TSphfallax_3_FD_88678 | JGI IMG/M metagenome (GOLD analysis project Ga0116230, IMG submission 88678) | Host-associated microbial communities from peat moss isolated from Minnesota, USA - S1T2_Fd - Sphagnum fallax MG | ecosystem: Host-associated > Plants > Peat moss > Unclassified | place...
AAAAAAATCCTCAGATTTCGAGAAAATGTACAAAAAAAATCTCCACATTTGGACTCTGATTTCATTTAGGTAACATTTTTTACTAATTAATTTTGTATTATGTAGACAGGTTGTAAAAAATGCTATTATTTAATGCTAAATCCCTGCGATGCAACCCAATTCAGAACATTAAAAAATTTTGATTTTAAAAAATATTTCTCCTAATATGCTATAATATATCAAATATGCAATAAATCCAGGTGTGCTTGAGAGAGTGTGAAACGGAGATTTACAACATTGTGGCGGTTCTTAACTCGGAGGGCAAGTTTTCTGAGATCCTGGCTTGTTGGTTTTTGGGGGAGGTGGAGTGCCATGAGTGAACCAGCAACTAAACCATAGTTATAGTAGTACCATGGTAAAACCTACGAACTCATGAATTTTTGGGGTTGCTGCTAACCATTATTACATGTGCCCTGAAGGACTAAGACTGAATCAAGGCCTTTCACTCCAAATTTGGCATTTCCTAGGTTGAATATAGCCATTAATATTTCTTGCTGTCGCAGTTAAAGCTTCTGAATTTTGAAAAACCAGAAAATTTTAACAATTCAAGAAATGGAACCATATTAAGAATCAGTTGTTTTGCCTTAACATGTGAGTGGCTCTATAAGGAACTGGTCTGAATAACATTTTTAAAACACCATTGTTGTTGCAGCCAACATTTTTTTAGTTGGCAAACTATGGTGAAGTGGCAATCTCTTATAGGGCCATGTGAATGGGCAGCTTAAGAAATGTTTTGTAAAATCCGATGCTTTTGCCACTCAAGTGGAGTTTTCTAGTCACTGCACATCACCCTAGCACAATACAATAGCCATCTCCACCATTGGATGGGAAAATTGTAGCTATCTCCCATCCAAGGCTTCGGTTAGGGGAAGCCACCACCTCCCCTCTCATTCTCTATTAACCCATGGAACTAAGAATCAATGGCTATATATATATATATCTAGCACCTTATGTTTGTGAATTCACTTGGTTAGCTTTGACCTTTCATCCATACAACCTAAAATTTCAAATTTCAAGGTTAAAACAAAGTGTACAACTAATGTGCAAGAACCCTATCTATATATAACTACCCATTATAGATTGAACTGTAAGTTCACTAAAGATAACTATAAAAACAAATTTAGACCTCCTAATACAAGCAATCCTATTGACCTGGATAAATAAATCTTGAAGCCTATACACAACCCTATTATATTTGTTGAACATTGATAATATTAGTCCCTTTTTAACATTTCCATTGGTTCTCTAACATTCTCACAAACTTACCAAACCTTATTACACATTGAAATGTTAGTTCAATGAAAATAACTAAAAAAACAATTTCAAACCACATAGTACAAACAATCCTTTTGACCTGGAAAACTAAATCTTTAAGCTTACACACAACCTTATTAAAATTGTTGAACATTTAAAATATTGGCCCTTTTTTAACATTTCCATTGGTACTATATCATTCTTTCAAACCTACAAAACCCTATTACACATTAAAGTGTAGTGAATATGAAATATTAGTTCAAGCATAACTTGAGCATTTCATGGGACGAATTATTCACAATAAACCAACATAAATTTTTTGTATCTTTTTTTTTTTTTCAATTTTTTGCAAAACAAAACTTGTTGCAAATGTTCATAAAAAAGTTCATCCATTGTCATTTTTATTCACATTTTCATCTATAAATATCATTCATCTATGACACATGGAAAAACATTCTTCCACATCACCAAATATTTTGTCCTAGGTGTGACAAAATATTATTTAAATATCTTGTCCACGTGGGATGAATATTTAAAAAAGATTTGGTCATGCTCCCTTGCTCATGCTGAGAGACTCATGAAATAACATCCCCCCTCTCCTCCAATGCCCACACACATGTTGCAAAACATTTGTTGATTATGAAACAAATTGTTTTTCATTTTTTCAATGAATATTTTTTTTTCAAAATAAATTGTTGCCTTAGGTCAATCAAAGGCATTTACAAGGTTTTTTTCCTACCATAATGCTTGTACAACCCATGTCAAATTTGAGGCACAACAATTTTGTTGTGTACCTTTGAATGTATGGCTACCAGTTGAAAAATTGTGCAAAATGTGAGATAAAATGCAAGAACATGTTCCAAGAAATCAATGTTAATCTAAAAATACAACCTTCACGAGGTCATTTTTGGATTAGGCAATAATCTCATTAGCAAATGTTGTAGGCCAACCACATTTACACCTAATAGTTAGTGCTAATTTTTCACTTATTTCATTAGTGCTAATCCATGTTGAGATTAGCACATGTTTGACACCCAGTAATAAAGTTTGACAATGGATGAATCCAAAAAAAGTGGAAAAGATGGTGCAGATCAAAGAACTATAAAATTAAACCTCAAGAAATTGAATTCAAGCTAGTTAAACAATGGATGAATTTGAAGAAATGGAACAATGGCTAAGCTTGGAAAAGTTAGGAAAGATGAAATTTGAGGAAACTGAATCTAAGAAATTGATTTCTCTTTGCAATGGACTAAAATGGTTCGCACTAATCAAACATTTAAATGTCCAATTGTCAAGAAATATAAATGCACCGTAAATATAAAGTGTGAATTATGCTTATTCCTCCAACTGAGCAAAATGTTGATTTTTTTTAAAACCATTTGTTTGAAATATCAAAATTGAAGGAAATTATGAAGGAGAGAAAAAATACAAAAATTGGTCTCATCATGTTAGAGGCTTAGAGTCCAAGAAATCTACCAAAGGAGCTACCTATATTTATTGCCAAAATTCCATTAATTATTTGTTTACTGCTGAAGTGGACTTTGAAAAATAAAATAATTATTCTAGTGCTGAACTTGAAAAGGAACTACCATAGACATAAAAAATTCGTATGACTAAAGATTGGGTGCATTTGAACTTAGTGAATGTTCATACACATTTGCACATTTTTGTGCTCACCCTCTAACCACATAGGCTCATTCTGGAAATAGGGTTCTAAATCTTTGAAAGAGTCTGAAGTTGCATAAATTATTTCCAAAATATTCTCATACCACTTCTTTGGAGGTGTAAAAAATACCTTTCATACCTTGTCGTGTGCAGGTATGTACATGTACTAGTGTCTTTCACATCCAAACTAATGTGCACCTTATTTCCCCATCCTTGCCTATACTAGCATCCCTCACATCCAAAATAATGTGCAACTTCCGTCCCCACCCTTATACATAAATATGAAACACTGGAGTGTAAAGTGAGGGACCAATTAAATGCCACAACTTGAGGCAATCCTTTGGACTGATCAATCAAAGAAAATATTTTTTCTTTTCTGACCCTTTTGGAAAGCCCTGTATCATTCTGTGCATCACTATCTAGTGTGTAGATGCTGTAAGGACCAGAAGCTTGACCTTAAGGGGAATAACTTACGCATGTGCAACACCAAATGTTGGTCACATAAGACTGCCTTTTTAAGCATTACTTGGATTTATGAAATCATGAGCTGGTGCTTGATCAACTAGAGAAAAATATATCATGATGCATATCCACAACTCTGTAAGAGAACTAACCTGAGATCTTATCTTCATGGTGTTACAACAATCAGAGATGCATACACCCTGCAAGAGAGTAGTCATTAACATTGTACTTGAGTGAGATTCCAAACATTGAACAATGCACACTTCCATTCACTTTCCTTAAAACTCATCCAACTCTCCATGACAAAATACAAAAATGTAAACTTTGAACTGACTTCACTTAAGACACACCACACCAAGCATTTCATGAAGGACCAGACCTTCCTGCATGCAAGGGAACAACATGAAGAAAAGCTGGTTCAGAATGTCATTCCAAGCTCAGGGAAGATCATGCCATGTGGATCATTCATGCCATACCCCACACAAAATCTCTTGTGCATTGCAATGTTCACTGCAATTTCATGCACGTGTTGTAGAACTTTGCAATAGCAGAATCTAGAAGAATCCTGTGATTGCAAAGCTTTTATATGCTACACACATTGTGAAAACTACTGTCATAAACATGTGAGATGTTGAATTCTAACTTGAAGAAAAAACCAAAGCAAAAGCTGTCCAGAGATCTGAAACACTGAAGATCATATGCTTACATTATTGCAAGGCCCATGCCCCAAGGATTAGGTGCAACACACATGCAAAGAAATATCCGCAAGGCCTTTAAAAAACAGATCCTGTTTTAATCTGCCTTCTTTCAGCGTCTTTTCACTGGGTCAAAGGTGGACACTCCAGCAACAGCACCTCCAATTGCAACAAGCACTACTCCACCAGCAACAACGCTAAAAAGTAAATTCTTAAGAGAGGCAGAGACACCTGGTTGGGCAGCCTCTGCAATCTCTGGAACCACTGCTGCTGCTAGCAAAGCCAAACCTGTGAGCCCAGCAATGTTTTGCTCCTTCTGTGAGGCACTGCTCATTCAACATATCCAATAAAGGTCAGATTTCTTGAATACAAAATTGAGATCAACATACAGGAAATAGGGCTTGCTCAAATTTCTCATATTACTTGCAGGCTTCCTGTTGGTGAGCAGGAAGCTCCTTTTCCACACAGAAACAAAGTCTTTGGGAGTTTAGAAAGATGACGTGTGTGTACTGCACACAGAAAACAATGCCAGAAATGTGCTCATGTTGGCTACTATGATAGGAGCAACTCAAACAGAGCTTGCTACCTGGCAAACAGAATTGATTGAGAAGTAAAAGTTATACATAAATAGACAGAGAATTCAGATAATACTTTTCAACCAGGAAGCAAATCTGTTGACTCCTTTTAGGAACCATGTGTCTTGGGATGGTCCAATCTTCCTCACTACATACATCAAAAGGCTTGTTCACAGACACCAAATAGGGCAAGGTATAATGGGGGGAAAATGTCTACAAGGTGTAGTAGGATTGGAATGCCAAAAGCAACCACCTACCGTTAAACTTGACACAAGAGCCTCCAAATTTCAACACTTTTAGGGCCTAATTAGCCTTTTTCATGGATGAGATTCAAGTACTACACATCATCAATGCCAGATGGGAGCAAAACTATACAACTACAAGAAGCTAATCACCAGGCAGAGAGCTATGTTGAGTCTGGATGGAATTCTACAGCTTATCTTCTGAGCTCAAAGCCCTCTTGAAAAAGGACTGTTTTCTTGAGGAAAAGGATCCATCCCTCGTCATCAAGGGTGGCACTTTGCATCAGATATTGGACAGCAAAAACCTAGGGTGTGCAGATAAACCAAAAGGTTCATCTCCCTTGTTCATCACACGAGAACTTAAGGGTTTGTGTGCCGATAAATTCACACCGAATTATGTGGCCTATGATTTCTCGCTGTTTCAAAAGTCAAGCTTCCTGAGACTACAATAATAACGCCACGAGGGTACATAAGGACACGGACATGCACACATCTTCTTCACAAACTACAATCGTGCGAAATGCGCACAATCGCAGCAAGCGAAATAGTGCATGTCTTACTTTATGGAATTTGCAACTGTGAATGCTTGAACGGACCAGGGTGAAAGGAGTATGCAAGAGCTTGAACATCACATCAAAGCAGCAATTTACATAGTCCTCCACTCTACAAGCTGAGCAGAAATCATCATACACAAACAAGGGAAAAACACAAACCTCATGGTCACCCTGCTCTTATTGCTCGAGATAAGCTTAGAGACGAAGCCCTTGCTCAGAGAAGAAGAAGAAGAAGCCGGCACCATTTTTTTCCCGCTCAACTTGCTTCCAGACACAAGGGCGACAGGAGCCACAAAGGCCCCAGTCACACTCATGGCAGACGCACACGCCATTACGCACTAGTTGGTTTTATTGTTTGTTTCTTGTCTGTCTCTCTGTTTCTTGCGATGTTGCGCAGCAACGAAGAAGGAAATCGTGATGCGGGCGGGAAGCCAAGAGCGAAGCTGAAACAACAGCGAACAGTGGTGTGGTGTGGGACAGAAGAGGAGAGGCAAGAGATAAGAGAGGAGCCAATGAGGGGGGCAAACCGCACACTCTCTCTCGCTCGCGCAGATAACGCTACTACTCACCGGTGGTCTGGTATAACTATGGTCTAGACTAGGTGACCGGCGACGGGTCTGGGTTACCAGACATAACCTACCCGTCCAGAGTGACAGCGTAACCCACCCTCCTCCTGTAGATGGATGATAATTCATGTAAACCCCTCCTCTCAATGGACTCATCTCTGAAGGCCACTCTGGATGATGTATGCACATGAGAAGAAGAATGAGAGAAGTTATGCTTGGTGAACCAACCAATCAGAATGGTTGCTTCAGTGGACAACCAATCAGAAGCTCAAGAACCTTTCAACAAGGTAATGAATGAGATGAAGAAATGTTTCAAGAGTACAGTGAACCTGAATTACTATGCATGTGCATTACATGGTATTATGCATTTGAATAGTTATGCTTATTATTTAACAATAGATTTATTGGATAGTAAAGTAACATCAAATCTTCAAGTAACATCTAGTATGCATTATATTAGTTAGTGGTTAGGTGTTTTTATTATTTTATTTTTAAAGTATATATAATCACATTCTTGTTTGAACATTTTTGAGCAATATGATTATGTTGTTGATATGATCAAATTGTTTATTGCATGCATTTCATTATGATAGTCTATGGAATTTCACAGGTTATGGGCTTATGTATGCTAGTGTTCTGTTGCGAAGCTTTTAAGTTTAGAAACAAGAGCTTGATCCATTGTGATCGTGTTTAATAGTGGTTTATTTGTGTTGATTTAGTTTAACATTCATTGTTTTGTCATTGATTGATTTGTGGTATTCATGTTTTTAGCCAATTGATTATTTAGTAATGGAAAGTAATAAGGATTTTTCTAGCATCAAGAAATTTTAATGGGAAGAATTTTCAAATTTGGAAACATCAATTGTAGTCCATTATTTGTGGATGAGATTTTTTGGAGAATTAGAGAATGTAGCAATAATTCTTTAAATATAGAATGTCTAAAGGTCAAGATATGTGTTATTTTCTTGGCAAGATCAAATTTATAAATTGTTAATTGAAGGACCTACATAAAGGTTTTGATGATAGTGTTATCATGACCAAGATCATCTATAACTTACCTATGAAGTATGAATGTTTGATGATTGCTTGGGACAACATGCCAAAGGATCAATGGAAGCTTGACAATTTGATGCTACAACTTTTAAAGGAGAAAACAAAGATCAAAAGGTGCAAAGAACAAAATCATTCCATTGGTGCAAAGCATTTGCCACCAAAGCCAATGTTCAACCTTTTTTTGGATGGAAACACAAACTACCAATTGTGGGATGTTGCTTACTTCACCTATTAGAACCAGTGAGAATCAATGGCAGAATGTTTGGAGAGGACCATTGGCTACTACTATGTGGTGAACACCATTGACACAAGAACAATGCCAAGTGTGGCATGCTAAGATTACTTTTCAAAAGTTCATCACATATTGCTTTAACTGTGAAACAAAGGACATTGGGCAAAGTAGTGTCCACATCTTCCAAGATGGAGAAACACATAGTCTACAAAAGTCACCAAAGGTGTTATTCCTACATTTGATCACCATGCATAAGCATAGATCATGATATCTTCTCTTCATATACATTAGGTTGATGATTGGTTTACAAATAGTGTTGTTATGCATCACATGATTATTAGACGAGATCTTTTTCCCAATTTTCAAAAGATTCTTAAAAGATCTTGGCCTATTGAAACAACCTCGATGAATGGTTAGGTTAATGACAAAGGAGACATACACATCTTGTGTCACATAATGGACAACAATTCTTGTTTATGTTCTTTACATCAAAGGACTCAAGAAAATTGCGTTTCCATTCTTCAAGCAATTGTTAAACCAATCATGTCAATCACTTATACTTTCAATGGAGTTTGATTTTAATAGAAAAATCAAGTTCTTCTCACAATATTTTTAAAGGTTTAAACTTAATTTTGAAGCTATTGTTCCTATCCATTTTTTCATTCATGTTGTTATTGTTCATCTCATTTTTAAAATAAAAGTTATTTTTAACATGGAAACATCCAAGAATCTATCTTAATGACATGTTTGACTTGGGCATGTTCATCATTCTATGATTAAACAAATTAAATGGTTTCCAATAGGTTGGTAGATGGATCTAGTTCGTTGATCCAAAAGTAATTTTAGAAGTTTTTCATTGTTGTGCCTATGGTAAGCAATGCCATGCACCTTTTCCTTCTTGCTCAAATAGAATCAAAGCCCATAAACCAAACATAATGATCTTTCGTGAAAAATGCCAATAGATTATCTTAGAGGGTCACGTTACTACATTCTTTTTAAGGATGATCATTATGGATATCAATTAGTTTTATTTAGTGCTTGACACTTTGAGTTATTTCAAGGTAATTTTTCAACAGTCCCTTTGTGAAACTAACAATCAGATCTAAGACTTATAATTGATCAAGGAGGTGAATACATGAGTCATATTTTTTAATCATTCCTTACTTAAGAAGGAATTGTGCATGAATGTAGTGCACCTTATAGTCCAAAAAAAATTTGGAGTTTGTGAGTGAGATAATTGTATTATTGTTGAAGTTACAAGGAATATGTTTTATTCTTCCAAGTCATTTGTTACTTTTTGGAGCTAAAGCAAATCATACAACTATACACATTCTTGATCACATAAGAACTATCACATTATTTGACAACATGCATTGTGAAATTTGGTTTTCTATCAAAACTAATGCCATTCACATTATAGTTTTTGGGTGTGTTGCATTTGCACATATCCCCAAAGAGATATGTCATAAGTTTTTTCACAAAAGTAAAAAATGTGTTTTCACAAGTTACATTAATCATTATAACAAGGCCTATCATTTATGGGATGTTGAAATTAACAAAATTATTGGAAATCAAGATGCTATGTTTATGAAGATCTTGTTGGAGATTTGATAATGTGAGTAGTTACAATTTTTATATTTTGAAACAATTATTTCTTGACTTTCTTATAACAATAACACCAAAGGTGGTTGGAGAGCAAATGTGGTGATAGAAATCGTTGAAAACCAAGATACAACATCAACATAATTTTAGGAACAAATTGTAGCATCAATGAAACATCAAGATCAAGTTGCACCATCAGTTGTTGATGAACACAATTGATTCCACACAACATTCAACCAAAAATTCCTAGCTAAAATGTCATCGTGGAAATTTTGATACAATAATAACCACATGATAGCTCTACACGTGTTCTAAAAACTCCTTGCATTTGAGGTCCATCACAAAGATATGTAGAATGGATATATGAATTGAATCTTCACTTTTATGCTTGCACTTTCATTTCATTTATGCGAGATCTTATTGTTGAACCTATTGATTACTTCACAACTATGATTTTAATTGACAGATTTCAATGGATCAAAGCCATGGTAGAGGAGTACAATTCAATGTTGTTGAACAAGATGTGGGAACTTGTTGCATTATTAACATGATACAAAACAATGAGATGCAAATGGGTGTACAAATTGGAATTTGCATATGATGGAATCATTTCATTTTACAAAGTTTGCTTAATAGTAAAAGGATTCACACAAAAAAAAAACATCAACCTTTCTAAAGAAATAAAATTATTGTTTGTTATATTATATTCGCATTATTTTATCAATTGTTGTCTAATATATGGACATCACCCAATTTGATGTGAAAATTGTTTTTCTCATGGAAATTTGTTAGAAGAAATTTTCATGGACCAATTGTTGGGGTTTGAAGACCCCATTTATCCACATAGTACACAAGCTCAAGAAGTCCATATATGGATTAAAACAAACATCTCATGTTTGGAATAATTTACTATTATTATTATTTCACACAATACCAATTTATTCCTCGTTCTATTGATCCTTGTGTGTATTTTAGTCATGATAACCATTACGATAGTAGTTGATGATAAATGAATTTGTAGCATTGGTATAAAAAAGATTCAACACATTCTTTGCTAAATAATAGTCCCAATACCTATGTGGGTATTCATATAATTTGAAATAAGATTAAAAATTAATTTTTCTTGACCATGGCCATTACATTTAGAAGTTGATCCATGACTTCCAATGATTTGATGATGCAAATCTTGTTGTCGTACTAGTTGATCCTAATAATCATATTCAATTTTTTTTCACTTTAGATGATGCAATTTATAAATCTTTTCCATGTAAGTAGCTTGTTGAAAGTCTTGGCTCACTATTAGAAATGTGTCTTAGTTCACTATGGGTTTCACTAGATTTTGAGTGAATTTGGACATTTTTACCTAGTGAAATTGTTTAACCCTTTAGTGAACGGGACCAGTTGCTAGGGACAATGACTTGTTTCACTAGTAGTTAGTGAAACATAGTTAGTGAAACAAAGTTACTCTCAAGTGAAATACAAATTTATCAATCCATTCATTTGCTAGTTAATTAACTAATCAGTATGGAAATCAATTAAATTTTAATTATTTAATATATAATATTATTAATAATTTCATGATTTTAAAAACTTATTATTTTTTGACACGTGTCACTACATATGTTAGGTTAAAAACCTAGCTTAGGTAGGCCATGTAATCAACCTAGGCACCTATTTTAAGAATTCAACAAGAGAATATTCAATCAACATACCATTATTGACCACACACAACACCACTTATGAGGTTTGATCCCTTGACCTTTGAAATGGAAGTAAACAACCTTACCATCAAGCCACCCCATTTATTGTGATAATACATTACATTACATTTTTATTTATCAAATATTTCATTTTAAACATTACAAAAACATAAACTTTGAAAATTCATATCTTATTGAAACTTTGTTCAAATGAAATGATTTGAGTTTATTTTTAAAAAAAAATCAATAATGTATATAATTACATTTATTTCCTTTTGAAAGTTTAAAATCATTTGAACAAATTGTTTTTTGAATATCATTATTCAGTAACATTTCAATGACCATTCTTTTGAATATATATATATTAATAAATAGATTTTTTTTGTTAATATAATAATACTACCTATGTTAAGGTATTTTCAATTATTATATGATTATTTTTCATTAATTTATTTCACCCTACATTATTTACGGCTTTTTATGGTTATTCTCAATTACTTATGTTTATTTTTGTCTATTTCACCTTAGGCTAATTTTGATTATTCTAAATTACTTTTGGTTATTTTAGCTTAGTTCACCTTAAGCTATTTTCAGCTATTGTTGTGGCCGTGCAACACCAAAAGAAAATGAACAATATAATTGGCGGCCAAGTTGCTTGGCCTCAAGGTCGGAGGCTATAGGAGGGCGTAGCTTTAAAATATTGAGGGGAATTTTTTTTAAATATATATTTATTTGCTCCCACCTGCCATGCTGTGGTAAAAAGATAAATTATTAGTCATAATTTAGGGCATAGGTGCACTCATCTTTTTGTGTGTTATGGGGGCCATTGCCTTACAAAACATAGTAAAACTAGTGTTGTGCCCACATTATTTACATAATAAATGATGGAGGTTGGTTGGAAACTGGGGGGATAGAAAAATAAGTTTTTTTGGCTATTTTATGTTTTTTTTACTATTGTAAATTATTTCAGTTTAGACTATTTGTAGCTATTATAAGTTTTTTTGGCTATTGAAAGTTATTTCACCTTATGTTATTATTGGCAATTATAGGTTATTATAGGTTATTTCACCTTAATTTTTTTTTCTATTATAAATTATTTCACCCTAGATT
>Ga0116230_10006239_pt1 | contig 11748 bp, 11 predicted proteins | sample S1TSphfallax_3_FD_88678 | JGI IMG/M metagenome (GOLD analysis project Ga0116230, IMG submission 88678) | Host-associated microbial communities from peat moss isolated from Minnesota, USA - S1T2_Fd - Sphagnum fallax MG | ecosystem: Host-associated > Plants > Peat moss > Unclassified | place...
CTCCTCATCGATACTTTTGGCCAGACTGGTGTTGCCCACTGACTGTGCCGCCCTTTCGTAGGCCAGACGAGTCCTGTCTTGTTCGGCGGCTGCGTTCACCAATGGAGCGGCAGCATCGTCTAATTTTTGCTGAGCTGAAAAAACCGATTTTTGATCATCGCTCAGTTTTAAAAGGCCGTTGAGAAATTCCGGATGGTCTTTAAATGCTTTAGTCAGCTCTTCTTTAGGAGGCATTTCAGCGCCGTTTTCGCCGACCTGTTCTAAGAGCAACTTAGCCAATTTTTTTGAATCAGCTGGAAGATCGTGGGTCGATTTGAGTATTTGCTCAAAAGTGTCGTTGTAGTTACTGTTAGCGACTACATATCCTTCTTTTGCGTCTCGTATGGCCGGCATGGTCTTTTTTTCCACCTGGTCATAGTTTGTGTCTGCTTCTCCGATTGCTTTTTGAAAGTCTGGTCCCATATTTTTAAGCAATTCCAGTTTGTCTTTATCAGAAAGATGAGCTTTGTCTTGCAAAAATTTTTGCACTACCGTGCGTGCGTCTTTTGATGGGCCATCCATCTTTGAGCCTTCAGCTTGCGCTATGGCATGCAAAGTCTTGTCGGCTAGAGCTTTTGGATCCGGAGCTTTATGCACTTCCGCCGGTCGATGTGGCGGCAGCGGTATGGCCTGCTGGATCAGTTTGTCGTGATGGGTTACGTGCTGATCCGGCTTTTGATCACCGCTATGATCTTGAATCTGAGCGCCCGGCGTTTTTTCTGATGGTTTGGTCGGGGCAAAGTCCTGTCCTTGCTGCGGTGGCGATGCCTCATCTCTCGGAGGCGTCACACCCAGGCCGCGCATGAGGCCATCAAATAAGGACTGGGGAAAGCTCTCCTGTGCTCCAGGAGCGGAGGCACTTTGCAAAATTTGATCAGACATTAAAAACCCTCGCCGGGGGACATAATTGGGGATATGTAAACTGGACGGCTGTCCGTTCCTCATAAATTAGAGCCTTGCAGGTGAAATAGACGTGAAAGTCCAGACCATGGTTGAGTGCGTCCAGGCAGCAAAAATATAAATAAGAGCTGGTACTACCTGTGGTGCTGGTAGCTTTGGGGCTGCCCGTGACTATTTGTTAAAATCATCGTAATAGCCCGGCGAGTAATTTGGTTCGCAGTCTATATTTTGGTCATGGTCTTTATCATTTTTTGATTGCGGCAGAGATTTTTCGGCAAATGTCCCCATCCTTTCATTCAGGTAGAGGAAATTTGTGTACACTTCGTCGTAAGCTTCGCCGGTCAGATATGCCAGAGCCTGGATGTAAAGCTCGGCTGCTTCTTCATATCGTTTTTGCGCCGTCAGACATTTGCCCAGGAGGACAACCAGTGGAGCTTCCTCCTGTCTTGGAGCAGAGGCGCTGCGCCAGGCGGTAAGGGTTTCGCGGGCCATTGTCTCGCCGGCGGTATAGTCGCCGCGCTGGAGCATCAAAAGCCCGCGCGCAAGCTTATCTTGCGTCGCTCGCCGGATCTGCGTAAATGTTTGCCCACCATACATAGTTATAGTCTAGCCGCTAAATTCTGGCGAACTGTGAAGAGTTGCCAGGCGCTTTGATCAACCGCGGGCAAAGGCTCGTATGATTGAGGGGAGAAACGGAGCCATAATGATGAAAATTGAAGACATTTTACAGCAACCTTCCATGCCCATCGCCGGGCCGAGTTATCCTCCCGGTCCCTACCGCTTTGTTGATCGCCAATATTTTATTGTCACTTATTTGTCCGATCCGGAAGCCATCACCGAAGCTGTGCCCGAGCCTCTTGTGCCTGATGGCAGTAATACAGTCCTTTATGAATATATCCGTATGCCTGATAGCTCGGGTTTTGGTGACTACACCGAGTCAGGCATAGTCATACCCTGCAAATTTGGTGATGAAAAAGTCAATTTTGTGGCCCAGATGTATCTTGATTGCGAGCCTCCCATAGCCGGCGGGCGCGAAATCTGGGGCTTTCCTAAAAAGCATGCCAATGCCAAACTTGTCGTCGCCAGCGACACCTTGACCGGCACACTCGTCTATGCCGGACAGCAGGTATCGATGGGGACGATGGGCTACAAACACAATGACATGATGTTGGAAAAAGCTGACGCTGTTGTTACCGCCCAACAAGCTATGGTTGCAAAATTGAGCAAGACCCATGTCAATCTCAAGCTCATACCCAATGTCGACGGTACTCTTGGTATAGCGCAGTTAGTGGCTTTCAATCTTACTGACATACAGGTCAAAGGCGCCTGGAGCGGCCCGGCGAGGCTACACCTCGTGCCCCACGTCAATGCTCCTGTAGCGGACCTGCCGGTCAAAAAAGTGCTGGGCGGCAGTCACTTCATTGCTGATTTGACTTTGCCATACGGACGCGTGCTCTATGACTATCTTGCAGTGGCAGCCGCTAAGGGCGCCCCTGCGCAAAAAACTATGGAGCTCAGAGGGACGCAGCGCGAGCGTGCTGATTTGGAAATGACTTTTGCAGCCAAGGCCAATCTTTAGAAATGCCTGCTGCCCCCAAGGCTCTGGCAAATCCAAATTTGCGTCTTTATTTTGCCGGTCAAATCGTCTCGATGATCGGCACCTGGATGCAACAGATGGCTCTGAGCTGGCTGATTTATAGATTGACTAATTCTGCCTATATGCTGGGTGTGGTTGCTTTTGCCAGCCAGGCGCCTACCTTTTTGTTGACGCCTTTTGCCGGCATTGTGGCTGACAGAGTCAATCGTAAAAGGCTGGTAATCATAACCCAGAGTTTCGCCATGCTTCAGGCTACGCTCCTGGCGATCCTGGCCTTTTCCGAAAAGCCATTGATCTGGCATCTCATCGCTCTTGGAGCGTTCAGCGGTTTGATCAATGCTTTTGACCTGCCCACGCGGCAAACTTTTTTAAGCGACATGCTGGAGACCCGAGCCGAGCTTCCCAACGCCATTGCCGTCAATTCTTCTATAGTTACCTTGACGAGGCTGATTGGTCCGCCAATCGCCGGATTTTTTATCTCGATAGCCGGAGAAGCCATGTGTTTTGTGGTCAATGCTGTCAGTTACGTAGCTGTTATTGTCGCTCTTTTTTTTGTCACAGCTAATCAAAAGCCCTTTGCAGGCGAAAGGCCAAAAGCCATCGCTCAGCTCAAAGAAGGGTTTAAATACGCTTTTAGTTTCAGGCCTATACGTGTGCTTTTAGCCATGGTTGGTTTATCCAGTCTTTCGGTCATGTCCTATTCCGTTTTGATGACTGCTTTTGCCAAAGATGTATTTCATGGAGATGCCACCACTCTCGGTATCTTAACTGCAGGCGTTGGAGCGGGCTCCCTTGTGGGTGCCGTTTATCTCGCTACACGCACGGGAGTCCTTGGGCTCGGGCGCTGGATAATCTTGAGCAGTCTGGCTTCTGGTCTGGGGCTGATTGGCTTTGGTCTGACTAAATCTATCTGGATAGCTCTGCCGCTCCTGGCCCTTGTCGGATTTGGCAGTATGATTTTGATGGCCGCCTGCAATACTATTTTGCAAACACTTGTAGATGAAGATAAGCGCGGAAGAGTGATGAGCATTTACACAATGTGCTTTATGGGACTTGCTCCATTTGGCAGTATGGCTGCTGGTTATCTGTCGACTGTCATTGGACTGGGACCGACTGTAATCGCCTCCGGTGTAATTGCTCTGCTGTTGGCCGCAGGCTTTGCTGCGCGATTGCAAAAAGTACGTGAGGACGCCCGTCCTATCTATATCGAGAGGGGCATACTAATGGCCGAAGCTGAGCTCAAGGTACTAAACTCCTGAGGGCGCCGGCGGCCGCAGCTATTTTAAAAGCGGCACCACATAGCTCTGCAAAAAAGGCACCATCGCTGTACCGGGATGGTCACCAAAATTAAGTGTTATCAGCATCTGCGGTTGCCATTTGATTTGATGCATCTTTTTGTACAATGTTTTGCTTTCATCATCGTCGCCATCGCTGGTTTTAAAACCAATCAAGCCTGCCGCTTTGCTATAAGCACCGTCTGCAGTGCCAAAAAATGTGGTGCCCAGCCCGAGGATGAGGCTATCGTTGGGAGACCAGAAAGTAAACAATTTTTCTTTTACCGCACGCAAGGCCGGCTTCAAACTGTAATCTGGTGAAACGGCGGGGGCCAGTAAAATGACTTTGCGCACTGACTCCGGAGGCAGGAGGCTAAGGGCTCTTAAAGCGATTGCGCAACCTGCACTTTTGGCTACAATATAGACTTCTGTACCATTTTGATATTTTGTTTTTATTCGCTCTGCTAGCTCGCAGGCTTTTTCTTCTATGCGCCGGCTATCTTGCAAGTCGCTCAGCCAGCGGCCGAAGCCATGACTCCAGTAAAGCTGTTCTATCTTGTGGGGCAGTCCGGCCAGCTTAAAAGCAAGAGTCATAGCGGTGGTGGCGATGTTAAATCCACCAACTCCATCTATTGTGAAAATTATCCCTCTAGCCAACTGGTTTCCTCTGCACATAATCGACATTCACTTTTATTTTACAGCCCCTGGCCCAATTGTGCTTGTTTTTTTATGCTCCTGGGTACTATATTTGCAGGGACACATATTGGCGATCGGATACGCTGGATCGGTGGAGACATGCTGCGGCGGAGTGTTTTGCTTTTAACTGTCTGGCTGAGCAGTCAGATCATCTCAGCCGTCTCAGATCCCCTGTTTGCCGGTTCTGCCTCCGGAAAAGCAACCGAGCCGCTCAAAGGTTTGTTACTGAAGCAGCAATCTGGCTTTGTCGACAAATTTACTATTCAAGCTACCGCTAAAGCCATACGCATAGACAATGATAATCACGATTATTTTTTGATCAGTGCTGCGCCGGACTGGCGAGTTTATATAGTCAGACCAAAAGACAAGGTTATGTCGGTGATGAGCCACCAGGACTGGTGTCATAAATATCTCCTCCATAATCTCTCCTGGACTTCATCTTTACGCAGCCCGGTCTCCTCTAGCAAAGTCGTGCAAGATGGCCGTTCGCTCACCAGATATAACTATGGAGCAACTGAGATTGTCCCACCATTGCTCGAGATGCGCAGCAGCAGGCAGGAAGTCCAGCGCGAAGGTGTTCCTAATCATGCCGAGCTGCTCTGTCTAAGTTATCCCGGATGCGAGAAGACAGGCCCAGTAATTGGCCGTGTGCGAGGCTTACCGCCGTTGCCGGCATTTATCCTGCAAGCTCAGCGCATAGCAATCGACGGCAATGTTGCCACAGCCATAAAAACCAACTCCATCAATAGTGAGGCTAAATTTTCTCCAGAGATATTTAGCGTGCCCAGCGGTTGCAAGATCGTTCCCTTCAAGGCTCAGATGGTCGAAACAGCAGCTGCCAATGAAAATACCAAATCTTTGATAGAAGATTTTATGAGTCATTGAAATCCAGGAAAATAAGGGCCGATTGGATCATTGACGTCACATTGCGCACGTCAAATAATAAAAGTTGGAACCGAACCGCTCTTCTTCACGTTAGCTACACCCATACTGTGGATAAATGGTATTGGTACAGGTGCTCGATACAGTATGACCTTAGTCATGGCGGGGAGGCCGGAGGTGGAATCGGTAGCAAAATCAGAACGCTCCGGTTCGGTGGTTATATCCTCCGTCTGGGGGCTTTTGCGCCGCGCCTGGCAAATTAACGCCCCATTGACAGTGATGATCATTTTCAGCTTGTTGTCGCTGCTTTTTGCTCTTTGGGGACTTTGTCTTGACCACCGGCACATCAATGGAGAAATGGCCTGGATCAAGCCTTGCAAGTTTGGCATATCAATTGCTCTATATGGTGCCAGTCTAATCTGGCTGGAACAGTTTCTCACTACCGGTCGCAATCTCTTTCGGCTGACGACAGTCGGCGCCCTCGGCGGAGCAATACTCGAGCTTACAGCCATTACGACTCAAGTGATGCGGGGTACTACCAGTCACTTCAACGATGCCACCCCCATCGATGCCGCTCTCTGGTACATGGTCAAGCTCTCGATCATGCCTGTTTCTCTGGCTGTGATAGTGCTGTGCATTTTGCTCATGCGCCAAAAAAATCTTCCACCTGTTTTAGGATTGTCCTTACGTCTTGGGACCTTTTTAACAATAGTCGGTCTGGTGCCGGCCGTAATCATGATTTTGCCCGAATCGGCCCAGCAATTGATTACCGAAATTGAAGTCAATGGCCATACGATAGGCTTCGTCACCGGCGGCCCCGGGATACCCTGGCTGGGCTGGAGCAGTGTCGCTGGTGATTTGCGCGCAGCACATTTTGTCGGGCTTCATGCACTGCAGGTGGTGCCAATTGTTGGCGTGCTGGTTGCTCGTTATCTCGTGCATCTGAGTATCAAGCGCCAGCTTTATTTGATCTGGAATGTCAGCTGCACCTATTTTGGCATTATCATGCTTCTCACCTGGCAGGCTTTGAAGGCCGAGTCTATAATGCATCCCAGTCCTGAGACCTGTATAGCCTTTGCTGTTTTGTTTGCTTTTAGCGCATTGGCCTATGGCTTGACCTTTCTCATACGATCCACGGCTGATTAGATCTATTTATGATAGTTTTTGCCTTGCGGTGGCACAACCTCACAGGCAAGTTAATTGTTCGGAACCCCATAGTCTGGTAATCGGTTACGGGTGTTGTAGTTTGCCGAGTATGGCAGCTCCGATGAGAACGACTCGCCCCACTAAGCGGTGTTACATCTTATTTTGGGGAGCGAGTGTGGGCGTTCAGCTGGTCGTATTATTATGTCTCCTCCACGGAGATGTATAGATGGCCGAGGACATTGACAATCTGCGCCTGAATGCCGATGGTGGCGATATGCAAGCTCAATTTGCGCTTGCCTGCGCTTACGACCGCGGAGAGGGTGTCAGCCAAAACGTGCGCTCGGCGGCCAAATATTTCCGTATGGCGGCTGAGACTGGGCACGTAGAAGCAAAGGCTGTTATGGCCAGGTTGTCATTTTTGGGTAAAGGCGTTGCTCAAGATTCGGCTGATGCTGCCGAGTGGCTGAAACAGGCTGCCGAAGGCGGTCACGCTGAGTCTCAATTTAATTTGGGTGAAATGTATGCTTTTGGCCGCGTTTTTACCGCGGACGGAGAGCAGGCCTCGCTCTGGTATGGCCGGGCTGCAGCTCAGGGGTATGCAGCTGCGGCAGAAAGGCTACAAGAAATAGATGCTGAAAAATCGCAATAAAACCGACAGTTATTAAACGCAGGAGAAAAAAATGGCCGGAAGTAAAATTGAGATTAAAACCAGCGCTGCAAAACCAATGAGTGGCTATCTGGCACTGCCGGAGAGTGGCAAGGGGCCAGGGCTTTTGGTTATACAGGAAATTTTTGGTGTAAATTCACATATTAGGGAAGTAGCAGATCTTTATGCTGCTGCCGGCTTTGTGGCGCTGGCCCCGGATGCATTTTCCCGCGTTGAGCCCGGTGTCGAGCTTGGTTACACCCAGCCCGATTTACAGAAGGGCATGGCTCTGGCCAAACAGCTTGATCCGGCGCAGACTCTGGCTGATATGGAAGCGGCTGTCGATACCCTGCGTCATCTGCCCCAGTGTGGTAGTAAAGTAGGTGTGGTCGGTTATTGTTTCGGCGGCACGATGGCTTATAAATTGGCCACAGCTGATAAAGTCGAAGCAGCGGTGGGATATTACGGCGGGGGCATAGAGCAGTCTCTGGACACGGCTAAAAATCTTCACTGTCCTTTGATGCTGCACTTTGGTGAAAAGGACGCTCATATTACAATGGCTTCGGTAGACAAGATAAAAGCAGCGCTAAAAGACGTCGGCCATGTCGAGATTTTTGTTTATCAAGGCGCGGATCATGGTTTTAACTGCGATCAGCGCGCCTCCTACAACAGGCAGTCGGCCATGTTAGCCTATGGCCGCAGTTATAATTTTTTGAAAAATGCTTTGACCTAAAAAACAAAAATCGGTTTATGGTGCCGCACCAGATATGGTGCGGCGTTTTTTTTGCGTTTTGAATCGATCGGGCATTTTAATCAGGCGGTTGACCGATAGCTCTGGCTGGCCTCTACCGCTTAGACTGCTGATTGAGCCTGGCATTGCGCCCGGCGCAAAAAGCGAGGTCGACCGATATGACTTTTAAAGCTGCAGAATCAAATAAAGAACAAATGTCGGCAGGCTTTTACCACCGGGTCAAAGAAGTATTTGTAGTTATGGGTGGCACACCGCGCCTGCTTTCATTAATCTGGAACGCCAATCCAAAACTCTGCTCCGGTGTTTTATTCTTAAATCTTACACTGGCTTTGATACCGCTGGCGGAGATAGAGTTAACCAGAGCAATTTTGGACGCCATAACTCGGGCCAATATAAATGAAGGTAATTTACCAAATGCACCAGCGCCGACCGTACTGCTTGGACTGGGGGCGTTGCTTTCTTTTATTTATTTTGCCGTCGAACCAAGCATGGTGGTGTGCGAAGAATCGCTGGCCGACATCCTCACACGAGATTTAAACATCCTCATTTTGCAAAAAGCAAATAGCATAGTCGACATTGCTTTGTTCGAGACGCCGGAGTTTTACAATCGGCTAGAAACTGCTCAGCGAGAAGCTGGCTATAAGCCGATCAATTTTTTGCACCAAATATGCAATTTGTTTCGCTGTGCCATCGAAACATTGTCGATGGCTATTTTGCTATTGCTCTATCAGCCTCTGTTGCCGCTTCTTATATTACTGCTCTATTTACCTAAGATTATCGAAGAAGTAAGAAATCGCCGTGTGCAATGGGCTGTTTGCAATTTTGAAGTGCCTGAAGTGCGCAAAATGTCCTATTACAAACATCTTCTCACCGGAGAACGTGAAGCCAAAGAGGTTAGACTGTTCAATCTTGGTGCTTTTTTTCTCGGTCGCTATCTGGAAACTTTTAACCAGTATTTTGTCCGCCATCAGGAGTTACGCAATCTTCACTGGCGCAACTGTCTGGCACTTTCCGCCCTCTCTGGTCTGGGTACCGCCGGCGCTTTTATTTTCGTGGGCCTGGCCGCCTTCGCAGGAGCTATAGGTGTTGGTGCTTTCACACTGTACGTCGGTGCTATCGATCGCTTCAGATATGGTCTTCATGGTACACTCCACTGCCTTTCGTCTTTATATGAAGCTAATCTGTTTTCTAAAAATCTTTTTGATTTTTTTGAAATACCCCATACGATGGAGCTGGTGCCGGCGGAATTTGCGCAGGCTGTTCCAAGGCAAAAAGCTTGTTCAATAGAATTTTGCAATGTCGGGTTTAGTTACCCTAAAGCTGATAAGACTGTTTTCTGCGACCTCTCCTTTTCTATAGAAGCAGGCCAGAGTGTGGCGCTGGTGGGGCAGAACGGAGCTGGTAAAACAACGATAGTAAAGCTGCTTTCTCGCCTTTATGACCCGACTGCAGGCAAAATACTTATAAACGGTGTTGATTTGCGCGAATATGACCTCAGTCAATGGCGAGAAAACACCAGTGTGGTTTTGCAAGATTTTAGTCGTTATTATCTTAAGGCTCGAGAAAATATAGGTGTCGGTCGGCTGGAGCTGATAAAAGAGCTGGACCTCATAAGCAGCGCTGCTGAGCGCGGCGGGGCGCTGGAGCTAATTGAGCGATTACCGGAAAAATATGACACCATGCTTGGCCGCATTTATTCATCCGCGTTTGAAAGCGGTGCAGAACTCTCCGGCGGTGAATGGCAGAAGATGGCGCTTTCTCGCGCTTTTATGCGTTCATTGCAAGGAGGTCGAATAAACTTGAGCAAGTTTGGCATGGACGATGCTCAGTTGCTCATTCTCGATGAGCCCACTGCTGCTCTAGATGCACAAGCCGAGTATGACGTTTATACGAGATTCAATGAGCTGACCAGGGACAAAACAACTTTTTTGATTTCGCATCGTTTCTCAACTGTTCGCATGGCGGATTTGATTTTGGTTTTAGAAAATGGTGCGATTATAGAACGAGGCTCGCATGATGAGCTAATCGACGCCAACGGCGAATATGCCAGGCTGTTTAACTTGCAGGCTGACAGGTACAAGTAAAAAGCAAATGCAATTAAAAGCAAATACAGCAGTTTTGTGCGAAAGCAACTTAGTGCTACTTGCTGGTGGCAATTTTGCCAAGAGTCGCTTTGACTGTCTTCAAATACTCTTCTGTATCTAAGTAAAGCTGGGCCCCGGGCTTGCCCGCCGAGATAGCGATTTTTTCCAGAGATGACGCACTCTCGTCAACGTAAACAGGGTACGGTTTTTTTACAGCAATTGCCGTCACACCGCCTCGGATATATCCAGTCAGAGGCAATACTTCCTTAAGCGATACCATCTCAATTTTTTTATTGCCAGACAGTTGAGCCAGAGCTTTTTGATCCAGCTGTTTGTCCGCCGGTATAACAGCCATAGACACGCCTTTATCGCCTTTTACTACCAGAGTCTTAAATACGACATTGGCGGGCAAATTAATGCTGGCAGCGACGGCTTCGGCGCTAAATTCTTCTTCTCTGAGGTCATAAGTGCGGATTTCGTAGGCTATGCCCAGCTCATCCAGCAATCGGGCGGCATTAGTTTTCATAGTGCCAGATTATACTAGATCAGCAAAAGACCGATCTCCACAATAACAGCCCTTAAGAGGGTTAAGCTTTGGGATCGGTCTTTTGAGATCTATCGGAGGGTTTAACAGGCGTAGCTCTTACGAGTGAATGCCATTTTTATTTTGTTTCAGACCCTTCTTTTTCATATTTCAATCATAGCGCCGATTGCTCGCCTCAGCACGTTTCGAGGAGCGATTTGCAACAATTGAAATATTATTTCTGGTGGCACTCAGCGTCAGGCATTTTCAGATTTTAAACAGTCAACTTTAGAGGCAAAATTTCAATTACGGCAAGCCTCCTCATCCCGGGTTTTACACAAATGGATAATCTTTTTGGTATCAATTAAAAAGTGCGGCGTCGCGACTTTCAGCGACTGCGTAGTTGATAACGCCGGGGGTGGCCAGTCCGATCACAAGAAATGAAGCAGCTGTGGCCAGACCATGCATAACCTTAGACGTGGTCGGCTTTTTGATTTTAATCGTTTTGAACAGGTGATAGGTGGCCAGAAGTATCCAGATGATTTCCATGGCATTGGCGGCGATATTTAACGCTGCTTCAAGATTGGCCAGATTGTTGACTCGGACAGTGCCGGCGGTCATTATGCCCTGAATGACAGTGTTGTCGCCCTGAGGCCGGATGGTGCCGTTGGTTGCATAAACGTCGGCACCTGCTGGTCCAATAGTCCCCATTGATGCGCCCTGAAGTATGGCGTTATTGCTTGACCCGTAGTCCTGCCCATAAAAATTGCTTTCGGGGCTCGGTGCTTTTGCTGAGTCGTCTCCCTTGGCTAACATCGATGCTGGAAAAAGGACAAAGAGTGCCACCATAAATACAATAGCTTTTGTTAAGTGATTCATGCAGTCAACCTCGATCGTAGTGAATTGTCTTTCAGTTTCCAGATGCAGGCGTCAGCTGCAAAATGATGCAAGCTGAGACTGAAGAAAGCCAGAGCTGAACAGAGATAGAGCGGAAAGCCCTGCCTGGCGATCAGGATTGGCATAAAAATAAATAGTAAAAAGCCGACTATGAACAGCCGAGCGTAACGCTTGCCGAATATTGCAAAGCTGTCCTCCATTTCGTCAGATGGTGATATTTTGCTGTCTTTAAAGTGACGGGTGAGCACTATGGATAAGTACTGACTGGCATGGTAAAAGTTTGGTGCAAGGAGCCATATCATGCTGCTAAAAG
>Ga0116230_10006240_pt1 | contig 11748 bp, 9 predicted proteins | sample S1TSphfallax_3_FD_88678 | JGI IMG/M metagenome (GOLD analysis project Ga0116230, IMG submission 88678) | Host-associated microbial communities from peat moss isolated from Minnesota, USA - S1T2_Fd - Sphagnum fallax MG | ecosystem: Host-associated > Plants > Peat moss > Unclassified | place: USA...
ATGGACTCGTGAGTAGACCCGACGCATTATGTTCGCATATTGCATCGCCCGGCCTGCGTGATTTCGGTCCCATTATCACGGGCCCGCGCAAAAGGTAAAACCGTCGCAATTTGCGGTCAGTCCGAGCCCTCAACGCTCCGTGCGCCCGGCGCTAGGTGTGGCAGGCGGCCGGCAGGTATTGCGGAGATAAAGTCGTACTTCCGGTGCCGGACAGCGTGACCCCGCTCGGAGTGGCGGCTTTGCCGCAGACCCAGATGACATCTCCCGCGCTGTCGGTGCCTGGATTCAGAGCCACCGTCGTGCCGTTGAGTTGCACGTGGGCTTGGGAGCCGTAGAGCACCACGATGGCACCGCCGGTGCTGACCGAAATACTGGACACGTATTTGCTGGTGACGGACCCCGGCATCGCGATTGCGTTCGTGCCGCCGGTCGCGTTTGAGGTGGTCGGGAAATTCCCGTTCATGGTGTAGTACTCGCTGACCGCAGTCTTCCAGGTGTCCGCGAGCGTCAAGCCCTCGCTCGCCTGAGCGCGGATCGTGTAGTTCTGGTAGGCCGGTATCGCAATTGCGGCGAGGATCCCGATGATCGTCACGACGATCATCAATTCGATCAGGGTAAAGCCGCGTTGAAGTTTGCTTATCACCCTAATCCACTCCTGTGTTCTCGAGTTGCTATCCGTGTCCCGGTCCACGTGCCACTGACTCAGGAGTGGCAGGAAGCCGGTAGATACTGAGACGAGACTGTGGTCGTGATGCTGGCCACGGTAGTCACTCCGCTCGGAGCCGCCGCACTGCCGCACACCCAGATCACGTCTCCTGCGGTGTCGGTCGCTGGATTGAGCGCTAGCTGATTGCCGCTGATAGCCTTGTTGGCTTGATTGCCGTACTTGATAACGATGGCGCCACCCGTGGTGACGTTCACCGAGTTGACGTACTTGCCGGACGTACTGCCATTGATTGCGATCAAATTGGCCGTGGCGTTACCGACGTTGCTGGATCCGACCGGGAAATTGCCGTATTCCGTGTAGAACTCGCCGACCGCCGTTTTCCAACTGTCCGCGAGTGACAAGCCTTCTGTGACCTGCGCGCGTATCGTGTAGTTCTGATAGGCTGGAATCGCGATAGCTGCGAGGATGCCTATGATCGCAACCACGATCATCAATTCGATGAGGGTGAAGCCTTTCTGCAGTTGTTTCGACATGACTCCTTAGCTCCTTTCGCTATACACAATTGTCAAGGAGAGGCTGTAAACTCTCGCGAATATCCATCCTGAAATTGCATCGGATCCTTCCTCTGTTTCTCCAAAAGGGCCCCCCCTGTGGAGGGGCCCCGTCCTGGTCGCCGTAGCGACATACCCGATTACGAGTGGCAGGAAGCCGGCAGATACTGAGAGGAGACGGTGGTGGTGACGTTGGCCACGGTGGTCACGCCGGCCGGAGCCGCCGCGCTGCCGCACACCCAGATCACGTCGCCGGCCGTATCCGTCGCCGGATTCAGCGCGAGCGTGTTGCCGCTGATCGCCTTGTTGGCTTGGGCGCCATAGGTGATCACGATCGCGCCGCCCGTGGTGACATTCACCGAGTTGACGTACTTGCCGGACGTGCTGCCATTGATCGCGATCAAATTGGCAGAGGCGTTACCGACGTTGCTGGAACCGGTGGGGAAGTTGCCGTACTCGGTGTAGAACTCACCAACGGCCGTCTTCCAGCTGTCCGCGAGCGACAAGCCTTCCGTGACCTGGGCGCGGATCGTATAGTTCTGATAGGCGGGAATCGCGATAGCGGCAAGGATGCCGATGATCGCAACCACGATCATCAATTCGATGAGCGTGAAGCCTTTTTGGACTTGCTTAAGCATGTATAGACTCCTGATTGTAATTAACTGAACTGCATCTACAGAAACCACGGCTTGCGCCAGTGATAGGTTCTAGAGCAAGCCCTATGCCAAGAGGCGCTCCGTAGGTGTAACAATCTGTTTTATAAAGAAATCGAGCGATTTATTCGGCGTTGTTGCGATGCCGTTCGTCGGTTCCGTGCGTCATATGTGGCTGCTTTGGTCACACAGTGACAATATTTGTCACAACGCCGGCTTCCATCGGACCTCTTCGATCTCTTCGTGATAGCCGTCCTCCGCGTTGACTTCCCAAATGCGCGATTTTTCGACGCCTGCGCCTGCGCCTGCACCTGTGCCCGAGATCGCGTCGACGGCACGGCTGGCCGCCAACATCGAATGGTCTTGGTTGTTATAGCGATGCATGCCGTTCCGACCGACCGGGTATAGGTTGGAAAATCGATCTAGATAACTGCGTATGCGGCCGAAATCTCGGTATTCGCCAAAATAGGCGGGATAGGCCTTGGGCACTCGAACGACCGTGCCGTCGAGCACGTCGCGGCGATCGAGCAGGCCGATCTGTTCGAGTTCGCCGGCCGCGAATTCAAGGAATCGCGCATTGTCCATCGACCAGAGTTCATCACCGTCACGACAGAAGTACTCCAGGCCCAGCCAGATCGTCTCCGGATCCGCGACCATGGCCGGACTCCAATTATTGAACACCTGGAGGCGTCCGATCTTGACGTCCGGTTCCTGGATATAAATCCAATTGTCGGGGGGCATGCCATTGCCGCGCGGCCCGTTGGCGCTCTGCCGCGTGCTCGCATGCATCTTGCGGACCAAGAGGCCTGCCGTCATGAAGTCTCGGTAGGGCAGTCGATCGGCCACGCGAATGACACGCTCGTCGGTCGGTTGCAGCAGGGCGACCAGATCGCGCACCGGCATAGTCGAAACAAAATGATCGCAGGCAACACGGCTTAGGCCGCCGCTTCCCTCGTCGCGTACCGTGACAGCGGTGACCTGCGAATCGTTTCGCTCGATGCCGACGACGCGATGCTGCAGCAGGATCTTTCCGCCTTGCAGCGTGACGCGTCGGGCGACTTCTTCCCACATTTGCCCTGGGCCCAGCTTTGGGTATAAGAAGCGTTCGATCAAACTGGTTTCCGTATGCCGTTGCGCCGTATCCTTCGCCGAGCGAAAAGGCGTTTTCAGCCCGTGCGCCAGCGCTTTGGCAATCGACAAGCCCTTGATTCTTTGCGCCCCCCATTCGGCGGAGATTTCGTTGCACGGCACACCCCAAACCTTTTCCGTGTAATCCTTGAAGAAGGTTCGATAGAGGCGATCGCCGAAGCGATTGATGAAGAAATCCTCGAGAGAGGACTCCGGAGCGCGCGGCTGTAGTTGTGCTTGCCCATAGCTGAGACCGATTCGGGCCGTCTCCAGCAAGCCCATGTTGGTAACGGTGTCGGCATTGAGCTTCAAGGGGTAGTCGAAGAAACGCCGCCGGTAGTAAATGCGCGAGAGGCGCTGACGCACCAACATGACCGCGTCGGACGAGGCGGGCGCCAATTTCTGGGGTCTGAACTCGTGAGACTGCCGTTGGTAGGTGATGCTCGTCGCTTCCTCGGATCCCAGGCTGTCTGCTTCGATCGGCAGGATTTCCTGCCACCAACGCATGACCCAGTCCGACTTCGAAAAGAATCGATGTCCGCCGAGATCCATGCGGTTGCCGCGGTAATTGACCGTCTTGGAAATGCCGCCGACCTGCGTGTCCAGATCGAATATCAGGGGCACGACGTCCGATCGCCGCAGGAGTTCGAGCGCGGCGGTGAGTCCGGCCGGCCCAGCGCCTGCGATCACCGCGATTTTCGGACCGCTAGGTGCTGTGGACACGTTCTCGGTTCCTGACGAACAAGAGCTGGCGACGTGAGATGAAATTACACAAAAAGGTGAAACCGGCGGCTACGCATTTCGCGGTGAGATAGTACAGACCCAGGTATCTGATCGCCAGGAACATGACACCGGCGTTGACTGCGAGTCCCGCCGCGCCGAGCGCCGCGAAGCCGACAAATTCCACGCGACGCCGCGTGAATCGACGCTCGTGGAACACGAGTGTCACCGAGATTGCGTAAGCGACGCAAGTGCCGGCACTGAAAGAGACACAGGCCGCGATCAAGGAGTTCCAGGAGAAATGGTCGACCAAGATCCACAGCAACGCCATATCGAAAATCAGCGCGCAGCCGGACGCGGCCAGATAGCCCAAGGCTTCGCCCATGACCATTCTCATGGTGTTCTCGCGGCCGAGCGCACGCGGTTGCAGTCGTACAAATTCCAGCCGTTCCAGCTTCCGGGCCGCGTATGCGGCAGCGAGTCGAAGCCGATGCGCTCGCGTGCCACGACGAAGCCGAGCAGGGGATCGGTACACACCTGCTGAAGACGTTCCACGGTCAGCGGCCGCCAGCTGGGAGGCGCTTTGTTCGCGGGATTCGCGCGTGCCTTCGTCAGGCGCGTCAGAATTTTCCAACTTGGATCCTCGAGCGGCAGAAGCACGGTCGAGCGCCGCGCAATCTCGATGGCGATCGGCCGCGAAAACACGACGCCCGAAGATTGATTCGTGGACAGGTAATTGGCTCGCCCTAAGGTGAGCCAGACGAACAGACCGTTGTCTTTGAAACTTGGCACGTAGACCGTGCTCGTCGGCGGTATGGTTCGGATCCAATCCGAGAACTCCTCGATGTCGGCGGGCGAGGCGGATGGCGTCTGCGCCCGCAACGTGAAGGGCAGAATTGCGACCAGCGATCCGATAAGACAGGCGCTGATCAGCAAGGGCCCCCATAAAGAATTGCCCTTGTGCAAGATCCATACTACGAGCGCGACGAACAGGACTGCCGGAACTCCCAGTTCGAAGCAATTGCTGAGCTTCGTGAGCACGGGAAACGCGTGTTCAGGACTGGCGGCTGCGACGGTGACGATGCGCCAGCAGTTCACACTTACCCAGACCAGCACCGCAGCGGCGACCGCGGCAGCAGCCCAGTGCAGGTACCGGTAAATGGGCGGAGTGAATTGCGGTCTGAGCAGCCAAACCGCCAGTACGCTTGCAAACAATGCCAGGCCGATCGATCGCGGCACCAACCAGGCCGACAGTAACAGCACGGCGCACAAGCGGCCGCCGCGCTCTTCCCCCCAGGCTCGCGCCAAGGTCGGCACCAGGAGCAGGATACTGACCAGGTTGGTGATCCATACCCACCGCCATGCCTGCCCCTGCACCAAAATGGCCACCGGTCCGAGCGTCCCAGCGATGACTGCAACTGTCAGACCCGCGACACCCACGAGCAATGCGGAAAGGCCGAGCTTGCGAATTCGCGGGTCCGGGGTGACGGTGAGGGTCGCTAGCAGGCACATAAACGGGCGTGCGTTCAATTCCCAATCCCGTGTCGACCAAAGGTCCAGGAACAGGAATTGTGAGCGCTCGCGGACCACCTCCAGCCATGCCGGATCCATCAGCAGCAAGAGATGAGTGGTCGGCGCAGCTTGGGTCGCGATCCAAGCGACGCCCAGCGTTCCGAGCACACCGGCCAAGGCTCCCAGCACGGCGAGCCGTGTCGAGACCGACAGGCAGGCCAGGAGCAAGGCGCCGGGAAGCGCCATCAAAGGATGGATCGCGAGCGCGCAACCAGAGATGAAAAAGGCCGGCAGTCGCCGGCCATAGAGGTGACAGGCGAGCGATAGCACGACCAGCGCCTCGGCCGCCGAACGTGCCGTAAAATAGTCGTCGATGTAATTGAACACACCGGCCGAACCGTATGAGCTCAGCACGGTACACAGGAGTGCCACTGAGAGGAATGCAATCTCGCGGCTCGCGAGCGCGCGAACCGTAAACCAGGCGGCCGCCAGCAATGCCCAAGTGCAGGTAAGCAGTCCGGTAATTGCTGCAGCCTGCAAGCCGATCCGTTCGATCAACCACGCGTACACCGGCGAAAAAATCGTGTACCGATCCTGGGATCCATCCTGTAAGGCCAAATCCGCGGCCAACGCGGGCTGCAGCCGCGCAAGCGCTTGGAACGCATATAGCTGGGCATCGCCAACGATGCCGGCATAGCGGTGGCGCAACGCCCAGATCACCGCGACCATTAGGGCGAGCGCCACCCCGGCGCTGAATTGGTAGCGCCGATCGTGTCTTGGGTGTCCTAGGATCTGTGCGCTCGCGTCGCGGTCGGTCACTCGATCCCGAGCTTCTTGATTCGGTAGCGCAACGCGCGGAACGAGATCCCCAAGACCTTGGCGGCCGCGGTCTTGTTGAAGCGCGTCTGCTCCAGGGCTTTGACGATTGCCTCGCGTTCAATGTCTTCGAGCTGATCGCCGAGGCCGGCGCCAACGTTGCCGCCGAGCGCACCCGGCATCTCCGCGAGGCTGCCGAAGCCTCGCGCGCCGGCCACCGGCGTCGGTCGCAACTGAACATCGCTGACTTGCACTTCGCCGCTGGTGCTAAGCGTGATCGCGCGCTCCAGTATGTTCTCGAGTTCGCGGACATTGCCCGGAAACGGATATTCCTCGAGTGTTGCGAGAGCCTGCTTGCTCAGCAAGGGGACCGGAATTTTCATGCGCCGCCCGAGCCGCCGCAGTATCGCCTCGGCGAGTTCCTGGACATCGCCCCGCCGCTCGCGCAAGGACGGTACGCGCAATTCGATCACATTGACCCGATAGAATAGATCCTCGCGGAACTTACCCTCTGCGACGAGTTGTGCGAGGTTCTTGTGCGTGGCCGACAAGATCCTGACGTCGATGCTCATTTCTTGCTGCTCGCCGATCGGACGCACGGTCTTCTCTTGGATCACGCGCAATAGCTTGACCTGCATGTGCAGCGGCAGGTCGGCGATTTCATCGAGAAACAGCGTGCCCCCTTCGGCGGATGGAATGAGTCCTTTCTTGTCGCTCAAGGCCCCGGTGAAGCTGCCGCGTTTATGGCCGAAGAGCTCGCTCTCCATGAGTTCCGTCGGAATCGCGCCACAATTGACCGCTACGAAAGGCCCGTCGCGGCGGGGTCCGGTTTGGTGGATGAGTTTTGCGACGAGTTCCTTGCCGGTGCCGGATTCGCCCGAGATGTGGACCGGCGCTTGGCTACGCGCCACGCGCGCAATCATTTCCCGAAGATGCTGCATCGAATCCGAGGTACCCAATAACCGCGGTCCGAACACGACGGTGTCGGACTCGCTGGTTTCCGAGAGCTTGATCGCGGTAGCGACGAGCTTGCGCAAGCCGACCAAATCCAAGGGCTTCGAGACGAAGTCGTAGGCGCCGACCTTCAAGGCGCGCACCGCCGTTTCCATATTGCCGTGCGCCGTGATCACGGCAACGGGGACGTTCGGCGTATAGCGCTGCATCCACTCGACGAGATCCAAGCCGTTGCCGTCGGGCAGTTGCATGTCCGTAAGACACAGGTCGAAATGTTCGGACTTGAGCAAACGCTGGGCCGCACCGATACCGTTGGCACTGCGCGGATCGAGATTCATGCGCTGCAGCGTGATCGTCAATAACTCGCAAAGATCGGGTTCGTCATCGACGATGAGCACGGCGGGTTTAGGCATGGCGGCATTGTAGCGGCAACGGGCTCTCGCACCAATTTGCGTTGGGGCTATTCCTCCCAGCGCTGCGGGTCCGTGAATACGATTCTGAAAACGCTGCCCCCGCCGGCGCGCGGCTCATAAATGAGAATCGCACGATTCAGTTGACACAATTCACGCGAAATGAACAGGCCGAGTCCCGTGCCGCCTTTGCGGCCGGTGAAGAACGGTTCGAATATGCGGTCGACGAATTCGGGTTCTATGCCTGTGCCACGATCGCTGACTTCGAGATAGGGGCGATCGCTCGACTTCAGCCGCCCGACTCGAATCTCCAGGCGCTGGGCATCCTGGCGCAGCCCGTATTTGCAGGCATTGTCGCTGAGATTCCAGACCACTTGATGCAGATGGCTCGGATCGAAACGAACTTCGAGGTCGTCGGCTTCCTCCTGCAGGCCGATTTCCGCAGTCGGCACCTGCATCGTTTCCGAGAACTCCAGTACGAAATCCTCCAGCCACTCGGCGAGCTGGAGTCGCTCCGGACGCGTCGCTTCGCGTCTGGAGAGTTGCAGGACGTTATTGATGATCGTGCTGACCCGCTCCGCATTGTTGCGGATGATGTCGGTGAGTCGGCGTTCCTCGGGCCCAATGTTCGGGCTTTCGGCTAGCAGTTGACCAGCGTGGCTCATTGCCCCGACCGGGTTGCGGATCTCGTGCGCGATGCTTGCGGAGAGTCTGCCGAGCGCGGCAAGTTTGCTCTGCTGCACGCGTTCGGCCATTAGGCTCGTGTCCTCGAGGAAGATCAGCGTCGGCCCCGGCGCAGAACCGCCGAGCGGAGCGAAATGCGGCTGGATGACGCGCGCGCCGTCCGCGGCCACGAAGCTGGACGGCGTCTGCGCGCGATCGCCCTCGGTTTGCCGCCAGGTGCTCAAGGAGTACAGCAGGGGTGGCGAGACCTCCCCGAGCAATGCGCTCGGGACGGCTTGGAAATCGCCCAGAATTTGCGCTGCAGATTCGTTGATCAAGCGAATCCGGTCCCCGGCATCGACGACCAACAGACTCTCGCGCAAGTGCTGCACGATGTATTGCGACAATTCGGCGAGATTTGCGAGATCCAAGTCCCGCTGCCGAACCAGATCCTCGCTCTCCCGCATGCGGTTTGAAAGAGCGCTGGAGGCCGTTGCAATCAGGAACAACACGAGTCCGAGCAGGCCAGCGGTCGTGTAGGCCGCGCTGTCGGCGCGCCCCACGAAACCCTGCCAAATCGTGTCGCCGAGCACGCAGAGCGCCGCCACTGCAGCCAGGAACAATGCGGTGCGAGTGTCGAGGAGGTAGGCAAGACCACCGATCGGCACGAGCAGCAAGAGACCCAAGCCACCCGCGGCGCCGCCCGAAGCGTGCACGATCGTCCCGAGCAGCACGATGTCGACGACCGCCTGAAACAGCTTCTGCATGCCGAACGCCAATACCCTGTTGCGCACCAGCACGAGGCACACGAAACCAAATCCGGCGTAGGCCAGCAGCGAACCGAAAAACGTGCGCGGGTCGAGCAGCACCATCCCGCGCAACCCGCCCAGGGAGTAAAGGCTGAGAAGCACGAGCGATATCAGCACTCGGTAAATGCTCAACAGTCCCAGCACTCGCCAATGGAGCGCGGAGCGTGAGCCCGTCAGGCCGTCGAACTTCATATTCAAAGCGTCGTTCTCGCGTTATTTTGCGCTGGAGGTGAGCTTAATTCAGAATACACCGCCCCAGGCGATCCGATCAGTCAAGGACAGTCCATGAATTTGCACGAATACCAATCCAAACAGCTATTCCTTGACTATGGCATTCCGGTCCCGAAGGGGCTGGTCGCTGCAACGCCCGATGAGGCGGTCGGCGCGGCCGAGGAACTTGGCGGCACGCTCTGGGTCGTCAAAGCCCAGGTTCATGCCGGTGGCCGGGGCAAGGCGGGCGGTGTCAAGGTAGCCAAGGACGCACGCGGCGTGGCCGCCGCGGCGAAGGCCATGCTGGGGAGCGTCTTGATCACGCACCAGACGGGACCCGAGGGTTTGCCGGTTCATCAGGTTTACATTGAGCTGGGCTCGCAGATAGTCCGGGAAATCTATCTGAGCATCGTGCTGAACCGCGAGGCCGGCCGCATTGCGTTTGTAGCGTCCGTCGCGGGGGGCATGGACATCGAAGAGGTGGCCGAGCATACGCCGGAGAAAATCCTGCGCATCAACGTGCATCCGACGGCGGGTTTGCAGGACTACCAATGTCGACAACTAGCATTTGGGCTGGGGCTCGAGGGTGCGCAGATCGCGCAATTCGGACGTATCGCGCATGCGCTGTATCGTCTCTACCTGGACAAGGATGCCAGCCTCGTCGAGATCAATCCCCTGATCGTCACCGGTACCGGCGAATTGCTCGCGCTGGATGCCAAGATCAATATCGAGGACAACGCCTTGTTCCGCCACCCGGATCTTGCCGTCCTGCGGGATGCGACGCAGGAAGACGCCATGGAGCGCAAGGCCGCCGAACATGAACTCAACTATGTATCCCTCGACGGAAACATCGCCTGTATGGTCAACGGAGCCGGACTGGCGATGGCGACGATGGACCTCATCCAGTTGCATGGCGGATCGCCGGCCAACTTTCTCGACGTCGGCGGCGGTGCTACCAAAGAGCGTGTCAGCGCTGCATTCAAACTGATCCTGTCCAATCCCAGAGTCAGCGCAATTTTGATCAATATTTTTGGTGGCATCGTTCGGTGCGACATGATCGCGGAAGGGATCATCGCCGCAGTCAAGGAGGTTGGCGTGTCGATCCCGGTCATCGTCCGGCTGGAGGGGACTAACGCGCCGCGTGCTCGCGAGCTTCTTGCCGGCAGTGGTCTTGCGATCACGGCAGCCGGCGATTTGACGGATGCCGCGATCAAGGCGGTCAAACTGGCGGGAGTACAGGCATGAGCATCCTCGTCAACAAGGCGACAAAGGTCATTTGCCAGGGGTTCACGGGCAAACAGGGCACGTTTCATTCCGAACAGTGCCTGGCCTACGGCACGAAATTGGTCGGGGGCGTTACTCCGGGCCGCGGCGGCCAGCGACATCTAGGTCTGCCGGTTTTCGACACGGCACGTCAGGCAGTCGAAGCCACGGGCGCGACCGTCAGCATGATTTACGTGCCGGCGCCCTTCGCGGCCGACGCGATCCTCGAAGCCGCCGACGCCGGCGTCGAGTTGATCGTATGTATCACCGAGGGAATCCCGGTCAACGACATGGTGCGCGTCAAGATGACGCTCGCGAGCTACAGGACCCGGCTCATCGGGCCGAACTGCCCCGGCATCATCACTCCGGGCGAGTGCAAGATCGGAATCATGCCGGGCTTCATTCATAGGAAAGGCCGGGTCGGCATCGTTTCACGCTCAGGGACCCTGACCTATGAGGCCGTGTTTCAGACAACCAACAACGGCTTGGGCCAGAGTACTTGCGTCGGGATCGGCGGTGATCCCGTGCGCGGCATGAATTTCATCGATGTACTCGACTTGTTCGAGCAGGATCCCCAGACTGAAGGCATTGTCATGGTGGGGGAAATCGGCGGCAGCGATGAAGAGGCCGCCGCAGCTTATATCGCTGCCAGCGTGAGCAAGCCGGTCGTCGCCTATATTGCCGGCGTTGCCGCGCCTCCCGGCAAACGCATGGGCCATGCGGGTGCAATCGTGGCGGGCGGCAAGGGCACAGCGGCGGCGAAGTTCGAGGCCCTCGAGGCCGCCGGCATCACGACGGTACGCTCGCCCGCGGAGCTCGGTGTTGCGATCGCCCGACGTTTGAGCAGGAAATCCAAAGCCAAGAAGCCTGCCGCAATGAACAAGGTTCCTGCAAAGAAGAAGCCGCTCAAACGGCCGGTCGTCAAGGCGCGCAAGAAGCCCGTGGCTGGCCCGGCGAGGCGCAGCCTGGCGCGTCGCTCGAAGTAGGAGATCGGTTTGACGCATGCACGACGCTTGCGATGTGTGATGGCGCAGCTCAACCTGGTGGTCGGCGATATGGACGGCAATACGTCGCGTATCGTCGCTGCGGCTCAAGAGGCGCGGGACCTGAGCAGTGCCGATGTCGTGATGCTGCCTGAGTTGGCGGTCTCGGGATACCCTCCCGAGGATTTGCTGTTCCATGCGGGCGTGCGGTCACAGGTGGCGAGATCGCTCGAGCGTCTCAAGAACGAAGTGCACGGTATCACCATGGTCGTGGGCTACCCGGAATATGAAGGTAGCCACATCTTCAATGCGGCGAGCGTCATTCGTGATGGACTGGTGCTTGCGAATCATCGCAAGGCCTGCCTGCCGAATTATCGTGTGTTCGACGAAAAGCGCTACTTCACGCCGG
>Ga0116230_10006243_pt1 | contig 11746 bp, 11 predicted proteins | sample S1TSphfallax_3_FD_88678 | JGI IMG/M metagenome (GOLD analysis project Ga0116230, IMG submission 88678) | Host-associated microbial communities from peat moss isolated from Minnesota, USA - S1T2_Fd - Sphagnum fallax MG | ecosystem: Host-associated > Plants > Peat moss > Unclassified | place...
CAGTTAAAAGTCCTGTAGAAAATTAATCTTTGGAAAGCTATTCTCAGCCATGTCATGGGCCACATATACCAGGAACATTGTTTCTTCCAGCTTCAAATATCTCTCCTCTACAGAGTAATAGAATTATGAATCCCAAAGAGCAAGACTAAAAGGGTGGTATTCAATGGGCAAAAGTTCAGTGAATTTGCAGTTCTTTAACAAAACATTAACATTGTTCATTTTCAGACTGATTGCATAGGCATATATAGATGCTTCTCTGAAGTAACTTGGATCAATATTTCATATTACAAGTGTATTACCAAATCCTGTATCTTATGCCAGCAAGTAGCCTTCAAGGATGTGTAAAGCATCACAATATGTGAGACTGGTGAAATGTAAAGGAAAAAAGCAAACCCATGGGATGTTCTTCCTTGTGATTTTACCCCTTGGTGTTTGAAGAAATAATGGACGTGGCCTGTGCATGCTCCAATTTCCTTCTAGAAGTTATTACAATCTTCTCTGCTTAAGTTAGTCATTCCTCTTCGAAGTCCTATTCCCCTTTGTCTTTACCAATGTGCTTCTCTCTTGTCCCTGCCACAATTGTCATTGTTTTTTTAATGTGAGCAAATTAACTGCCCCATGGTTTGCACTAGCAAATTTGTTCAGAGTCTGGTCAGAAGGTACTTTGTGCCTATATAACACTGACATACAGACAGAAAGAATACTTGAGTACAAGATCTGCTTCTCAAACACACAAACAATTTCAATTTTAAGTGGTATCATGTCTGTTACAATGGGGTAAGCAAACCATGCCAATGAACCAGATATAGTCATGGACTGAATTTTACTTCAAGGTGCCTGTTGTAATGTGGACAATGAGTAACCGTTGCTTGTTAAAGTGTGCTTGAGTAGATATGTATGCCTAGGGTTTGGTTTTCTGCAAACATTTGAACTCTCAAGTCAGCTGTCGGTTCCATATATCAGCTAGTAGTACTCTGCTACCTGTGCCTTGCAACTCTATCATATGTTAGTACATTATAGTGAGCGCTTTGCTATAGTTTTTTTTGCTTGATCAAAACAGGTAGGTCAAATTGTTGCAGATTCACAAGTGAATGGTGCTTCAGCATGTACTGTTAAGTGTGAAGCCATTCAGCTTCCCACAAGTTCCTTTCTGTCGAAAGTTCCTACATTAGACATTGGCTTGGAGGATCCTCCCAAGGACCACTGAGTTGACCATGTTCCACAAATTTGTGGAAGTTGAGTTGTTGTTTAGAGCCTCCACTTTGGTTGTTGTGGGGAGGGTGGGGAGGTGCTTTGGGAGCTACAGTTTATTGTCAGGAGCTTTTCTCATCTTACCTCTTTTAGCTTTTCAGCCTGCAGCCTGAACTTTTTCCACCTTTTGCCTATTTGAACATCGAGAGGAATGCAAACTGCCACAGTTTCCAATATGCTGAAAGTTGTCCATGAAAACATATGGGCAATAGTGCAAACTCCACTTGCAATTCACTGTGACATGCAGCTCCTTCTTCTCCTGTCTCTGAGTGTAAATACCTGCTCTCACTTCACCATCAAATAACTGCACATTGGAGCATTTTGTGGTCAATCTGGCTCTTGAAAAGGGCTTTCACCCAAATTTGAATTGGATAGTAATGAGAACAAAAGAACAAAGATGGTTGCAATTGTTGTAGATTCAGATTAGGTAGGTGTTTGATCTAAAATTCGATGGTCCCCCAGTCCTTAAAAAATGAAATCTATTGATGCATTTAAGCGCCCGGGTCACCAAGCTTTTGTATGGTGCACAAAAATTTTAAATACATTTAATAGGTGTGCTCGAAGATGACCTATTTCTCATGATAAGGTTCTAAAGCTAGCTCAGGCTTTAAGGTGTTGTATACACCCAAGTGAATGCATAGTCCTTGCCAACATGACCCAACCAAAACAGAAAGCACTCGAGAAAATATGTAGTGTATTTGGAGGGTACCTTATGTCCATCAATTTCCCTCCTAGAAAATGAGAGGGATATTACGCCTACTACTCAATAGTGGGAGGATTCTTACACCTATAAGTACGCATAATTTCCCTTCCACTCCTACGGCCCTTGATCTATGTAAGTTTGGTTCATGATAAATTTTGGCTTGTGCTTTAGTATAGGTAAAGCCCCATGGGTGGCGAACATTCCCAAAATGTGAGGCTGGACTCAGCTATTGCCCTCTATCTACCCCATCTAATGTGACACAAATTTTACAGTGAACAATAAATGAAGCAAGCCCCTTGGGTAAAATAACTTGGCACTCTAGACTCTAATCTCTAAACCAATCTAAATTTGCCTGTTAACTATGTCCCAAAATTTGTGCCCCTGTCCTTAGCCCAGACTGAAAATGGTGACAAACAGTTTTGGAAATAAAAGTTCCATGCAGCCCATGAGAAGGCTCAGCATGCACTCATGATAGGTCCAGTTTTTTTTTTGGGCGGTCAAGGGATTTTTTTTGTTCTTTTCCTTGTCCCCAATGAGTTTCATCAGGTTCCCAAAGGGTTCCCCAAGTTCCCAGGTTGTTCCCCCAAGACGTTCCTAATAGCACCTCAGATTTATTCTGCAGGGTTTGCCCAAAGCTCAACACTCATGTATATCAACTGAAATGGTGAGCCATAAAGGATTTGTTTTTAGCTTCTGATTGGGATTCCAAAGGGGTGCTTCTATTGGGGAGTGCCCAATGTCCCAAAAACCATTATGATATGCCAATCAATACAACTCCTTCAGAAAAGAAAAAAAGAGGTTTTGAGCACACCTATGAACTAATTAATATGAATCACAGCACACTATATGAGACAAGAAATGTTTACTTTGTTTAACATTGTGGGTCTGGGAGAAGAGTCTAGGTTTAAACAAATGTTGGGTGGTTTTTAGGTTTTTTAAAACTCATCAAATCTAGGCTTTAGAAGAGTTTACAAAATTTTCTTGATTTTTAAAAAAATTTACAAATTAGTTTTCAAGAGGCGTGGGTCTAGGCTCTCAAAACTTTTGAGAAAATGTTTTCACTTGGGTTTCAATGTGCCATTTCTCACACATTTCAAACCTACCTGTATTCAAAGGCGGTTTTCACATATTATTTTTCAAATTTTTGACATATATTATTTCAAAATTTGGTCTCAGCATTGTTTCACAGTATTAGTGACAATGATTATATTATTTTGCATGGACATAATAAAGTTTTTTAAACATTTTTTTCTTTTCAAAAAATAATTTTTTAAAAATTTCACTATATGTCATTTTGTTCCATTAATATTTTTTTATTGTTGATTTAATATGAAAAATACTAACAAAAGTCCACTTCATTAGAAAAATTCACAACAAGATACAAATAGACAAAAACATGGAAAAGATGCAAGACAAACAACTTGATACAAACAAACCCCCAAAAAAAAATCCAAAATGGAATTTGATCTATGACAAATTATAATCCAAAACGATTTTGTAATTGTCACAGTCATGATCACCAAAATATCCATCCTATATAAACTAGTTCCGATGAAACATCGTCATTGGAATTATAATTTTTAATTTTTTAATTAAAAATTAATCCTATAAAAAATTAAAAATTCTTCCAACATTTTATAGGTCCACAATTTCATCTTGTTGAAATGAATTATCAAAGTTTTTAAACACCTTCTCAAAATCAAAATCCCTCTCAATTAACTCCACCAAATTAGAAGGTGATTTATAATTGTTTTTAAGATCAATTTACCATTTTTTTCTAACAAAAATCGCATTTAAAAAAATTATCTCATTGTAAACATTTCTTTAGGTTTGTAAATATATGTTCAAAAAAATTCTTTCATTCTCAATTTGTGATCTTACAATGCCTCAAATTTGGTAGGTGAAAAAAATCAACAATAAGAAACACAACTTCATGTCTTCTCAACCATTGAAAATGACACCTAATTTCCTTGGAATCCATTTGGTATTGTGTCAAAATCAACAATTCCTTTGAAACATGTTCTTTCAATGGTTCACTTGTGTTGGTAGTTTGTTCAAAAATATCCAAATTGGAATTCTCGTCATTTTTTTGTTCTTCACATGCAACTTTGCATTTTGTCATTGAATGCAAATGATGATAACATTTCAAAAGCATAAAATATACAAATTTTCTATCATATTTCTCAACAATATTGACATCTCCCCACAACCAATAAAAAAAGATATTATACTGAGGCTTTTAAATAGGCGGTCTAACATTAAAGACAACATCTTGTGAAATTTTCTTTTTTCAAATTTTCTTTAAAAAGAAAACAAAGATTCCAAAATTATTCAAAAGTAATCCCATAATCATCATCAATCAAATTGACTTGGGCGAATGGAGTTGTAATTTCTTCCCTAAATTTTGAATACATGGTAATTGCAAATTGCAGTGTGTCAAAAAACAACCAGTGACTATTAAACTAGTTAAAACACAAGCACTCATAACATGACAAAAAAAATCCACAATTTTACAAATGTGCCATGTAAAAGAATTGGCACTCTCCCACTAATTTTAACAATATTTTGTTCGTTATAATAAAGGATAATAACATCAAGTTGAATTGCAAAGCTTTTGAAACACAATGATTTTACTCACAAACCTACAAAAACATTTGATCATGATATGCTAATATATGCCACTAGCAAGATTTAATAAGAAAAAAGGAAAATTTAGGTTATAATAAATAATCAAAAATCACTTTCATTGGAGTATTAAATTTTCTTCAGTGAAGTTTAGACTCTAAACAAGCCTTGTTCCATTTTTATTTGCCCTTTTCAATTTTCTTCAACGAAACAATACATTTTTGCAAATTTGATTGAATAAACAAACTTGATAAAAACAAATCTACATTTTTTACAATAGTAACATATCAACATGCCTTTAAAAAAAACATGGCCAAAGCAAATACCTTGAAAACTTTCATCCAAACCTAAAACTTCACATTTCATAATAGATTTCAAAGCAATTATCACAATATACAAATTTGACCCCTCATCTTTGACATGTGCAATGATTATTTTTCTTAATCCATATTGATCAAATAATTTTGTTATCTTGTTGGCCAAGGCTTGTCAAGTTATCTTTGTTTCCTTGAACAAACCAATAATCACTTATTTAGGTTATCAATTAGGTCCCACAAAATCATTAACAAATGCAAATATATCATGTGGCATCCTTGGAAATCCATAAGTCAAAGCTTATTGTTGCAAAAATACAATTTGTCAATTTTGACAAAACATTATCTTGTATGTGCAAAGTCAAGAAAATTTTCTTGAGAAAATTGTTTTCCAAAAAGGAAAACATCTCGAGGACACAAGTGTTAAACCAAATGCTTTAACCAAACATTTTCCACAAACTACAAGGGCAAGTGATTTTTCACAATAAAAAATTAAGGTCTTGCAAGAATTCCTTTTGTTGCACATCACGTTTTTTGAAAGAGTTTTAATAGTGAACACATTAGATATTATAGTGCTTGAAACATTAAACTTTTTATCTATTAGTTGTCTTTCAATAGGACCTCTTATTAGACTATAGATTGCCTCTTCAAATGTTTTACAATTATGGCATGATTTGCATTCGCATGTTTTTTCAAACTAATTATTCCATAGATTTTTATAATATGTTATTGAACCTTTTATGTCATTAGACTTGCTTAGATTATGATTGTTCACAAGACTATCATAACAAAAAATGCATCTCATGAGTAGAAGATTCAACTCCCCTTCAACATCTTTCCCGTCATTAACATAATAGAAGGCCCAACATAATGAATTTTTATTATCTCTTTTCCATTTTATTTTTTGAGGATTCAATTTAAATATGTATTTGCATTATTTTTTCATTATATTTTATTATGTTATTTTTTGTTTGGAGACTTTCATTTTTTTTTTATGTTCCCACAATTTCCCTTTCAACATTCATTTCATTACCATTTAATACCATTTCATTTTCAATGGACATTATGTTTTCATTTTTATTGGACTCCATTTGCAACCAAGAAAAGTACAAGAAAATTAACTAAAATGAAGGAGAATTTTCTTTTTAAGTTTTTTTTTGCTAAACAAATGTGTTCAATTTTTAGTTATCTCAATTATGCTATGAATTTTTAAAAATAAAATAAGGGCATTTACAAACATTTATAATTGTGAACCTTTTTCTCCTCTTTCTTCATAATCCAAAAATTTGTAAAATGCGAAAAAGAAAATGAACTAATTTCTTTGTGAATAGATGTGTGTTTGTTGGCCACGCACAAAACAAACCCAAAAAGCAATTCAAAAAAATAAATTACAAACAAAGAAACACCTTGAAACTTGAAGTGAATGGAATTTGAAAAAAACAAAACATACCTAACAATTGGAATTGCAATTTGAAAAAGTTTGTAGCTTTCCCACATTTACACAAAATAGAAGAAGGGGGGGTAGTAACAATTTGAAGAGCTAAGAAAAATCAAAGAAAAGAACAAGGATCAACAAAGAAATACTTTAAAAGGTGTTGAGTAATAGAACTAGGAAAGGCATTGATGAGCAAAGGAGCAAAAGCAATATAACCAAAAGAAATGTTGATGAGCAAAGGAATTAAAATATCAAAACTAGGAACAAAATAACAAGAACATAAAAACTAGGGGGTGTTTGTAAGCTATAGTCAACACAATTTGTGACAAATTTGGAACTACATATAGTATCAAAAGTACCGACACATAAAATTTCACTCACTTTGAATAATTTTGAAGATCACATATAAATGATTTGGGCTTCAAAACTAAAAGAAGTCATACAAATTATGAATATGAAATTGAAACATAATTGTACCTTATTGTAAATGTACACCAATAATTTAATAAAGATTAAAAAAAAACCCTTATTTGATAACAATTTTCCATTTTTTTGAAAATTTAAAACTTCATCTTACTTTTGTCAAATGATTAAAAAAACACTTACCCAAGTAAATCTTCAATGGAAGAACATTTTCCCAGTTTAAAAAATCATAATCGTCAACATTTTCATACAATAATGTACTAATGAACATTTAAAAATCATTTAATCTAAATTCCATGACCTTAAGAAAAATTGAAAATTTTGATGGGAAAGATTGTTTTTGATGGTTTCTTTTATGTATGTGTAAAATTTCATGGAAAAAATATTTATTAAATGTAATAATTGCTAGTCCTTTTGTTGGAATTGTAGAAGTGTGATAGGGCTCTCCAAATCAAAATAATACTTTGTTGGACTATTATATCATTCATATGTGCATTGATTTGATAACATAATGTTAGATTGAGATATGAACCATCATTTTTTTTAAAAATTTAATGAAAATTAGTTTCCAAATTTCCACCATGATGCATGAAACTTGGATAGGTATTGAAAATTGTGAACCTGTGACAATTTTTTTGTGTAAACCATAACTTGCCAACCCCCTAGGAAAGACACCAATGAACAAAGGAACAAGAATAATAGAACCAGAAAAGGTGCCAATGACCAAAAAATAAAAGCAATAAACCCAAGGACTATGCTAAAGAAAAAAAAACAAAAATTTTAAAACTAGGAAAGGTGTTGACAAAAAAAATAGTAAGAACAATAAAACCATGAAAGATGTTGATGAGCAAAGGAGCAAGAGTGAGAAAACCAAGAAAAATACCAAGAAAACCATAAAAAAACTTGAAATCATTTATATAAATATGGACTTCAACAACTAAAAAAATTCAATTTTCAACTTTGAAGTTGAGCTTAGTTGTCAACTTTTCCAAAAAAAGAAAAAATATGTTTACTTGCAAAACATGCCCTTGTTTTTTCAAGAATGTTTTTCATGGTTCTAATTTTAGGTCCAAATTTAATCAAAGATTATTTCCAATGTTCGGTTTTTGTGTTGGTTCCAACAAAAGGATGTGAGCTTGGGTTTTGGTGACAACAATTTCACCTAGAACCCTTAGTTTTAACATTGGAAATTGGATACCCTCACAACATTGGTTTAAACCTTTCATTATCATAAATAAATAGTCTAATTTTTCTCTCTAGCTATTTTTTTCTTTCATCATTTGTTTTGCCATAAAGTGGAACTAATAAAACAAAAGTTGCAAAAGGAAGTGTATGAGGAATCAAGATGTTATCCCTTGTGCTCTTTCTCTACTTGTTTCTTGTTTATGTTTTTACTTGTTTCTTATTCTTCTATTTCTTTGCTTGTCTTTATGTTGACATTAATCTTCATCTATTGCATCTTGACATTTTTCTTCTTTGTTTATCATTTTAGTTGTTACATTTTTGTGTTATTCTTCTTTACTTGTCTTTTTTTAAAAAATTTATTGTTGTGCAAATTTTCTCTTCCTTGGCCAAATTTTCTTTTCTATTGCATTTGTTGAAGTGCTTGTGTCCTCAAAACTCTTCCTCTTTGTTGAATTTTGTTGGTGCAAAACATGTCATCATTTTGTTGCATTGTATTTTTATTCATCATAGTTGTCATGTGTTCGCTTCTTTCTTGTTTATTTTTATTCTTTTATCCTTTTTTTCCCATTGTTGTGCAAATGTCTTTTACTATTGACACATGTGCTTTCTTTTCTCTTATGTATACATTGGAAGAGAATGATGATTAATCTTATTCTTCTTCACCTATTTTGGTGTTTAGTCAAAAAAAATTTGCATTGTATTTCGTTGATGCATGCATTTCATGCAACACTCTTTATCTTTATTGCATTTTGTTCAAATGCACATATCTCGTGTCCCTTCCGTTAAAAGAAACTTTTGAGTGGAAGAAAATATGTTTTTAAAAACATAATTGGCGACACATTCATAAAACGATCATTCTAATTCCATAGATTTCATAATTTTTTTTCTCTACTAGATGCATTGTCATTTGGCTATTTTGCATACTAAATTGTTAAAACTATAGTGCATCAATTTCTATCATATTCCTTATTTTTTTTCCCTTTCCTTATTATTGTGCAAGTTTCTTGTGTTGTTTTATTTGATGTCATTTTTATAAAAAAAATTCGTGTAGGAGTTGGTGGTGTTTTTTATTTTATTTTGCAATTTTGTTCATTTGCAACCTTGTATTTTCCTTCAATTTGTGTGTAGATGGATAACATGGCTTTTTTGAATCTTCCATATTATTTCTTTTAAATGTAGTCTTTTTCTTTCCTTTTTTGTTTTTATTTTTGAACATTTCATAATAATGAACTTGATTCCAAGAAGAGTTCTAAATATTCTATCAATGAAGTTTTTTTTAAAGGATTATGTGAATTATATCTACCCAACTTAACCAACTTTTTGATGTTGAAGTTTTTGGATCATGGTTTACACCATCCACGTTTTTTAAAGCTTCTAGACCAAGGTTTAAACCATGTTCACCTTTTGAAGGTTTTAAATCAAGGTTTGCACCATCTTCATCTTTTGCTATTACAACATCTACCCCTTCTTATAATTTTGTAAGTTTTGAAATTTTGTGGTTTTGAAATGGATCTAATGTTTACATAAACAATTATTTCTTTTGAATCTCCTCATCTTGCGAAAGTAAATGTCTACGTGATATTTTCAAATTCTTACAACTTGAAATTAGGTTAAATTATTTTTCCACCAGAGACATTGATGGCTACAACATTGAATAAAGGTATAGTAAACCCACTTTATAATCATGTGTTTAATGATTTTTTTTTTGTGACATTAATGAATTGTGATTTAAATGTGTATAGTGACAAGGCGAACCCATCCTTGGGTGGTACCATTAGCAACCACCTTCAAGAATTGTTAAGGCACCAAAAATAGCCAAATCATTTTCTTGGGCCCTTTTCTTCAAATGTTTTCACAATTAATTATGAAATTTTCATGTTTATCCACTGCATATGGCTTGAAATTTATTTGGGAATAGAAAAATTGGAAAATTTAGAATATTATATTCCTAATTAAAATGGCTCCTTAAAAAATCAATAGTATCAACTTTGAAAATTCATAACTAAATAATATTTAATCAATTAATTTCCTAATAAGAAACTAAAAGTATAATGACTTCCAAATTACCTTAGGAAAAAATTCATAATGTTTTTTTCAAATTATGTTTCAAATTTGTGTTCTTGACCAAAAATTCAAGGAAAAAAATCAACACTATGTTCTTGAAACTTTTTTTAGATGCAATGATTAAGAACACCAAAATATAAAATATTCTTAATCTTATTGATATTTCAAAATCTATGGAGTTTAATAAATTTATTCATTAAATTTTTTTTCTAAATTTTTTTATTTATGTGTTTTCTATGATTTTTGAAAGTTTCATAGATCTAAAAAAATTAAGGTGTGATGTTCCTAATGGTACCACCCAAGGATGGGCTTGCCTAACATTACATATGAACATTTACAAGATTGTGAATATAGGCAAAAATATCTTACAAAACACCAATTTTATCCTAAAATAAAGGTGCCAATTGTTCAAATTTTCTATTTGGCTTATCGTAACCTTTACTGTGCATAATTATACTTGAAAAAGGTTGTGATTTTTTCATGTTTTAATGTGATGATTTACATTGAATTTGAGTTCTTTAACTATTAGCTTGTCAATCTTGTCAACTATATCTATTTTATAGATTTTTTACTTCCTTGGCAAGTTCGCATATTTTTTATTTGTTTGCACTAAAAAGTTGTTGCTTTTTCTTTTCTTTTCAGTTGGGTTCATTGTTATTAGTTTGCACAATTTGAACACAAAGCAACACTAACATTGTCAAAGAGAACTACAATTTACAAAACCCTAATATTTGCTCTGGATTTCCCCCATTCTAATCATATTTATAAAAATAACTTTTCTAATATTTTGTGCTATTAACAAATGTGATAGTGACTCTATTTGAATGGTGTTCCTTACTAAAACAAATGGTTACTCAGAAATGTGTGACACCAACAAGAATGTGACTAACATGGGCATGATTATAAAGGGGTTTACTGAAGTATGTTTTGACATGAGTAAATGGCACCATGTCAACAAGGGTCATGGTTTGGTGATATCAACCACCAAGAGCATGGAGTTCAACGAACACTACTTGACTTCCATCACCACAATGGCAAAACCCATCATTGTCCTTAATAGTGTACACTGATGGCTTGCCTTAACTAAGGCGTTTCTGGGTGAAACAATCTCTTTCTTCACCATTGGATGTAGGCAACCAATTTGCAACACATGGTGTGCCGTTGAAATAAAGCAAAATTTCACTTCAGAAAATGTTTGGGAAAAATGGTCTAAATGGTTCTTGAGATTAATAAGCACCCCTAGTTTATAATGGGGATATTCGCCTAGGCTGAAAATGGTGACAAAAAACAGAAAATTCATGCATCCAATGGGAAGGCTCAGCATGCAGTAAGGATGGGCCCTCTTTTTTTTCTTTTGGGGGTAGCGTGGGCGGGAGGGAAATTTTGGTTTTTTCCCCTTGTTCCCAAGATGTTCCCAAGTTCCAGGATGCATTCCCCAATATGTTCCCAATAGCACCTAGGTTTTATGCCATTTGGTTTGCCCAAACAGTTCAACTCTTCTGTATATAAACTATAATCCAAGGGTGCACATTTGTCTCTATTTTGCAAGGGCAGGGGGTCCAAAAAGGTGCTTCAATTGGGGATGCTCAATGTTCCAAAACAAATTGCTGATGGGCAAATGACTATGGGTCTTTCAAAAAGAAAGAGAAAAAGTCATGACTGCACCCAGGAGACTAATTAATTTGGGGCGACGCTAAATACCCCCTGACGAGCTCTATCCGGCGCTGCTTTCGCTCTGACACTGCA
>Ga0116230_10006244_pt1 | contig 11745 bp, 12 predicted proteins | sample S1TSphfallax_3_FD_88678 | JGI IMG/M metagenome (GOLD analysis project Ga0116230, IMG submission 88678) | Host-associated microbial communities from peat moss isolated from Minnesota, USA - S1T2_Fd - Sphagnum fallax MG | ecosystem: Host-associated > Plants > Peat moss > Unclassified | place...
ATAACATATCGCAATTTTATAAATAAACGTGTTTCAGCCGCTGCACGTCGACAGCCGATAACAATCAAGCCGGTAACCAAGCGCTGAGCCGAGCCCAACCGGCTTTATGCCAGACGCTGGAGGACCAGCATGCCACGGAGCAGAGCGCGCTGGGGTTTCAGTAGCGCCGTCGTCCCGGGGGGATTAAGACCAGCATCGGTTTGGCAGCTGACCAGGATCGGCCCAGCATCGGCCCAGCATCGGCAAGGAAACAAGATGAAAACCATACAGGATCTTCGTGAGTGGTACGCGAAGCTGAGCCTGCGAACGCGGATTACCGGGATCGCTGTGGCGATCACCACGCTTGCACTGACCGTTGTTGCCGCCGCGGCCGTCCTTCAGATCCACCACGAGATCGCCGACCAGGAGCACCGCTCGGCCGACGCGATATCCCTGAGCTTTTCGCGAGCAGCGGAAATGGAAATGACCGTCGGTGACAAACCGAAACTGACCCGCCTCACCACCAGCTATGCCCGCGATCCCAATTTGCTGTTCATCGCCGCTTACGATGCCAGGGGCAACCTCCTCACCAGTGCCGCCAGCAATCAGACAGCCTGGAAGAATTACCTCAACAACCAGCTGGACCCCGAAACCTGCATCCTCAGCCGGCGCACGGTAACCACCCAGGACCAGCCGGAGGAACTCGGCAGTGAAAGGGATCCGTTCTCGGCTGGCTTGAAGACGCCGAAGTTGATCGGAACCATCGTTGTGGGTCTTTCCACCGCTGAGCAGCTGAAGGCGCAGAGCCGGCAGAATTATCTGACGGTGGCGGTCGCCGCGCTGGCGGCGGGCATCGGCGCGTTGGTGCTGTTTCTGACCTTGGGGCAGTGGATGCGGCGACTGCAGAAGCTCGCCGAGGCCAGCCTGCTCATCAGCCGCGGGAATTTCCTCGGCGAAATCAAGGATCAGTCGGACGATGAAATCGGTCGGCTGGCGCAGGCGTTTGACGAGATGCGCGGCGCTCTCCGCAAACGCGACCACGAGCTGCGCAAGTTCACCGATACCCTGCAGGAGCAGGTGAAAGAGCGAACCCGCGACCTGCAGACCGCCCTGACCGCCGCCGAGGACGCCAATAAGGCCAAGAGCATGTTCCTGGCGAACATGTCGCACGAGCTCCGGACCCCGCTCAACGGAGTCATCGGCATGGTCGATCTGCTCCTGGCGGCCGAACCCAATCAGCAGCAGCGCCGCTATTGCGATATCGCCAAGTCCTCGGCGCACTCGCTTGTGGAGCTGATCAACGACATCCTGGATTTCTCCAAGATCGAAGCCGGCAAACTGGAACTGGATGAAACCGATTTCAACCTGCACGAGACGATCGATGAAGTGGCGCAGCTGCTCGGCGAGCGGGCGTCCAAAAAGGGAATCGAGCTGCTCTGCCGGGTCAACCCGGCGGTTCCGAAATGGGTCGGCGGCGACCCGGTCCGATTGCGGCAGGTGATCCTGAACCTTGCCAGCAACGCGGTGAAATTCACCGACAAAGGCGAGGTCATCGTTGAAGCCCGGCTGGAAAATCAGACCCCCGGGCACACCGAGATCCGCATCAGCGTCACCGACAGCGGAATCGGAATTCCCAAAGACCGGCTTGACCGGCTTTTCAAATCCTTTTCGCAGGTCGACGCTTCAACCACTCGCAAATACGGCGGAACAGGCCTGGGGCTGGCAATCTCGCAGCGAATCGTCGAGATGATGGGTGGTAAAATCGGAGTCGAAAGCCAGGAGGGCAAAGGATCGGTCTTCTGGTTCACCGTCCGGCTGGCAAGGCGGACGCAGATGGTTCCACCGCTCCGGGAATCCGGCGTGGACCCGCGCGGGTCACTGATTCCGGCGGTCGACGACAGCCAGACCCAGCGCGGGATTCCGCACGCTCAACATGCCCCGGCCGGTCGCCTGGATGGTGTCCGCGTTCTGCTGGCCGAGGACAACGAGGTCAACCGCCTGGTCGCGACCGAACTGCTGGAGTTGATTGGCTGCCAGGTCAGCGTCGCGGTGAACGGATACGACGCGGTGCAGCTGGCTTTGAACCAGACCTTTGACATCACGCTCATGGATTGTCAGATGCCGATTCTGGACGGCTTTGAAGCCACCCGCGCCATTCGCAAGGCCGAAACCGAAGCCGGTGGAAATCAACACCGAAAGATCATCGCCCTGACCGCCAACGCGATCAAAGGCGATCGGGAACTGTGTCTTGCCGCCGGGATGGACGAGTATCTCACCAAGCCAATCGAACCCAACGACCTGCTGCGGACAATACAATCGCTGCTTCCCGCCGATCGGGCGGCAAAGGCCAATGCGGCGGAATCGCCCGCGGTTACGGCAGAACCAGAAGAAGCCCCGTCGGTTTCGCCGCAAGAGCCGGTGCCCGCGCCGGTGGACCTGCCATCGCTCACCCGGCGATGCGTAAACAACCGGAAACTGGCGGCAAAGGCGCTGAAGATCTTCGACAGCGGAATCGATCGCGATCTGGCGCTGCTCGCAAAAAGCATTCAGGAACGCGACCCCAAGGCGGTGGCGGCATCGGCGCACAAGATCAAAGGGGCGGCCGCGAACATCTCCGCCGAAGACCTGAGAAACATCGCCGCCGAACTGGAAGAACTTGCACGCGCCGACAGCCTGGAAAACAGCGACGATGCCCTCGAGAGTTTGAACCAGCAGGTGATGGCCTTCCGCAAGTATCTGGATACAGCCATCACTCAGCTGACAGTCGAAACTTCCCCGGAAACGGCCGGGTGACGCAAGGGCTCCCGCCAACGCTGGATTACCCCTGCATTTTCTTCATTGCGGACCCGACGAAATAATTCCCCGGGAAGATTCCGCGAGCCAGACGCGCAGCGTTGCAAAAATTCATCCATGGCTTTGCTTGACACCCGCACTAAAAATCCCACCCTGTCGGTTCCAAATTGAAAAGGAAACGCCATGGCCAAGAAATACAGTTCCCCGCCCCCGATGACCATTGACCCGAAAAAGAAGTATTCGGTCACCATCGAAACCACCGAAGGCACCATCAATGTCGACCTCTGGCCCGATGTCGCCCCAGGTCACGTCAACAGCTTTGTCTTTCTGGCCCGCGAGGGTTACTACGACAACGTCATCTTCCACCGCGTTATTCCCGGTTTCATGATCCAGGGTGGTGACCCCACCGGCACCGGTTCGGGCGGGCCCGGTTACCAGCTCAAGGCCGAGTTCAACAAGAAAAAGCACACCCGCGGTGTGCTGTCCGCCGCCCGCAGCAGCGACCCCAACTCCGCCGGGTCGCAATTCTTCCTCATGCACGACACCGCTCCGCATCTCGACGGCCAATACACCGCCTTCGGTCAGGCCACCAGCGGGCTTGAAGTGATCGACAAAATCGTCGCAGCGCCCCGAGACCGCGGCGACCGCCCGCAGAATCCGGCGAGCATCACGAAGATCACCGTCACCGAGACCTGATCCGCGCCAACGCCTGGGGCTTCGCAAACCATGCGACGTGCAATTTCTGTGAAACGCGGCACCGCTGAACAGGAAGTTTATCGCGGACCGCCGAAATCAGGCGGCGGGCCGAATCCGCCCGGGGGCATGTCATCCTCGAACTTGCGATGTTCACCAAAGCTTTTGTCGCTGAGGATCAGCGGAAAGCTGGCGGCGTGACCCTTGCCGTCCGGGTGCTTCTGCAGGTCAAGCAGCAGATGGCTGCCGGCGACGCTGCCGTCGGAGAGCTTTTCGCTGTAGATGAAATCGTCGGCGTTGTGGGTGTCGTGCTCGCCGCGGCCTTTGTAGGGGGCGGCGGAGTAGATGCGTTTGGCATCGGTTTCCTTCAGAAAAAGCTGGGAGTTGAATTCCAGCGTTTTGCCGTCGACCGTGTGTCGAACCTTGAAATGAATATGCGGGGCCCGGCCTTCGTACCAGCCGGGGATGATCGTCTTGAAGACCACATTACCAGCCTCGTCGGTGAGCTGATACCCCCGCAGCCAACTCTGCCTGGCGGTGTCCTCATGGTTCATCGGGTTGGATTCATCGGAGTACACCCCGGCGACATCGGCATGCCAAAGGTCGACCTGCACGTCCTTCATCGGCGAAACCTTCCTGTCCGCCAGCCGATAGACGGTGAACGTGAGCAGCAGCGGCAGCCCGTCGACGACGCTCGGCCGCTTGGTGCCGGCCAGCAGGTCGGAACGTTTCAGTTTTTCATCGACAAAAAACGGCCCTTCGGTCATCGCGGGGGCGGCAATCAACGGCAGCGACGGTTTGGTCGCCGGCGTCGCGGCGGCATCCGTTCTCTTTGGGAAAAGCCCCAGAATCGCCAGCCCCGCGCTGGCGTGCAGTGCAGTCAGCACGGCCTGCCGACGGGTGAAAATCTGACCTCTGATCGCGTCATCATAATCCATTGCCGTCCTTTGGTTTGGGTGTGCTCACCGCGTCAAGGATAACGGATCGATTCTGAAGGCAGGATGAATGGCCGGCAAAATCTCCTCGCGACTGCGGTGACGCGAAGGGAAGGTCAAATGTTCAAAGCGCAACGGTCAACCTCGACTTCCAACTACAAACAGTTCGGACCGCAATGCAGGCCGTCTTCCCTCGCACTTTGTAAAAATGGCAGTAAAGGTGGATGTCACGTTATCCGCCTCACGTTATACGCCAACGCCGACCCCGCTGATGGTGCCGGCGAGCGTGATGGGCGTGCTGATGAAGTGAATGTTTTCCGACCCGGCAGCAACGGGGAGATCGGACGAAGCGGGCGACGAGCGACATGTTGATTTACTAGCTACGAGCCCGTTCCGTATCCCGACCCCGTTCCGTATCCGACCCCGTTTTGTATCCCCCAGCCAGCCGGTCAGAGCGGGGAGATGTCATCAAAAATCGACTGCCAATCAACTTGCAAATCGCTAGTAACGCCAAATGCTTTACTCGCCGAACCCTGCTGCATCCATGCAGTAAATCGCCTGCCGAGCACGTTTTAAACTCATTGAATTTAAGTGTTTGTGCTTGTAAGATCTCGCCCGGCATTTCGGAATTACCGCTCATTTGGAGGGCAGCATGACGAAGGTTTCACAGTTTGCAATTATTGCACTCGCGATCGGATTTACCTCGGCCATTTCCGCTGGTTCTTTTACGTATTCTCAGCAGGTCGTCAGCGGAGCGTGCAATATCTTTGGAGCCGGGTTGACCACGCCGCCTGATCCCGGTGGAACCGGGGCTGATTACAGTCACAACTACGGTGGAGGAGTTTTACCGCCGGGGTTCGCCCTTCCGCCGAATCCTGGAGTATTAACATTTGCCAGCGTCACTGGCCGGATCAGCGTGAACGATTATGGTCCCGACGATCTGAACGATCCTGACGGCGTGGGTAACAACACCACTTCATGGGAGGTAGCCGGGGCCGGCAGCCTTTCGGGAATTGTCGCGCCCGACCAGGGCTGGCTTGTCGGCGTCTTTCTAGCGAGCGGCGGACCCAGTGGCACCGCGCCGCCGATGTTGGACTTCTACAGTGCCGGGACCTCCTTTACCACCCTTTCACCACAAATCGATCAGACATTTTTCGTCGGCGACGGTCTGACCGGAGATGGCACGGGCACCGTGCAAAATTTTGTGGTTCCCGCCGGTGCCACTCAGTTGTTTCTGGGAATTGCCGATTCCAATAACTGGGGTGGGCCGACCGGACATTACGATGACAACGATGGATTTTTCCAGGCCACGTTTACCATTACGTCCGTGCCAGAACCCGGATGCCTGGGCATTATTTCCGTTGGGGCGTTCGCCTTTTTGCGCCGCCGTGGCTGCCATTGAGAAGGCTGCAGCATAGACGTGCCCAACCTGTCAATCTCAGACTGAAGGTCTCGCCCCCGCATTATGCGCGGTTCAGCACCACGATCCCCAGATTGGAGACAGAAACGGGGTCGGCGTTCCATTTCGCAAGGGATTGTGTTTTACGCAGGGCGTAGGGATTGTCAGTCCACCCCTTCAATGTCTCTGCATCCATATCGTTCAAATTTGAAGCATCCATCTTTATCAAGATGACACCGTCTGAGTCTTTCTCGGCGCTCCTGCCCGATTGTGTACCATCCGCGACTCGCTCAAAGACCGTCAGGAGCCCCCGCTAGGATCGAAAATCCGCATCGTGGTAACCGCTGCGGTAGAACAGAACGCTGGTTCGCCACGCGAGGTCGGATCTTATATGACTGACCGTAATCTTCCCGTCCAAAAGAGTGCATCCTCCCGGCCTCACTTCGTCCACATATCCTCCATAACTCATGCATTCAGTGTCGATGATCGCCTGCACGGAGTGGATTGGGTTCAGTGTCTTTGAGTCAACAATCTTGAAAGACAATGAGTGTTCACAGCCGGTCAGTCGTAGGACGCAGCTATAGAGGGCTATTGTTGGAAACGGAAAGGATCGCAAAAATTGTTTACTCATTAAATTGTCCTTGAGGATGCAACGGGGCGTAACCAGTTTCCGCTTTCGTAGCCGTGCCGTTTAGGATGTCTGCATTATGGCCAGATCTGCGCTGCCGACACCGCGGAGCTTAATGATCGCGAGATTGGACGGAATGCTGATTTTCTTGTTACGCCCCGTTTCATTTCTCCACCGCGAACAACGTTCCCTCAATCATAAACAACGACCGTTTTTGAATCGCTCAAATACCAATCATTGTTGAGGAGAAACAGCGTCGCCTTGACAACTTTTACCTCGTAGATGCCTGCGGTTTTGAATAACAAATCCGTTCGGAAATTTACAGAATATGTGGCGACCTCGGCCGGCGCAACTACCCTTATCGAACATCCAAATCTGAGATCTGGCACAAATTTCTGGACAAGAACCCCGTCTTTGTTAAACCAGTCCTTCGAACCCAGCCGCCTGGAGAATATGGCCAGATTATCGTCGCCGGCTGAGTCCACCAACGTGTACGAGCGTTCCGAAACATTTCGCGCTTCCAGATGAATGCGTCCATTTTCTCCGCGTTTTATCCTGTCGGGGATATCACACAAGATAGAAAACGGGCGATCATTTTGTCCCTTAGAGAGACTCTGGCCAGTGGCAACATTTTCTCTCGACGTTGAGCCATGCCCGCTAGAGCAGCCAGTGGCCGCATTTAGGATGAGGGTCGCGAAAAGGGAAACTCGAAAGGTTTTAGAGGAGATGAAACGGGGACTTAACTTGTTCTGCTTCCGCGCTCTTGCTTTGGTGTAAGTTGATGAAACGGAGAGATCGCTTTGACTGGCCCGAGGGCTGGGTCCAGCAATTCCGACGGCAGAGACTTTCGCGGGGAAGCCGGACCGGAGCGCTGGCCTTTGATCTTGCATGGTGAACACCATATCAGAAAATGAGACCTCAACACCCATCGAGATGAGAGTGATTCTGTTGCAATGGTTTGGAGTCAGGGGATCGTTGCAACTGATTGCGGGGGCGGCGGAGCGAGATGCGACCGAGGGTTGGAACCGGTTATTGCGGCACAAGGATGGTTGTTTGATTCTGGAGTTTGCGACCTGCGGGGGCCTTGGCCTGAAAAATTTCCCTGCTGAACTCCTTGCCGATTGCGAATGAACAAGGCGACCGGCAGACTGCCGCCAGCGAGTCAGGCGAACCGGCCAGCCGAAGCGGAACCGGTGGTGAATGAGCCGATGCGATTTGCATTGGGCCGGACGGAGGGCAATGGGGTGCCGGTGCCGTTGGCATAGGACGGGGTGTTGATGATCTGCTGCAGCGACTGCGGTGTTTCATAGCCCAGCTGCACGAGCCAGGGGGCAAAGAATTCGGTGACATAGGCGCCCTGCTCTTCGCTGAGTTCGTAGCGCCATCGGCCGACGGTTCCGCCGTTGATGTGGTTTTGGTGGAGATGCGTGGTGGGGTCCACCAGATGATCGGCAATTTGCATCAGCCCGCCAGCGGGGCGGTGTTTCATGTTGCTGCAGACGCGTTCGCTGTTTTCGAGGTTGGTGCGGGCATCGATTCGCCGGACGGTCATGTCGTCCACCATCAACCCCAGATGGGTGGCGATGCGTCGAATCTCACCCTGCCGATTCGTCATCATGCTTTCATAGCGGACCAGAAGGATATGCGGAACGCATTGATACATCCGCAATGGGTCCAGCGTTGCGCTGACGCGCTTCATGCTGACCTCCAGCGGATAGTGCATGAACGCCAGATCCGAAGCGATGCAGTCGCGCGGATCGCGGAAGGTGCAGACCCCCTTGGCCAGCCCTTTTCGGACGGCGGTCATGGCGGCAATTCCCAGATTGTGAGCCTTGATGACCCAGGATGCGGACTCATTCGGCCAGCGCTGGTTGACAAACTGTTCCAAAGGCTGGCAGTCAAGGTAGCAGCTTTGGCTGCTCCCGCTGTACCGCATGGCCATTTCTTGATAAAGCTCCCGGCAGACGTTGAACGACCATGTGGAGCCGGAACGGATCATCCCATTGCAAATACACAGTGATCCCATCCCAACTTCTTACCTTAAAAAACTGGCTGAACCAAAGGCAATCCCGCTGTTTTTTCGATTGTAAGTCAAATTCCAGCAATCGCTTACGTATTATACGCTGGAGTCCGTATACGTGCTCCGAAAGAGCGCGGTTGCGTCTGCGAGGTTTTGCCACCAGTTTTTGCAACTGCGCCGGCTCCTTGGATCGCTGCTTGGCGAAAAATGGTCATCGGCTGAACATGGGGTGGGGAGTGAAGGGTTAATGAGGAACTCCGCGGGATATCGCTTGGGCCTGGGGTATTTTTCAAGCGAAACCCGCACGGTCCGGAGGACGTCCGGAGGACCGTGTCACAGGCATGCCGCCTGATATTCGAGCGTCGTCCCGCTCGCCAAATTTCGACCGATTCTATTTATTCTGTGAATTCAATGTAAAGCGAATGTGCGTTTGACGACATTGTCAATTGGAACCAGTCGCCTTGTCGGTTTTTATCGACTACTGAAAGAATGGGAGAGATTGCAATGTTCAGTCAGATCATTTCTAAGCGTTTCGCGTTGTCGGTTGCGACGATGTCGCTGCTGGCATCTGTCAGCGCAGCACGGGGCGCGGTAATTATTTACGACGGATTCACGGGTACCAACGGAACTCCGATCGCGGGCCGGACGCCCGATACCCTGGATGTGCCGGGAACCACCTGGGCAGCCAACGGCGGGTCGCAGTTCGCCAATTCCATCTCCAACAATCGGGCACAGCTTGGCGTGGATGAAGGGGATGGCATCGGGACCGGCATCGCCACCCCGACCGTGTACACCATTTCCGATCTGTTCAACGACGGCAACATCGGCGGTTCGGATCAGAATGACCGCGGCGAAGGGCTGGGCTTTTTTTCCGCGCTTGCCACGGGAAATAACGGTTTTCATGGGGATGGCAACTTCACCGGAATCACGGTTTCCCCCGCGGGGCTGGTCAGTTTGATCAGCGTGACGCCCTCGCAGTCGATCACCGTTTACAGCACATATACCGTGCCGGGTTACAGCTCGGCCGTGGATCACACGTTGGCTTACAGTGCAAACACCGCTACCGGGTTGATCAGCAATGTGCTGCTGGACGGCACCACCATTCCGCTGACGCCGGCGGCGGGATTGTTCACACCAGCTGACACGGCTTACGCCGGGTTCACCGCATCGGCCAACGCACTGGGTGAATCGGCAACGTACACCAACTTTTCCGTCGCGGTGCCCGAACCGACATCGGCAGGATTCCTGGCCATTGCTGCAACAACAGCGCTGCGGCGGCGACGGCGAATGAACGTAAAGGCTTAACAAAAGGCTCATCCGCCGCGAACACAACATGGGTTCGATGCGGCAATGGACAACACAGCAAAGAACAACACAGCAAAGAACAACACAGAAAAGAACAATACGGCAAATCGGCGGCAATGGTTGCGATCCGTAGGGATCGGCAGTGCAGGGGTGATTGCATCTGCCGCGGGGTTGGACACGAGCATTGTTTCAGCTCAGACCGCCCCCGTCTCGGGCGTTGCGTCGCCGGGTCGCAAACGCTCGTTGCGATTTGCCCATCTGACCGATGTCCATGTGGAACCCGAACTGGGTGCCAACGAGGGGATGGCCAGCTGTCTCAAGCATGTCCAGTCTCACGCGGACAAACCGGAAATGATTCTCTTCGGGGGTGATTGCGTTTTCGATTCGATGGCCAGCGATCAAGCGCGGACCAAGCTGCAATGGGAGCTTTGGCAGAAAGTGCTGAAGGATAATTGCTCGCTGCCGGTCGAGGCGGGCATCGGCAATCATGACGTGTTCGGCTGGACCAAATCCAAAGCCAGGACGACTGGTCAGGAAACGCTTTACGGTAAAGCCTGGGCGATGCAGATGCTGGGGTTGTCCAAGCCGTACCACAGTTTCGACCGCGCGGGCTGGCATTTCATCGTGCTGGACAGCATCTATCCTGATGGGGATCACTACAAAGGGCAGCTGGACGAGGATCAGTTTCAATGGCTGTCCGACGATCTGGGCAAGACCCGTTCGCCGGTGCTCATCATGTCGCACATTCCGATTTTTTCGGTCACGCCGATGGCTCCGCCCGCGGCTTTAGTCAACGGTGTCATCACCGTCACGGCTGGTTCAATGCATGGCGATTTCCAGCGTATCAAGAACCTGTTCAAGCAGCACGCCAACGTCAAGCTGTGTCTCAGCGGACACACGCACCTCATTGACCGCGTGCAGTACAACAGCGTCACCTATCTCTGCGACGGCGCGGTCAGCGGCGACTGGTGGAGAGGAAACCATCTCGGGGAATGCGACAACGGGTATGGTCTGATTGACCTGTACGATGACGGAACCTTCGATCACAGCTACCAGACCTACGGCTGGAAAACCCGAGCGGAAAAGACCGAGGCGATGAACCGGCGGGATCGGGGTGCATCTCCGGCTCTTGGAACGGCATGATTTTTCGTCGCAGCTGCCGCAACGAAGGATGGGCAAACGCTCAACTTTCAATGTTCAGCTTGCTGGCCGTTATAGCCGATGTTATAACCAAACCATGGCCATGACCCTTAAACTCACCGCAATCGGAAACTCAACAGGGGTTATTTTACCCAAAGAGCTGCTGGAGAAGTTGCGCGTTCAGAAGGGCGATCTGCTGCATGTGCTGGAGACGCCGGATGGCATTCGGTTGACCGCGCTGGACAGCACGTTTGCCCAGCAGATGGATGTGGCCGAGAGCGTGATGCGCGAAGATCGCGACATCCTGCATAAGCTGGCTCAGTGATCTTTGAGGGGGCCGGCTATGGACGATCCCATCTGGATCACCCAAGACCTTGCGCTGGCGATTCATAGCCGGCAACTTGCCGAGCACGGGGGAATTGACGGTGTCCGGGATTCCGGGCTGCTCCAGTCCGCGCTGGCTCGTCCGCGGCAGCAATTCGCCTATGCCGACCCGACTCCGGACATACCCGCCCTTGCGGCGGGTTACGCCTTTGCCATTGCGAAAAACCACGCGTTTCTCGACGGTAACAAACGCACCGCATACGTGGTCTGTCGGACTTTTTTGATTCTCAACGGCTGGGACATCACCGCGCCAAAGCCAGCACGATACGCAGCTTTCCTCGCGCTCGCCGCCGGCGATTGGGATGAACCCGCCTTCACCGCCTGGCTGGCGACCAACACCAAACCGCGCGCATAACAAGTTCCACTTGCGGTTTCAGTTCGGCAGCGTCACCCGCCCCATGAACAGAATCGTGCCGGTCGTGCGATTTCGGATCAGATAGACAAAAGGATGATCCGCACGAAAAACCGC
>Ga0116230_10006245_pt1 | contig 11745 bp, 6 predicted proteins | sample S1TSphfallax_3_FD_88678 | JGI IMG/M metagenome (GOLD analysis project Ga0116230, IMG submission 88678) | Host-associated microbial communities from peat moss isolated from Minnesota, USA - S1T2_Fd - Sphagnum fallax MG | ecosystem: Host-associated > Plants > Peat moss > Unclassified | place: USA...
TGACATGTGGGTTGGCAAGGGCATACATGTGGCTATGATTAACATTACTAAGAGCTTGCTAATTGTGTCTTTCACTAGAGAATGATCATTCAAATTTTGCTTACACTTTGAAATATATGTTGCAATTTGTTGCAACTATAGAAAATGTCATGAGTTTAGACAATCGTGAGTCCATACCAAATTTGAAAATGGAGATAACAACCCCATGAAAAAATTATGTTCATTGCAATTAAAAAATGTTTGATGCACTTAGGAATTAGTTGCATTGAAATGTTTTTAGTTACATTAAGGGTGTTACATTGGAGTTCCAAAAAATAATGACCTATTTTTGAAGGATTTCAAAGATAACTTTGGATTTTTTAAAATGTTATTTTGAGTCTTTTAAACTAACTATATCAAGTGTTTAAACTACACTTGTAAAAAAAAGTAATCAAAAGGAATTCATAAATTCATACAATAGATTTCAATTTTTTTGTAGAACAAAATCATGTCCCCTTCTATTAAAGTACATGTTCATTGGGTGAACTTGATGAAAAGTCGAATCAAACAAAAAAACTTTTTTGAAGGAAAAGACGTAAAGGCGAAGGACTCATTGATTGGGTTCAGGTCATTGTCCTTTTCACAAAAATGGTATTATGAACCACTATCATCTTGAAAAAAATGTTTGCAAATTAAAAGTTTGAATTGACCATAAGACATGCACAAATTTTCCATAATCACCCACCTTGCAAAGGGCGCAAAAACATTGTTTCAACATATTCAAGTACTAGTCAAAAACAAAGTTGTCACAACATTTGGGTGTTCATCATGACGTGACACATTAGTTTGGACGTAGATGTAGCCCAATGTCACATTAAAATAGGGTTAGTCTAGGTCAACCTAGGTCAAAATTATGGTAGGCTACCCAAAATATAATTAATGGTGATTGAAAATTGTGTCATTCAGTCACCCTAAACCTTATGGCAATTGAGATTTTGTTGGTTAACAAACAATTTTTTTGGGAATATGATTGAAATTTTTTTGGGTAGAAACAAAAAAATTTCAATTATTAAATCAATAGTGGAGATTAAACCATGGTCCATTGGACGACTGAAATTTTTCAAATGGTGACTGAAATGTTTTTGGGCATTGCCCAAAAACTTTGTTGCTAAATTATTGATTGTTTGATTTTAAGCAACAACCAAATTTTTTGGGCAACAATTTTTTTTTCTATCATTGGGTCAATGGACACTATCAATCAGAGGAATGAAAAAATTTGGGCAACTTCCAAAACATTTACGGGTAGGGACCAAACAACTTTCAAGTGGCACTCGAAAAATCATCATTGATTATGGTGATTGAAAGTTCATGACTAAAAAAATTTCAGTCACATAGTTCAGTGACAAGAAAACTTGACAATTGAAATTTTTTGATTGCCTAATTTAATGACAAAAAAATTGGGCAACCTAAAATTTTTAGTCAATAAAACTAGTCTAATTGAAAATTTCAATTACCAAAAAAAAATGGTCAATGTCAATTTTAATGGACAAAACGTACATGTTTGGATGGACATTAACATGACAACAGATGTAATTCGGGTGCATCATGTCAATTTTGATAACCCTAGTCAAAAAGTGGCGTTTAATTCATTATCTTAAATAACTATGTGACTTTAAAAATGAAATAGGTCCCACTTTACTTGTTTCACCTTGTTTAAAATTATGTTATTACAAGACCACCATGTAAACATCATGTTTCACTTTTAGTTGATTATTTCACCCTAAGCCATTGTAGGTTATATGTTGATCTATTGTATTTTATGCCTTAAAATAATCTAAGGTTATATTTTAGAACAACTTAGGGTTATATAACCTAAAATAACATAGGGGTAAAATAATTTAAGGTCCAATAGCTTTGAAGAACTGAAAGTTGCTGAATCTAAAATAAAATAACAAAAAAACAACATAAGGTGGAATAATTTGGAATAGTAAAAAATAACCTATAATAGCATTAAGTGGAATAACTTAAAAAAATTAAGATAAAATAATCTACTAGGTGGAATAACATAAAATATCCACAAATAACTTAAGATAGAATAGCCTAAAATGGCTTAAGTTCTAATAGTTTAAAATAAGCTAAGGTGGATTAACCTAAAACAATTGGCAAGAGCCTAAAATAGAATAACTTAAAACAACTTAGGGTGGAATAACTTAAAATAACTAAGAAGAACTTAGAGTGAAATACTTTACAACAACCTAAGGTGAATTAACTTATAATAATTTAAAGTGGATTGATTTAAAATAGTTGAAAATAACCTAATATAACTTAAGGTGAAATATCTTAGAATAACCTATGATATAATGACTTAGAATAGCCTAAAATAACTAAAGCTAACATGTACAAAATTTAGGGGAAAAAATTGAATAATAAATATGTGATGACAAATCATTTCAGTTATTTAAAAAATGGTATAATGGTTAAAGACATGTTCTTTAAACATGGAAATAAGGGGAGGTGACAAGTTCAAACTTGCAACCTAAGTTGGTGGGGTAGGTGGGCTAGGCTAGCTTAAGTTCTTAATTACCTAACCTAGCCTAGGTTTTTAGGCACCTAATCTAACTTAAATTTTTAAATGCTTAATTTAATTTAAGTTCCTAGGTGTTTAGCTTTAGCCGCATAACCTAGCTTAACCATGAACTAGAAGGTAAATATAATGGATTGGATGAAAACATCCTTTGGGTGGTACCACTAAGAACATCATGCCTTGATTTTCTTGGACCCATTGAACTTTGAGAAATCATAGGAAACATTTAAATAAATATTTTCACAATTTGTTTTAATGAATACATTTATTTGGTTCCATAGATTTTGAAATTTCAACAATATCAAGAATATTTTTTATTTTGATCTTCCTAATCATTGCATTTAAAAAATGTTTCAAGAAAGTAACATTGGTTTTTTTCCTTGAACTTTATGGTCAAGAACACAAATTTGAAGTATGATTCGAAAATTTTATTGGGAATTGTTTTTAAAGGTAATTTAGAAATCATTCTATTTAAAAAAAATTATTAGGTAACTAATTGAGTAAGTATAATTTAAGGAGGAATTTCCAAAGTTAAAGCTATCAATTTTTTAAGGCGCCATTTTAATTAAGAATACAAATTTTTAACAATTTCTGATTTTTTAATTCCAAAATAAACTTCAAGCCATATATTAGTGCTTGCAATTGATAAACATGAGAAAATAATATTTTATAGTTATGAAATTTAAAGTAAAGGGTCCAAGAAAATGATTTGGCCATTTTTGGTTCCTTAACCATTCCTTGGGTGGTTCTTAGTGGTACCATGCAAAGGTGTTTTCATCCAATTCATTATCAATGAATTTGATTGGCTATTAGTGAATTCACTTGTCCATAACAACTGGTCCATGTTCATTAAGGTGTTGGTCACTTTTACAATGGTAAATTTGTTTAAGTTCATTCAAAATCTAGTGAAATACAAATTGAATTGGCACACATTGGTGTATTGAGGTGAATGAAAACTTTTCTTTGCCTAGATATTGGATTCCTAGCCTAGAATTGTGGATAAATGACACCCAAAGTAGTCATAACCTTATGATGTTGGAAACAACATTAGAGTTCAAAGACTTGAAATTCCAAGTTGCCCATTCACATTCCTCTTTCACCTTGTTGATAACATGGTTAAAGGCAACTTTGGAAAGAAATAACAAATATTCAACACCATTAATAGCATATTGGTAGATCTAGTATTTGGGTGGGTGCAAGATTGAAGGGACCAATGTTTGGACTTTTTGAAAAGTTCTATGGAGGGTTTATCATTCTAATGACATAACATCAAATTTTTTTCAAAAAACCAATGGTCAGGACCATCATTTGGAAAACAAATGGGAAGGCCAAATGTGTCGCAACCCCACTTTGAAGCAAGTGTGAGGATGAGACTCGCATTCCCAAAAGTGGGAACTTGGAGTCCCCCGGGACTCCTGCAACTTCAGAGCTCGATTGTAGAGGTCAAAACACCTTGCCTTGAAATGTTCTTTACACCGTTGAAAAGGTTTTGAAATGTAGATGTCGAAAATGGCCTCTCATGAGCCATTCGAATATTTGAAGCACAAGTTATGGTCGAAAGAAGGGCCAGGAGTCAAACTAACAGTTTGACTCCCGACCACTAAAAGTCGGGAATCGACCCGACCCCGGTGTGTGTAGGTGAAGTGTGACACACCGTTAGAAAGCTCTTGAGGAGAGCTACAAGTTTTCTTCAGACCTCATCCCAATCAGAGGTCTGAGCCAGGAGTTATGAACTCCCAAAGTCTTGGGAGTCCAATTCGGGACAACTTTGGGACTCCTCCTTGGGAGTCCCGGGATTAAAAGCCATTCGGATGCGGGTGCGGCGGAGCAACGCAGAGAATACTATATGAGGGAAGGTAGTGGCTTCCCCTGAGTCCGGGCCGTGGTGAATCAAGTGAGTCCGTGTTGCCCGTGGCTTGTCCCAACACCAAGAGTGTTTCCGAAGGTGAACTAACCAACTTGTGGTTGGTTGTGATGCAGGACCGAGTAACTAAATAGTTGTCCCTCTTCCTAGTCTAATCCCAGAGCTTTCAGCATGCCCCTCTCACCTCCTTTAGTGTTGGAAGCTGGGAGCGGCACCAAGTTCCAACTACTTCCGCTCTTGAACATAGTTGGACCCTTTTTGGGTTTAACAAGGAACTTGGGGGGTGTGTCAAAATGACGCGCACCCTACAAGAACCAAGGAAAGGAGAGAGGTAGTCCCTCTTGTGGTAGGAAGCTATTTCACCCCACAACCCTTCTAATGTCTCTTGCATGCAAATTGTGAAATCTAATAATAATAGGAGGTTTAGAATAAACATCTCCCATGAATGTAATCAGTTCTCTATGGTAGAGGCTAAGGCACACTAAAGAATAATGCTAATACATTGCTTGAAAAATTGAATGCAAAAATATAAGGATAAATGACCTCTTGATCGTCTATTGTGGAAAAGACAAACACATTCCTTGATGAAATGCCTAGGTGTGTTATGCACTACCATGGCCATTGGAATAAAATGGTGCCCTTCATGAAGCCTTCTATAATTGTGAATCTTAATAGTGGCACTAAATTTCATGCATAGTTACACTTGCCAGTCAATTGATGACATTCATAGCCACCATACCCCATGTTGGGTCAATAACCACCACATTGACAATGAATATCCAGTCTTTGTGAGTCACAACATGCCCCTTCTCTCGAGTGAAAACATACGAGTAAAAACATGTTACATTGGACCATTTACGACAGTTGAAAGTCCATTTTTTAAGTCTAATCCAATATTTTTTTTAAAAAAACATTTAAATGGTGTTGAAGTTCACATTTTTTTTCCATTTTTAAATTCACACCACCATAATTAAAACATTTTTTTAAAACCTTTAAAAATATGGGCCTTGCAAAAAATCAATTTAGGTATCAAAATGGACTTTATGAATTTGAAATTTTCACTTTAAATCTTAAATATTTTGAAAGACTTTTTCTTGCTTGATTTTTTCATCTTAAGTGTTATGGTACTTCAATGTGTTGTGGTAAAAAGTTGTAGGCTTAGTTTATAACTCCATTAGAAGAAAAAAAATCCATAATGATAGTTTTTTAGAGTAGTTTGGATTAAGGACATTAGATGTACCATCCTTTATAAAGTCCACCTTGGATTGAACATTTATCTTTTTGGTAAAAAAATTTTGGGTTTGAAAGATTAGAATATAGGTTTCAATTTTTCATCTCACTTTTGTCAAATTTCTCAAATAGATTTGCATACAATTCAACAATACTCAATTCACCCAAAAAATACTGCCATTCAAACATCCAAAAAAGTCCATCATAACGTGTTTTTACCCATACATGACGACTCTGATGGCATCATGTGTGGCTATCCATCAACCTCTGAATGGACAATGTATTAAATGCATGTTAGATGCGTTTAACCCATGTCCACATTCACACTTGAGAAGACTAAATGCTGAAGGTTGAATGAAATTGAAACAAAAATGTAATGCTAATGTGAAAGTAAAGTGTGCGATATGGAATGAATGGATAGATGGCTTAACAATCAACCTAGGCCCACCCCCTTGCCTAAACAAAAGGCAATGCAAGCTCTAGATGTAGAGGAAATGGAATCATCCTCTAAGATAGACTTGGATGTGTCATGATGGATGTCCATAAAAAATGCCTACAAACTTGGGGCACCAATAACTACCAAACTTTCAAAAAAAGGGTGCATATTTTTAACTATGGGAAGAAGGTTATTTCAAGTTGCACAAAAGCATGATTAAAGGAGATGTGGGCGCCCCTCAAGTTGAAAAACATATTATTCCAAAATGGGTTTATTGAAACACAAAACCTAGAACACATATACGGAGCCACCAAAACCCAAAAAAACAAATGGGGCACAATCTTTTGGAGATAAAAGGTCTATACCACCAAAAAAGATTAGTAGTCAAGCTTGATGCCCTATTAAGGGGCCTTGAATACACTCCCACGACCCTGGACCCATAATGTCCCCACATACCTACACAACTCTCTTGTCAAAATTCGCCAAAAGAGATAGGAAGGAAGAAGGAGGCATTGTTCAAGTGAGATAAAAAGGTCAACAAGTGACACATGAGGATAAAATGCCCAATGCAACCTCTGCGTCTCCCAAAAGAGGAAGATCATCAATATGCACCATGTCCTGAGAAAAAACTTCATCCAAAAGATGCGTGACAAAGTTTTGAAAATCCATTTTTTAATGACCATATTTGATAAGTAAATTAATTTTTTTTCCTATAGGGACTTAGTTTAATGATACCAACTTGAATATGTATACATTCCATTGATTAAATTTCCATAATCAAGAAAAACATAAGAGATATGAACTTTCAAAGTTGAACATTATACTATAATTTTGACAACAAATTTTTATATGGACTTTGAAATGGTCCAATCATTTATGATGTGTTGGTTAGGGACCTGATTTTGGTTAAATAAAATATTAAAAAAACGAAGTTTGAAATTTTTTGCATGATGACATTTGTAAGATTTTACTGATCAAATTTTAAACAACTAAAAAATAATGTTTTTTCAAAAGTCCATAAAATATTAAGATTTTTTATTTTTTTTCGGGATTCTTTTGTGCACATGTGCTAAAAAAAGGGACCTCTAAATGGGCTTTAGATTGAATGGAAATAGTGCCTAATGAACCAATGGAAGACCTTTGTAGTTCATTTTAACCCACAAAAAATGCCCATGTTTTGAACTAAAAAAAGGGTAATTTCTTGTATGCCATTGATTCACTTATTCTTGCACCCACCCATTTATGTCAACAAATGAAAATGTGAAGTACAAAATATTCATGTTAGAAAACCAACTCATCAAGAGGTTTTCATTGGGGTAGATGCAACGTTAAATGGTTAATTTTTGGCAAATAAAAAGTCCGTAAAAGTTCATGTTTTGGTGTCAAATTAGCATAAATGGGGAACTATGGGTTGGTTAATGAATGAATCAAATTCATATGAAAATATACCCACTTATACATCTTTTGACATATTTTACAAGGGAAAAAATCATCAATTTAACAAAAAAGACCTATGTAAAGACTTTTGAAAATAAGGTCTAGATTTTGGTCATTCAAAAGTCCATAACTATATTTTGGTTAAAGCTTTTGTAATGAAGTTTTCAAATTTAGGTTTTTTTTTTCTTTCATTTAACAAATATCAAGTCCCTATAAGATATATTTTCAAAAAATGATATTGAAAATTTCCTATGTATGGGAAGTGCAGATGGTTGGGATAGTCCATATGTTTTCATTTGAAAAGTCCATTATTACATAATGGGTGCACATTTATCGTGCACAAATTATATAGATAGTTTCTTATTGAAATTGAGGATCTTTATTGGGTCAACTTAATGGAATTCACAAAATCACAAACACAAATGTTTATACATAGCTTCTACATGCCTAATAATTTTTGCCAAAATTAAATGGAAACATATTACATAATGTATTTATCATCCATAAATTGATGAAAAATCCTTTAATCCTAAAGTGTTTTTCAATGTTTGCCTTTACAACACTAATTTGGCATAATGTGTTTCAATTCTTAAGGAAATTTTTATTCAAAAAAATATAAATAACATGTATTTACCAATAGATTTTTTTTTAATAATACCAAAATTTGCATTAAATAACACAATTTGGTAACTATCCATGTAGTTGTTAAAGTTTTATTTTAAGAAAAAATGTTTAAAATAATAATAACACATCAAATTCACTAAGAAATGTTTCATGGCCCATTTGCTTCCATTAAATAAGAACAAACAAGTAGTCTTTAAAGAAGTTAATGAGATTATGTACTTTTGGAGTTCAAAAGCATGTTCAAAATATTTTAATGTAGAGCAAAATTAAAACATAGTTTCAAGTTCTTTTCAATGCCATGCCTTTATAATAATTAATATATGGCTTTCTTTGAATTTTGAAAGAAAAAAGGTTTAGTTTCAAATAGTATTAAGGAATTTTAAAATAAAAAACAGTTTCTACTTCATTCCCACTACTTTATAATCACTTTAAAGTAAGTTAATCATCTTCAAATTACACAAGAATCATACAAATGAAAATTCATAACAATGAAAAAAATACAACAAATTTCTTTCCATTTTAATAATTGAAATTAATTAGTCTTTTGTCAAAATCATGGAGTTGTAAGATTTTATGGTGGCTTCATGCTCGTTGGCTCCTTTTAACATGTTTGGATTCAAAGTAGCCGAAAAATGAAATTGATGTCACATAGGTTATTCAAGTTTTTCAATGCAACTTCACTGTTTGCACTTTATTTGAAAATGAGGAATTAAAATTTTGCATATACCCATTTCATTGGGAAAAAAATGGAAATCCACCTTGTTATAACATTTTTGAAATACTTATTGGGTGAAAACACGATCAAAGGAACTAGGGGTGCCAAGGTAAAAGTCCTTTTCCAAAAATTGCACATCACATGTGTCATTCTTGTTTTGGTTTATAATTTATAATTTATTAATTTTGAATACCCCTTTTAACATTGCATTTTAGATATAAATATATTTTGAGTAAAAATTGATTTTATATCATGTATATTATGCATTCATGCCTCCTATCACATAAACATCAACAACTTTTGTTAAAATCACATCCTCAAAATCCATAATTTTCAGGTCAAAGGCACTTTTGGGCCAAATATGTTCAAATTGGTTATAAAAAAATACAATTCATCAATTCAAGTCTTTTTTCCCTTTTAATCATTAATGTTGAAATCCTTTTCAATTAAAAAATAAAATGGTTTTGGTAGAAAAAAAGACATTTGAAAAAAACAAGGATTGTCCATTTTCAAGGTTTGAGTGCTTTCAACATGCAATTTTTTTATATTTGTGTCAAGCTTTGAGCATGTAAAATTTTCAATTAATGAAACATATTCTAAAAAACTTTATGACAATCCAAACTATTATGCTTCACTTGTGATATTTCAAACATACAAAAATACAATTTTAAGGAATGTTCATTCACTTGGGTGGCTCCTTTGACCTTGTTTTTACCCTATTGCCTTTTGTGTTTAGCAAGTTAGTAAGTTAAAAAAATTTCACAAGTATTTAAGGATGCGAATAAAATAAAAATTGCTAAATATGTTCCAACTTCCAAACAACGCATTATATCCAATTTTGATAAACTGACCATTGTCAAATTGGTTTTATGAACAAAGTAATGAATGTTGCTAACAAAATTGGTAACCTCCTTTTTGAACTACAACATCAAACCTTTTTCATTGCCTTGGAAAACAATACTCCCATCCCATCCCATACTAATTAGTTTCCCATTTGATTCTTTCAACTTTAAACCACCAAACTCAAGCAAACATATATTTCAACATTAGAAAAAAAATGTTGTCAAATATGCTAGAAACACCAATTATTTTTACACAAAGAAAGATGGGGATCCTCTTCCATGCTTGAACCATACACAAGTGGATGGATATCCACTAGATGTTGATTATCACGACCTCATCCACATTAATTGTTATGAAGGCATCATTAACAAATGCAATGTTTGTAACCTTTAGCAACATATATGCATGCCCTCTACCATGTCCCAACCAAAGTTATCACACCAATGTTTTTGGAAAGGTTTTTCACCTTTAGCAACAACTTCAAAGGATTCATATCCTCATAATCAATCATGGGACATCCATGAATAAGAAGGTGGAAGATCATAACAAATTGAACATATTTATGTTGTTGTTTAATGGGGCTATCATCCAAAAGCTTGTCAAGGATAGAAGGCTAGTCATGAATAGTGTATGCTTGCTTAGTTTTTGAATGCATTGAATCCTTATTATAATAGTAAGAAAATGCTTCAATTTTAGGCATTGAGACTTTGCATTCTCAATGCTTAACATGTTTCAACAATCTATTCAATTTTGGAATGAGGAATGTTTTTCCCACTCCCACATGGGTGCAAATCTTACATTGAACATAATGCACTAAACCCTTATCATTGATGACATTTTTAGCCATGGCAAGCAAGCAATTTATCTATTTGAAAAACTTTTTTGCTCCCTCGTATAATTTCATTTTCATTTCCTGTTGTTGGATCTTCAATAGTTGAATCACACATGATGATGGGTAGGCTATTAATAGACAAAAAAACATAAGGTGGTGATTGTGAGGGAGATGGTGGACTAGTCTCACCTTGATGGGTACGAAGAGAGGAAAAATAGGCTGATTTTTTTTTGGCATTTGGAGAGGGGCCATGGATGATGTGGGTAATTAATGTGTATCATGATTATTCTGGAATTTGGATTATAAGTTATAGTAGATACAAATAAAAAAACAATGAAAAATTAGGCAACAACAAAAAGTTGAGGATTAAAACCCTAATTTCTAAATGTAAAATTTCAACCCTGAATTTAGTGGACAAAACTTGTCATAGAAAAAAAAATGCAATTCAAGAAAAGGATGTGGAAATTGGAAGCTCTTAATTGAAATCGTGAGAAAAAAAACTTGAATTTTTAAGAACCTATCTCCATGCCTGAGTGCACACTTCACATTGGCAATCTTTGACAAAACTTTTAGAATAGAAAAGCCAAAACCCAAGATGAATCTTGTTTCTTCATTCTTTACTCTTGAATTTTCTTAGTAGGCTATAGGAAGGTGCTTCAATCTTGACTCTCAAACAATTGAAAAATACCGAAAACAAATTAACAAATTGTGCTTGAGCTACAAAAAAAAACTTGAAAAGGTTTCTAGGCTTTGAGTTGAAAAATGCAAAACTACATGTGAGTATGAACTTTGGAGTTGCAACCTTGTACTGTGCCTATGCATAATAAAAAAGTTGAACCGACCCAACAATGATTTTTGAAATGCTAAATTTGAATTGAGCAAGAGCAACCTTCAATTCAAAGCATTTCCATAGGCAACTTGGCCTCATGCAATCTCAAGTTGAATCCCCACCTTGTACATTGTATCTCCTCACATTTCTAACTCCCCCCTCCCCCCCAAACTTCTAAGTTTCAACCCTAAACCATAAGCTCTAAACCATATGTTCTCAAAATTGATACAACTTCTGAAAACAATGTTGCAATTTGCAAACATGAACAACAAATTTGAATCTAATTCTAGAAATAATGGCCCTAACAAACTAGTAATACAGTCCCCCTGCAAAACATTGTTGTTGCATATAGAATCTTTTATGCACATAGAA
>Ga0116230_10006248_pt1 | contig 11743 bp, 7 predicted proteins | sample S1TSphfallax_3_FD_88678 | JGI IMG/M metagenome (GOLD analysis project Ga0116230, IMG submission 88678) | Host-associated microbial communities from peat moss isolated from Minnesota, USA - S1T2_Fd - Sphagnum fallax MG | ecosystem: Host-associated > Plants > Peat moss > Unclassified | place: USA...
AAATTGACTTATGTTTACGTAATTAAAAGTTTTGAACCTTTCATTTCAAGTGTATGTATTTTATGGTGGACCAATTTAGATAGATACATCACTCCATACAACTCTCTAGCAATTTTTTAAAAACAATCCACATCAACATGGTTTTTACTTCCTAAATTTTTGTTATTGTAATATTTGACTACTAAATGTTCACTCACCCATGAAACCTCTTAAACTTAAATCAAAACCTACATATCAAAAGATGTGCATGTCATTTGTTATGGAGGATGTAACTTCGAAATCCTAAAATGAAAACCCATAAAGTCTACATGAATGAAGCCCAACTAGATTTTTTAAAAACATGTTCATTAGATAAAGAAATTTTGAGAAATTACAAATAATTAAAAATAAAATTTCAAAATGAGGTCCAATTTTGACTATAAAAAAGCCCATAACTATTATTTGGTTAATGTTTCAATATATATATTCCCCATTATAATTAATTATTTCATTGTATCAACACATATTTAATCACTATAAATCATTTGGAGTGGAATTCTATATCATTCAAAAATTTATCCACAATCAACTTAGTTGACCAATCCATATTTTTGAATTTCAAAAGTCCATTACTAACAATAGATGGCTTATTTCAAAAAATAGTTGTACAAATGTGTTCATAATCAAGTTGTTAATTTAAAATTAAATTTTATTGACAAATTCAAGATCATGTTATTCACCACAAACATCTAAACACGATGCACCCTACAAAGACTAATTGTGATTCTAAAAGTGAACCACTTTAACTTGCAATCACCTTCTTACCATATGTTATTTACCTTTTAGATGAACCATGATTTTCCATTATGAAAATGCTTTGAGTATATTTTTAACATTCTTAATCAATTTGATTATATATTTTTTAATTATTTGAATAAGATGTTTAAAATTTCATGTGCTCATGTTTGTAATGCCAATTGCAAAAATGATTATATATTTTTTCACTTTGAAAGAGGAGGGATCTTATGCTTCTTAATTAAAAGTGGGAGGGAACTTTGCATCTTACAATTAAATTTTCTCACAGTACTATGAATTTACATTCAAATGAACCTTATGTTTTTATATGGAATCAAAAATTTCAACTTGCACCTTTCCAATCCAAACCATATTGTCGTTTGTGAGTCTCCAAAATAAATCCACACTACAATTGTTGATTTTTCCTAATGTTTTTTTAGTAACACATCATTATTATAGTAAAATTTGAACGAAAACAACTATCATTGATAAACATGTGTGCCATGCCCAATAGTTGATATAACATCTTGTTTCCAACATGATTTATTTTCACAATTTAATTTTTTTCTTGACATCTAACTATGGGAAGATTGATTTTCAAAAAATCTTTCACACCACTATTCCTTTTTTATGTCCTCAACAAATGATATACAAATTTGGGGTTTACATTTATGAGATGTAGTCATTAAAATTTGTTAATAGACCAAGGAGTACATGAGACAATTTCCCATTAATTGATCAACAATTATTGGGAAGGAATGAACTGATATTTCATTCATAGGATATATCTTTGTATTCAACAAAATCAAATGAGGAACACGGTCTTTTGTTTTATAATCTATTATACATGTGTGTTTTTTAGGCTAATGCTTATAACAATGCACATTTTTCACCTTAATAACTATTTCTAAATATTGAAACAAAGGGTTAACTACTCCATATATGTTAATGTGTTCTTGGCTCAAAATGAGCCCATAAGAGCCAAAGACACTACTTTAAAAAAGGACTAAAAGGTCCTTGTGCCCAAAAACCAAATTTTCATATGATGACAATTTTGAACGAAATTTCTTGCAACTTGTTAAATTTATTATTAATGTCCCATTACCTCATTAACGGTGTGTTAAATAATGTTATGAATTCATTGTTGAAAATGTGAAAATTTCCTTGTTTCATATGAAAACTAATCAAAGTTTCAAATCATACACAAATATGTTCATTACTTTATGGTTCAAAATATTTAATTGTAAACAACCTTACTTTGTAGATCATTTACAGTAATCTATCTTATTAATCCAAGTTCAAACATGATCCTAAAAATAAAGCCCAATTGTGAAAATAATATTTTAGATTAATTTTAGATTGTGACAAAAAAATCAATATTTAGTATTTCCCACAACTTAGGTCTAAACATTACAAAATCACCTTCATTAAATCATACTTGTAAGGGGACATAAAATAGTAATAAAAATTAACCCCAATTTCCCAAATATATTTATTTTTCATTTTATTTGAAAAAAGTTATATTTTCAATAACTCTTGTAATATCATAGGTCTAAACATTGCCTACTTTATTACACCTTGGTGCACCCCTACTCATTGAAGATTCACCAAAAGCATGGTGAATGACATTGTGGTTTGGGAGATTTCATCATGATAAACAAAACAAATGAACAACTTTCGTTGATGGATCTAGATTGTACATCTTTTGCATGTGGTAAAGGACTCTTAAAATTTTTACATACTAAAATTTCAAATGTATTAATGAAAAATGTAAAACTACACATTTAAAAAATAATGCATATTTTTAAATTTGATGTATAATTTGCAATCACCCAAATATTTTTTATTATAAAAAAGTTTGCATCAAGGAAATCAAGGGGCCCTTGACAAAATGGGCATTTTTCAAATGTCTTTAACTAAAACCAAAACCTAGAATTGGATAAAATAAATAATATTTTGAATTTTTTAACATTCAAATAAGTCATTTAGCAAACTTTAAAATTACTGCTCTAATTTTAAAATGTTAAATCATAAGCATATATAGTATAATTTGTAATTTTCATTGTGCCACAATGCCCTTTTTGGCTCCTATAGGCTCATTTAGACCCTTTTGAAAACAACTATGGAAATAGTGTCTCAATTTTTGAACAAAAACACCCACCACCATTAGCACTTCTAGTTGAACCTTTGATATTATTGACATGTTCATAAGCATGTAACCTTTAAGTTAATGTAGATTGAAAACATCCCTTAATGAAATCTTGGAGGAGTTGACAACCCAAAGGCACTTCCATTATATACATGTTCAATAACTTCCTTTACTTCAACATAAGTCAAGTCAACAAAAATTTGTTTTGGTTGATTTATGGATAAAACATCATATCTAAACAATAACATAAATTTCTAGCAAGACCTCTTTTACAATGTGCTCATCATTTGCTTTAGCCCCTATTATCTTATTAGTTGCAGATGCCCCAAGAGAGTGATAAATCACAAGTTTAGTTTTGACAACAAAACACTTAACTTTCAAGTTATTCAATCTTGCTAATGGAAAAACAAATTACATAATAATTCCAAGATAATTAATGTTAAGGATACAAATCAAATGCCAAAAGAAGATATATTCAAATTAATTCAATATTTGCCACATTATTGCCCATTTCCATTTAGTGAAATTTTAGGAAGTAATAGAAAGTCATAGGAAGTTCATAACATATGCAAGGGGGTCCAAATTCTTTAAGGTGTACCAAAAAACTTGTCACAACATCACCCTTTTGTAAAAATTTTCCCATATTTTTACTAGTTTTTTTTCATGGTGTACATTGACAAAAAGTTTGTGATATTAATTTATATATATATGATGGTCTAACATATCATACTTCGAAACATGAAAAAAAGGATCAGTAATGTGTATAGGAATAAAAAATACAAGGCAAAATTAAGGATTGCTTGGTATTACTTAAAGAATTTGGACCCAAGGCGTTATTTTGACAATGTTTCATATAATGAAAAAAATGAACAACAATCAAGGTTTTTATTATTGGAAAATTCTCACCAAATTTCAACATAAAAATTTGATTTTGACCTATGCAAAGGGTTTTTATTGAAAAGGAAAGCAAAAATTTGGGGGAAAATTTTCCAAATCACCAATTTTTTATGATAAGTCCTAGTAGGTAGCCAAAAATATAGATGGAGATTTTTTGAAAAAAACTTTCATGTCTTTATGTTCCCAAATTTTGCTAATTTATTACTTTTGGATGATCATCATTTTGATTATATCATAGAATCCTTGAAAAAAACACAAATGAAAGCCTAGGGAAGACAAATCCAAACTAGGGGGCAAAATTCCTGAAGGACAAAATTAGGCAAGAAAAATAATTTCATCCCTTGTTTTTTTGTGTATTATTTTATTTTCAACTTTTCATTTTATCACCAATTTTGGTAAAATTAGGGCTCGATACCCCCAATTTAGGGACCTAGGATATTTTGTTGATAATTTTAATATGTGGTGACAAGTTCAAGTCAAGTATCGTGTGGCTTGTGAACAATGTTTTTTTTTTCATATTCCCATGTTGCTTAGCTGGCTACTTAGTTGGCCCGTTGGGCAACAATTTGGCTCCATGAAATTAAGAGTTGGCAAAATGTTTGGTTATTTGCAAAATAAATAAAGAATTGTTAAACAATTATATATATATTTTTCCTATCTTTACGTTAATGAAATGACCTTAATTTCAATAGGTGTATGTGCAAAAATGAATAGTTAATAGTTCTTTCATTAGTGACATTACAATTTTTTCTTCGATATATGGATAACTTGAAATTTTTTGACCCCGAATAACTATGTGAAGGAATCAAACCTTGACTAATTTGGTCCTACATAATATAACACATGGTGGATTTATGCATACAAGAAAAATTAGTAAACAATACAAACAATAAACACAAACAAGGTTAATACTAAATAGCTTCCACATTCTCCAAAAGTTAGGATTTAAGCCCTCATGCAAAGATGTTGAGGCCAAATCTTCAACATTGAATTCTAAATATCCATTGTGGAATTCAATAGGGTTTAAAGCAAAGTGACCAAAATCATGGAAACACAACCACCATAAACTAAAATTGTTACCAAGACTTGAAAGTTCATCATCCAATGAGTTACAACTTATAAAGGAGCAAACTTAGTAAGATTTTAGGATTGAAATAAAAATCCCTAAAAATTGCAACAAATGACAAACCAAAAAGACATGTGGGAAAATGGCTACATACATTTTACCCACTAGCCCAATTGTAAAATAAAAATGTTGTTTCCTAATGTCAAAGAAAAATAAGTAAACATCAATTGCATATTGGCTATAGGTAGCCTTCCACTAGTGCAATCATAAGGAAAAATTTCAAGAGTATAAAACTTTTGAGCAAACATCCAAATGATAACATCCAAATGCATTGTTAACCTTTTTCTAAGTTTTTTTTTCATAATATTCAATGAATTAAAACAACATTCATCTTCCACATAGCCAGAAACTTGCACAACTACAATTTTAGCCAACTTGATATATTTTGACATCTTTGCACAACAATTTGGGAGGTGGTCAATTGCCTCCACAAGCCTATGAAGGGGTTTAAGGATTAAAGATCAACCATTGCAGCCTTGGAGTTGTTTTTCACTATCAAAACAAATAAACTATTGCATATTTAAAGTACTAAGGTCCAAAATTGGTGAAATCTAGACCTCCTTAAAGCCACAATTTCTTCACACACAATAAACATCTTTGATCACATTTAGGTGTAGCCAAAAGGAAGTTTTAGGTTTAGGGCCCATCCAATAATGGGGATAGACCACCTTGAATGCATTCGTTAATTCATGCGAGGGAAAACAATTGTCAAGTTCAACTATAGATGCACATTGCAATTTCACCCTTACCATTACCCTAGCATAAACATCTCAATTAATAAACAAATATTCAAAAATGATATGGTCCTTGTACCTTGCCCAAATGTGTTGGCCCCCAATTCAAAAGCAAGGTGGTCAATATTAGTATTCAAATATGTGATCCATTTCATGGAAATGGTATCATCAACAAATTCCACCAAACCATTGAAATGTTTGAAAACATCTCCTTGGAGCCTAGATAATTGGTCACAACACATTTACAATACATCTACCTTACAAAGGGAAACTATAGTAATGAATCACACATGAAAACATCATGGAATTGGGGCAAATTTGATGAAGGAATGCACAATATTCAACATAGGTAGTAGGTAGGCCACATGAAACATGATTTGGACATCACATAGCTAATCCAAATTACTTGTTGTCAAGGCCACAATTGAATCAATTGTCGTTTTCATCAACAAAGGGTGATTATTTTGAAGCACACGTTTCAATGGACACAACATACTTATTCATCAAATTTTTATGTTACAAAATATCTTATTGCCTTTTGTTTCCATGATCTGGGTTAATTTGATATTCTATATGTGGCAATTTGGAAGTTTGAAAAATAAAATGTTATTGTACTACAACAAGTCCTTTATGCATGTTGCCATAGGCAAATTAGAAAGAGTCTAGACTACCAAATGAATTTTGTGTGCCATATAATGGATCCTCATCAAAAAAGGAACATGCAAGTTTCAAATTTAAACTATAACCCCACCCCAAGCACCTTGAAAAATGTTCACACGATCTAGACCAAAACATAACAACCTAGAAGGCATCTTAATTTTTGTTGAAATTCCATAATAGAGAGTTCATTATCACCTTCGTCAAGTTTTGGGTATTGGAACCTTCAAAAATGCATTCATTAAAAAGAAAAATAAGGATTCTACACCAATCTTGAACACAATAGCCATGGATAGATATCCAACTTTGATTATCCACTATAGTGACTTCATCACAAGTTAATGCCACAAACTTAGCTACTTGAATAACATATCTACCAATTACCAAAACCTAGTTGTGAACATGTTTAGCAATTTCCCATTGACTTTGTCATTCCAATGTCTCTTGGGATTTCTTTTCAACTTCAAGAAACTAAATAAGGGCCTTAAATCTTCATAATCAATCATTAGTTTTCCTTTGTTGAATAACATAAAAAAAAGATGCAAAATGTATCACCTTTAGTTTTTTGTTTCATTCACCTCCACCTTGAATTCATTCCAAAATAGAAGACCAATTCATTGAGACATATGATGTCTCATTTCTAGCACGGACACATTTGGGATCCACAACCTTCACCCCCTATTCATTTTCCCTTCCCCCAAATGCTTTTCCAATAAACGCCACTTGGGGACTAACAATTTCTCCTTGCACTTTATTTTGGTGCAAACTTTGCATTCAGTTATTATCAAGTTCCCACTAGCATCAAAAATTGCTTCAACCCAAGGCATTTTCAAGAACCAAAAATCTTGGTATTTTTAAATATTGTTTATTTTCTTAGGCTTTTGTTTAATAGTGGTAGGTGTGGTAATTAGATGTAAAAGGATAGATTCAAGCATGCATGTAGTAAGGCTAAAGGTAGTACGCAAAACTTCAATTTCCACATTCATTTCAACAATAGTAGGTGTAGGTTTGGGGATTGGTCTAAGATAGTTTTTGAGCTCCCCTTGCTTATTAGATTGTGCTTCATGAATCCCATGGACAATTTCAAGTTTGAGATTGGTTAAACCTCTTTTAAAAGAACAATTAAACTTGAAATTTTTTGGGTGCCATCTAGGTTTTTATAATGCACATTAATGGACAATTATTAACCAAAAACCTTCAAGAATCTAGGAACTTGGCTACAAAGCATGGAAATAAAATATTAAATGAAACTAAAAGAATGTAGGGTTTTGAAGAACTTAGATGCCCATTTGTTTACTACAACCAAGTTGCATTAATGTATTTATGCATGCACCAATGGCATTGTATATTTCGATTTTCAATCATCTATAGCTTACCATTGGCTAGTGAGATTCACAAATCCTTGAACCTTGAAACCACAAATGATAGGTCGGTGTTTCCAAATATTAAATTTTGATTGTCCCTTTCGATCCCCATGCCTTGAAGGCTTAATCAATGTCAAAATTGGGCAATCACATAATTTTGTATTGAAACTTCAAGTTTTGATCTTCAAAGTTTTGATTTCAAATGATTGTTAATGTACAACTCATTAATCACAACAATTAATAAAAACATGGTAATGGGTTTAGGGTCAAGATTTAGAAGTTAACCATAAAAGCTTCACTAAATAATCAAAACTCAAATTTAAATTTCACATTACAATGTGCACCATGCACAACTAGATTTCACAAAAATCAAGTCGACTTGCCCTAAAATATGAAACACAAATGTTTAAAACACACAAATAATGTAAGTATTGGGGTTATAACTTATAGTTATGGATTTTGAAATCATTAATTTTTTTTGAAAGGTCACAAGTTATAGCCTTGAAGTGATGTGTTTGAGTGGTGAGCCTCAATGCACATTGTAACCTGTAACATAATGCCACTCCATTGTGATTTCAAAGCAAGGCAACAAATGTTGAATTGAACATTGTACAATGAAAAGAATATTGCTCTAGATTCCATTGTACAATGTAAAATGTATATACATGTACACTCATTATGGCACTAAGTTAGTAAGCACTAGCAATGAACATTGAAATCCATTGCAACATAAAGGTTAAAGGTGAGAAAGGTGAATGATTTCAACAAACTTGAAAGTGATGGAAAGTGTCTAGTTGTTAAAATGCATTACAACAAAAGGTGTCCTTGTACACCAAGTGATTTCACTGGATTTTGAGTGAATTCACTATTTTTAATGGACATGTACTAGTGCTCATAGTGAATAGGACCTAGCGAGGAAATAATGAGTTCCCTAGTCTAGTGAATGGGGAGTAGTGAATTGCACCCATGTTTTGTAATAATGATGATTTTGAAATGATGACATGAACAAGTAGTCCAAGCAAAGGGGTCACCTTCAAAATGAATAGCTAGATGGTCATCATTTGTTGATTTTGTGATTAACCTAAGTTGTAAATGACATCTTATACACTAAACAATGGTGGCCTTTGGTGCGAAGCATGGTTGCCTTGAATCTTTACAATGGTGAAATTTGAAAGCCTTTTGATAATATTATAACAAAAATGACATAAAAACCAACCCTAACTTAAAGTGTTTTTTTCATGGACCCCTTTTTCAAGTAAAAAATGGTAGTCCCCAAATTGTCATTTCTTCCAATACCAACAATAAGACCAAATTTATAGACCCACTCAAAGGAACTCTAATAATACCTTAGTACCTTGGCCAATTCAATATTATTTATATTATTTTCAGAAATGTTGAAATTATCAAAAAATATTTCTTCCAAATCAAAAAATGTTGTGAAGGATAATAATGAAAATTTAAAAGATTCCATTTGTTGAAATGAAAATTTCAAAATTAATTAATTATTCGACAAACATGTGTTGAAATGGCCAAGGTACTATGATATACATTTTACAAGCATTCAAATGAATGCACAAATATGAATTTTTTGATCAAATTGTTTTGAACAAGAAGTTGGTTCAACTTGCAACTTGAAAAAATTCTTAACCATATTTGTAGTTACCTTTTAAAAAATGTGATAATCTAGCTATCAATATCAAACCAACACATTGTCATACCCCTTTCATTATTTAATTCCATCTAATCACAAATAGTAGATCAAAACAAAAATGAAACACCATTTAAGGTAACATCATTTACATTGTTGATGTGATGGGAAAGTGAAAAAGGGTAGGGTGAGGGGGCAACATGAAACACTTTATAAGAACCTCATGTGTTACAATAACACCCTTATTTACTATAACACATTGCAAATAAATAACAACAATGAAAAATATAACCCATGGATGCCCATCAAAATTGCCAAAGTGAACCAATAGCCACATGCACACCATCCATTTAGCTATTTACAAAGTAGGAAAAAAAAGAAAAAGAAAAATCTATTTTTTGGGCTACTTACTTGAAACCATGTATAGAAAATGTTTGAAAAAAGTAAAAAATTTGGCATTTTTTTTTTTCAACAAATCATTGCATTTGTGACAATATATTTTTCCAAATTTTCATAAAAGTGTGAAATTTCACCTTCAACAAGATTTTATGAAGGTGATTTTGTAGATTTTACACATAAGGTGCAAGAGATATTGAATTTTGAAAATTTTGTCATTGAACATTCAGTAAAAAACAATTAAATGAAAATTAAATTTCTAACTTAGATTCAATACCATTCAATATTAAATGAATGTGATTTTGTAGATTTTAGACATAAGGTGCAAGAGATATTGAATTTTGAGTAATTTTGTCATTGAACATTCAATAAAAATACAAATTTGAAATACAAAATTAAATTTCAGTCTTTAATTCAACACCATTCAATATTACAATACATGCTCAATGACACATGCCATGGTGGTGTATCCATTAAGGAAGCTAATTTGTTTGTCTCCCAAACATGGTGCCCCTCGCCACACACTTGATATTATTGGAAAGCCCTTGATGAGTGGAGGTGCATTGAGATTGTTTTATAATGTTTAGACATATGATGCAAGAGTTATTGAATATTGAACAATTTTGTCAAAAAATTTCAACAAAATCACAACCAAATTTTTTTAGGGAAACTAGGGTGTGTTCTTGGTATCGTCGAAAAGCCCTTGCTTAGTGAGATTTCTTGAAGGTGATTTTGTAACTCTTAGACCCATGGTGCAAGATATGATGAACTTTGAGAATCATTTGGAAAGAGAAATTAGTTTTGTAACAAGTTCACACTTGGACTAATGGCACATGCCACACTAGTTATTATATTATAATAAAGGCAAGCTGCTTGGAGACTTCTTTTTCCTTAACATTTCATCTCTTTGATTTTTGGGTTTGAACTTTTGAACTTTGAACTTTGAACTCTTGGGTTGTGAGCCAAACAATTCTCCCCAAAAATTCCTTGGATTGAACTTTTTTCCAGTGTTGTACCCTTGAATTGAATAAAGGATGATAGATATGGCCTTTTAGGAATCTCTTCCATACTATTAGCTCTAATCTTCATGTTTTCATAGAGGGGGTGTGAATCATCTTATACTTATTTATTTTATTTATTTTGCTTTTACATTGCTATGAAATATAGCAATCAAAATTGAAATGAAGATTGGAAAATATGGTTTATCCCAACAACCATTTTGGACCAATTTTACTTGTTTTCGGGGCTATTGTGAATTCATCATTTGGTCCATGTATTCTTCAACTTCATCCCTTATAGATTCATGACATCTATCGAGCATACAGATGCATTCCGACTTTAAAGTTTTAATTAAAATTAAAAAAAATAAAATAAATTCTTTTCCTGTAGTATCCATTGGGAAAAAAATATGCTCGGTAAGGTAAGGTGCCCTCCAATTACACAAAACAAATCAGAGCATGTATTTGCCGGAAATAAATAAATTACTTGGAGTAAAATAAGTGAGTGCCCTTGTTCCCCTTTGATTTCATGTTCCCTTGTGCTTGCGTTCCCCCCATAGGCCACCCATGCTATAATAATAATAAGACATCAGTAAATAATTTTGTTTTACTCGGAGTAAAACAAGTCCGTGCCCTTCTTTGTTCCCTTCTCCCTGCGTTCCCCTAAGCCCACCGAAGCTAGAAAGAAAAAGTACAGTAAAAAAAAACCATCGGTAAATAACACTCGATTACCCCTGCGTAAAAGAAGCGAGTGCTTTGTTCCCCTCTACCTACGGGCGTTCCCCTCAGGCGACCGGCTACACCCGGTTGCGGGGGATGCGGGAGGGAGCCCGGCCCGGGCGGGGGGTGGCGGGGGAGGGACAGGGGGTGCGGTCCGGGTGGCGTCCAGTTCGCTGGAGAAAAGGAGATGGAGACCCGGGGGCGGGGAAGACGGGGCCGACGACGACGACAACGACGACGACGACGGCCCACGCCATCACGTGGATGGATCTTCGTCTTC
>Ga0116230_10006250_pt1 | contig 11742 bp, 7 predicted proteins | sample S1TSphfallax_3_FD_88678 | JGI IMG/M metagenome (GOLD analysis project Ga0116230, IMG submission 88678) | Host-associated microbial communities from peat moss isolated from Minnesota, USA - S1T2_Fd - Sphagnum fallax MG | ecosystem: Host-associated > Plants > Peat moss > Unclassified | place: USA...
TTTTTTATTTGTCCCACCTTATTATTTGTTTTTAAAAATGGCATATATGTTTACAATCATGATTACTAATGGCTTTTATGACTAAGGATGACTAAGAAAAAAAATGTCTAATGGATAAACAAGTTGTCCACTAATCATGTAGTCATGTGGGGCATTTACAATTATAAATCTGGTCATAAGTTCGGACATATTTGCCATGTTTTGGCATAATAGTGTATACTTTTGGCATATGTCATGAAAGTGTCCAAGTTGGGCCCCATATAATGTGTTTTTACCCTCATGTACATTTTGGGCACCCCAAGGCTTGGGGGTCTTCTATTTTTTTTTATTGGCCAATATTAAACCATGCCCTTCTTAATGAGTAGTTTACATTTTTCAAATTCACCATGCATAATCAATTCCAAGTTGCCATTTTGCTTACCCATGACTACAACCTAATTACATGGTTTTGGGAGAAGCTTTGATCTAGTGCAATTTTAAACCACCATATCTTTGAATGGTTTATTTTGGTGAAACTATGCATGGTTATGGTGTTGAGTAGTGTGGAGGATGATGCACTTTTTCCAACCTTGCCTTTATCAAATCGAAGATCTGAAATTGTCTAACCACTCATTTAAACCTTGTTATTTGAATGTATGAGCATAAATTCTATTCACTAGAAGCTTTCCCATTCTATATAAATATTTGAGGGAGGAATGAAAGTTAGCTGTGGTATGGGGTCAATGCTTAGCAATACAATTCAGTTGCATGAACAAGTTTATTACAAGCTATTACTAGGTGGATGTCTCAGGGACTACCTTACCCTAAGGTCAATTTTGTAATTAAATAATCCTCAAAATAGTGAAACAATTTTTTTTGAAAATATGAATTTGATATGTTGAAAATCATCATAATTATCAAGGTTACATTTTAAATAATTTCAGTGTTTATGTCACAATATTATATTAGATGATGAAAAAATAAATAATTTCAAAATTTAAAAATGAATTTACTTTTTGAAAAAACAATTATTAGTTTTGTCAATGTGGAAATTGACCTTAGGCTACGATAATTTTTGGTTGGAAACCAAGGTGTATGTGAGCTAGGGTGGCCCAGAAAGTGGCAATAAAAAAGTTGCTTTAAAATCCATTTTGGTAAATTTTTTACACTAAGTCAAAATCTAACACAATTTAAGGGATACCAAAATTACAAGTCTTCAAGTTTTATTTGATTGAAATATGTACATGTAAAGGTCATTGAGCAAGGCACGTATGCAAAATCTCAACATGAACCATTTTATTTTCAATAGGCTATGAACTTTTTTAAAACAATTGATTTTTACCTCAAACAAAAGTCCATAATTCAATATTTTCATATGATACGATGAAAAAAAAATCAATATTTTTTCTTCATTATATTATTTAATAAAACCAAGTCCCTAACAAGTTTAAGATCCAACAATCAACCTTAATCAAAGCCCACTAGCTTAAATTTTGTCTATGTAACACTTGTAACTTCAACTTCAAAAGTCCATAACTTTTGTAATTTTAGTCATTTTGCACTTACAATGAATTGCATATGTATATATTTAAGTCTATAACTTAAAATGAATTTCTATTGAAAATCTTAACATATACAAGAACATGTAGCAATTGTAATCACCAAGTACAAAAAAACTATTATTATGACACCAAAAGTGGTCCACCTTAACCTACATGTACCCACCAATTATGTGTTGTGATTTCTATTGAGCTTCATATGGTGAATCACAACGATGAAAAAATTCATTCATCTTTGATGGGTTTATTTTTTAGATGGTGGTTGGTATACATATGTTATTTCACATCAAAATCTCACTTGGTGCATAATGGTGACTTCTAATTGCATGCTTATGGATTCATGTAAACCCCATGTCCATTCATTTTTCAACTTGCATTGACTTTTGTTTCTAGTTGGGTTTGGGGTGTAGGTAGGCTTGAATTATAGTGGGTCTAGCACCTTTCTAAGGTTGGGCTTTGATTTCCCTTCAAGTTATTTAATGTTTTATTGCTTTTTGCATTTTTGTAGAAACTTTTTTATGTTCTATGATTTGCATGAGTTGGAGAAGCCAAAGGGATTGTGGATTCTAATTCTAGAATGGCATTTTAAGAGTTATTTTATATATTATGTGATTGCATTTGATCTATAAATTAGGATTTAATTTTCTAGCTTGTTTTGTATCAAGGTGGTGTTTTTCCAAAAAAAAAGGTAGTAAAAAATTTGCCTTCTATGGTAGACACCCTTTTAGATTTTATTTTTGCTTGCAAATAATCTTTCAGCATTGTTTTTGAAAGTTGTCAAGTTGTCTATGGTTTGACAATTTGGTTAAGGTTTTATTTGTAGCATTAAGGTTATGTATATTTCTATTATTTATGTTTGTAGATTGTGAAATGGTGGTGCTTTTTACAAAGAAGGTTTTGAAACATTATCTTTCATTGTATACAAACGGTTGTTTCATGATAAATTCATGAATTCACCAAGATGTATGGGTGTTACATTTCTCACTTTTGCTCTATACAATCTAGGACATTATGGTGATTGTTTTTTTCTATTATGTGTTATGCAGAATGCAACACTGGTTTTCACAAGTTTCCATATTGTTGATTCTAGATTATTTAGGTTTTGAACCATGTCTAGTAGAGTTGTGATTCAAATTCAATGCCATCAAATGTAACTTCAAATGTAACTTTTTGCATCCAAAGTTGTGATCACTTTAAACGCGCTTAGGTTTTTTGGCTAATTTGTTTACATCATGATGAGATTTAACCTTAAATTATTCAAGGGCTTTGCACACTCAAGTTGCAGATGTAGAAATATTAATATTAGATTTCATGTGCATCCCCAAGATCATACAATAATGTCCATTAAGGTGTTGGATCTTTAAAGTCAAAGAATAGTTTAGGCTTATTTGACTTGTTCTCATTCTTTTCCTTTCAAATTATTATCTAGTTGATCAATAATCATGTTATTATTTATCATTTTTGAACAAAAATGATATGCATCTTTATGAGAAAGTGTTATGTTTCACTAGCTCTAATCATAGAATTGTGTTTATGAAGCTATAAACATCAAGAAGACATTCCACTATTGTACAAAATTTGAAAATGTAAAACATGAATTGAAGTTTTTAACTATGGTCTTTTTACTTATTTAACTTTTTGGCATTAAAAAAAAAAATCTTCTTTTATTTAATTTGGATTTGTTTTTGGAGATCAACATACTTTTGCACATGTATTTAAGTAAACCTATCCTTGGGTGGTATTAGGGTTGTCACAACATTTGACTGTCCATCATGACACCCCATGTTTGTTTGGATCTTGATGTTGCCTTACATCATGTCGAAATAAGGTCAACCTAAATCAACATAAAATCAACCTAGGTCAAAGCCGATGTTAAGCTGCTTAAGGGAAAGTTAAAGGCAATTGATACAAATGTTGTTGATCGCCTTAAAACCTTAGGATGATGGAAATGATATTCTGTTGCCTAAGTATATGGCAATGAAAGTTTTTACAGGTGGCAACAAAAAAAAGTTTCAAATGACAACTAATTTTTTCCAAACAGTTATGAAAAGTTTTTTTGGGTGCAACCAAAAGTTTTTGGTTGTTAAATTAATGGCAAAGACTGAACATCATTGATCAAACAACTACTTTTTTTTTTGTGATAATAGAAAAAAAATTTAAGCAATGATTGAAAATTTTAAAAAGTTCAATTTGAATTTTGGTGACCAAAAATTTGTGATCAAGTTTTTTGGTAACAATCAAGTTTTTTGGGGCAATGACCATAAACTTTTCATCATTGGATCAATGGTGAAGATCAAGCCATCATCAATAAGATGATTGAAAAACATTTGGGTAGTGATTTAAGGTTTTTGGTTGCCCAATCATGCAATTGAAATTTTTTGGTTGCTTAATTTAACAATTGAAAAATTGGGAAACAAAACATTTTCAGGCATCAAAATCGGTCATATCAAAAAAATTCCATCACCATAGGTCTATTCCCCATATTCCTAACCCCTTCACATTAAGTGTTAAGTTGCACCATTGTAGATTTTATTTATTTATTTACCAATTGTAGTCATTATGGTATGGCCCAAATTGTTGATTGAAATTAAAAAACAATATTATTACAAATTTGTAAACATGAATGTAATCACTTTTTAAAACCTAGCTCCTAGTCATAACATTTGAAAGTTGTTTAAAATTTTGTGGTTCTGTCAATTCACTATCTATTAAACAAAAGATTATCTACAGCCATCCTAAAACCTTAAAACATTAAAAAAATGAAAAAACGTGTTCCTTTTTTGTTCTTAAACAAAGGAAGCCCAAATGTTACTCCTTGAAACTTTTTCCTTAACCATTTATTTGAAATATTAAAATTTACTTTCTTGTAAATCCAATTGAAATTTCAAATTTTAGATGATGTGGATAATCTTTTGATATAAAATTTGAAATGAAAATCTTTCCTGAAGTGAGTTTTATGTTGTTTTTAAGTTGGATGGGTCTAAAAGATTTGGGGCATGACATTCTTAACAATACCACCCAAGGATGGGCTTGTTCAGTTTTGTTATGTGTAGACAATGAATTGTGATGAGGAGTGGGGAGGTCTACTACAATTTCAAAGTTTTGATAACACTTTTTATTGTTGCACAATCAATGTCACACTATTTCACTTAATTCTTTTTTCAATATGTTGTGTACAATATGTTAACTTTTGTTATGTTGGTAATTGCAAAGAGAATAAAGTAGAACTTCAAGCTTGTGTGAAAGATTAACAAATATTAGAAGACTTGCTATGGTGTTTAAGCCTCTTTCCTATAGGTATGGCCAAACATATGTAAATAGATTATCCTATTATGCTTTTGTAGAAAACAAAACTTGATTTCAGCTATTTTTAAATTGCCCACCACTTTCATCAAATTTACACCCTATTTTACAAGAGATTTTGATCAAACATTTAGAAGGAAACTTTGATTACAATGGTGGTGGATATCCTCTTACAACCCAAATTCCTCTTTTAAAAAAATACAGAAAAAGAATAAAAGGGAGGAATTCCCTCCATTCCTTTTGTTACTTTCACATCTCTTTGCATTGTTTTGTAGTCATAAAACCTATCATGTTAAAATGTTTGTTGCCTCATGTTTGACATTATGTTGCATTTAGTAACTTCATAAATTTAAAGATGAAAAAAATAGTTGTACATGTTCCATGTACAAGACATTTTTTAGGTGCTCATCACAACATTATGAACATTGACTATTAACATAGCCACTTTGAAAAACAAAAAATCTTTGCACAACTAGTTGGATCAATTAGCCTATAAAACATATGCCACCTTGACACCCTACCACAAATAGATGATCACCAAACACCTTACTTGGAAAAAACACATAATGACATGGAGGCAACTTAATGTGCAAGTTTAATTGGGGAGTGGATGTCCAATCAAGGAGATAGGTCCACAAGTATGTCCTATTGTTGGTTAAGCTAGGTATTCTTGGTATCAATTTGTGTTCTTGTGTGATTATTTGAATTTGTAAATAATTGCCAATTTCAATTTTTTTAATAATTTGAAATCAAAGAACCATCAATTTTGGTTTTTTGAAAATATTCAAAATTGAAGAACCGTCAATCTTGGTTATTTCAAAAACCTTACAAAACCAACGATTTTGATGAAAGAAGTAAGGTTCTATGGTTGATTATTTGATTTTTTAATTTTTGAAAATCATGGTTATATATATATCAAAGCCATTCCTTTGATCTTCTGAGAATCATGGTTATGAATCCTAAAAACTACCCTAATAACCAAAGAAGCCTATTGTATGTTCCTATTTTTAATAACCATCCACCATTGGTAATAACCAATGTTGTGTGTGTAAGTGTCAATAACCATAAATATGGTATGTAGATCTCATGTAAGTGTAAATCATTTACATTTACACATATGAACCTTTTACATTTACACTTATATTGTTGTCATATATATATATTTTAGATTTACATGAGGCAATGTAAATATTTGTCAAATACATTCACACAACCCCATGTAAATGTTTTGGGGTGTGTAAGTGTATATATTGTACACTTTTGATGATCATAGCTTCTTGAAAGTCCATATTAATTCTCAAACCTTAATTTTTTTTGCAATGGGTCACTTTCCAACCCTTCATAAAAAATCATGATATTTTGATACTCCCCAAACATTAACATTTTCTACCAATATTGGACTATTGTGGTGTTATTTAGTGTCATGCATGTAAATGGTTTAAGACTTACACTTCATATAAGTGTAAATCACAAAATGAAATTTGTTCACACTTTGTGTAAGTGCATCTATGTTTGTGTAAGTGCAAATGTAGAACACAAGAAATGTAAATGTAAAACCATGTAAATATATTTTATGCCATGTAAAACAAATGTAAGAGTAAATATAAAACAAATACATTTATGTGATTTTACATGGCCATGTAAAACAATGTAAAAAATGTAATTTTTATTCTATAAGGGTAATGTTTTTGGTGATAGGTCAATGAAATGGTCTATTGCAATTTAAAAAAAAAGACAATAAAAAAAATTGTGCTTTGGGCACCACAATTAACTATTTTTTGGTGCAATGGGCCTTATACATTATGAAATCTCACCTTCCCAAGTAGAAATCACATTTTTTCCATTCAAAAAAAAATAAAACCATATAAATGTATTAGTTTTACTCTTACATTGTTTTACATAGTCACATAAAATCATATATATGTATTTATTTTGACATATACAGGTCTAGTGTTCTACACTTCCATAGAGTGTAAGTCCCTAAACCATTTACACTCACAACATTGGTAATAACCATCTGTCACATTGTATGGGAGAAAGTAAGGGATAGTGAGGTTTTTATTTTTCAAAATTTTGCCCTATGGCCACAAAAAAAATTTAGAATAATAAATTTCAAAAAAAAGAAAAAAACAGACAAACTTTTGAAACCACAAAATTGAAACGAAATAAACCTTTTGAGGGGATTGGGTTCAATGTGGAGGTGCATCTTCAAGCTTTGTGTGTGCAATCATTTTAGTGCTTTGTTTTATCTGGCATGTGACCAAGCTTAATGTGGACCCTTCCCATGACATCAGAAAAAACCATGACATCATAAAGTACTAGGCTATATTTTTAGCCTTGACCAACTTCACCTTGGACTAACTTTTTATTTGGAATATTGAAGTGTAGAAAATTTGTTGGGAGGAGGTGGTTTTGGGGATCATATGCATCTAAATTCATTTGGAAAGGCCAAATTTCATCAAATTTCCACTTCTCAATTACAAAGGGTCTTTTACAATTACACTTAACATTTGGGGGCACTACTGATGCAAAATCACATTGTGGTTAAAGGGCTGGCCTCCTTCTTCCTTCATCACCTTGGGTGAACCAGCACCTTTAAAGTTTTTGATATAATCAGAATCGATGATTCTTTGATTTTGAGTTTTTTTGTTTTTAAGAACAGGAACCAGTGATTATCTGACTCTGTCAAAAATTCAAAGAAACATCCAACACTGTTGGAGACTTTGGTTTTGTGCAAGAACAGGATGTTTAGAAAGCAACCCAATAACATGTGGATGTATGTAGCTTATGTGGGTGGTCTCCCAAGTCTGCTCTTTGTTTTGATCTTGTCAGAGTCTGATGGAGGTCTCTAATCTTTACATGGCAATATTTAACCAGGGAAATGTTAAATTTGGACTTAAGATACGCTGATTTAGTTGAAGGATGTTATATTTGTAAACGTTTACAAGCAAACAAAATTATTTTATTAATTTCAGTTGGTTCTTACATTTCAAGAGAACTTATGGTATTACAAAATGTGGATGCAGTTCATTAGTCCCCGTTCATTAGATCAGTGAATTCATTATTTTTCAACTCGTCCTCATTTATTAAGATCAATGAATTTACTGAAAATTTAGTGAATTCACTTGACGTACAATGACACCTTTTGTTATCAACCAGTCCTAGTTCCACTTTTTTAAAAATTTGATAATTAAAACCTCAGGTATGGTTTTGGACCTATTCTTCACATTTCAAGATGTCTGGTTCCCCATTCTTTAAAAACATTCCTGGGTGGAGGTAGTTCCAAACTGGATCTGGTTCTACCTAAACTGGTGGTCTGGGGTACCTGATAATTGGACCCAGAATGAATATTGACCCAAAACTGAAACTAGCCAACACTGGTTTTTGTCATGGTGCCAATGTAGGTGCTGGTTCACCAAGGGCGTGTCCAAATTAGTTGTGTTAAGTGAGAGGAGAAAGAGGGAAAATTCTGAAACCCTTCTGATGACCTTGGATTGGAAGCATCTACAGCATCAGCAGCATCAGTGGCATTTGTCTCAGCCCGTAGGGCAATCTTAGATTGTGCAACAATTGTGAAGAGCAGATATCATACCTGCCTACCAGCATACATCAAAATTAAATCAAAGGGAACGTGCCTAATAGTTACAGGTTTATCAAGCCTAATTTGTGGAACATATTCTTGAAAATTGCCTAGTTTCTCAAAATTTGCAAAAAACCTTAAATAAACTACAATTATTTCAAAGCATTGACAATGCATGAATAGTGAATAATGACACCCACAAGTATGAATCCTAAAACATTATATCTCTACGAGAAATAGTGTCATGGGAGCACAACTCTTGCAACTTAAACAAAATAGAATGATCAGAAATCATACTGGACAACCTTAGGTGGGATGCTAAACACCCCTAATGAGCTTTGTTAGGCACTCTATTGGAGCTTGCCCTTTTGCACCCTATGTATTATTGCACCCTATGAATTTTTTGGTCTCACATGTTTGATAATTTCATAGCAAAATGAAAACTCCAACTTCCCAAAAGAGAGCCAAGAATTCTCTGAGAGTATAGTGCTGGACATTGAAAGAAAAATGTGCATTGTTTTACTCAAACTCTAACTTGGCATGCGACAATCAAACCATCAAAATGTACACCTACAACTAATGAATATGACTTTGCAAGAAGCTATGGTCATTAAAGGTATAATAAAATTATTTACTAAAACAAAAACACTAAAACCTTGAGTTTTGATCATAAATAGGGTGAAATACAAAAAAAGAAAAAACTCACCCCAAAAAAAACACATTAGCATTCAAGGGTGGAGGGACCTCAGTTTTTGTGGTCCCATGTCAATGTTTTGGAGCGTGTAGGTGTAACATGATAAGTGTACATGTAAATGATTTACACTTCCATGGGATTTACACTCCATATATACACAGCTATTGACACTTACACGCACAAGACTGGTTCTAACTTGAGGACCCGTGTGTTAATTTCACCTGTCATCAATTGATGAGTGAAATTGAGAAAAAGTAAAAAACAAAAAATGCCTAATTTCACTTTAATTCTAAATCCATATGTTGAATAATTTTTTTCATTCAATATATTATTCAATATTAGGCAACAGAGGGCCTAATTTGGTAGGCAAGGATAAGTACAAAGTATGGATGTGGGAGAGACTTCAAACCAAAACAAACCTTTTGCACCTCGTCCCCTAGACAGTAGTAGTAGTAGTAGCTCCTGCAGCATGTGGGCAATGGGATCCATGTCTCAATATGGCTGGTAATTCCTCACCTTCCACACCTCCCCCACACCTTTTTCCTGCTTTCTGGGGTCCAATGGCACAGAGAACAAACAAAGTGACATCAATGGCCCACCACAATTGAAAAGTTGTTTTTGCTTGTCAAAAAGATTAGCAGAACTCCAGGACATGCTCAAACCATGCCAAAAAGTCCCCAGTACCTGCCCATGCCAACTACTGGCTGTAGAGTGCAAGAAGTTGCGCTAAAAAGCCAGTAAATGTCTTTTGGGTCTTTACCTTTTTGCAGCATTTTGCAGTGTTGCAAGCCTGTAAAAAGTTGCATGCTTTTTTGGCAGTCTCCTATTGCAGCGCCAATTTGTGCAAGAAAATGGCAACACTTTTTAGACTTGAACAAAAACCTCTGTTCCTCTTCTCACCTCAAAGGTTCAGTGTGACAATTCAGCACTTTATTCTTGACTTCAAAATTATTGATAAATGTATTATATTAAAGTTATCCTTCAACTCGCCTTTGCTTTTGGGCCCCTTGTTCACCCGAAAAGCTTTCATCCACATGTTTTCTTCTGTGATAAATTTTCATATGCCAACAATCTCAAAAAGTAAAACAAGCATATTTTATCCAAATCCTTGTTTTCTTTGAGAGAATTGACAACTTTTCAAAAAAAGCTGGATTTAAAGGAAACTTTCATCACATTTCAACTAAGATTTTTGTTTAGAGACAACTTTTCACCAAGTTTTAAACTGCTTGGACAGTTTTGTAAGAACATGTCACCGATTATTGATACATCTTTCTTAGGATGCTTGCTCATGATGCTACATTAGAAAATTGAAACAAAATCACTAGTGTGGTGGACTAGCACTTCACATGCTTGGTAGACGTTATGTTCATTCTTAGTCATTTTTTCTCATATAGATTGGGATATCAAGTAGAGCAACCTCCCCACACCAGCACATTCAATCAGATGAGAAATTTTGTAAGGTTTCGCTGTCACATTTCTCATTCATATATGGAATCACTTGCGTGCTACTGTAGTTTGGAATTGTACCTCCACCAAATGGGAGATGATCTTGGCAACCCAAATTGCTAAATGCTCCTAAAAATTAAGAGTGTGAATGTATGTACATTGGAGTGAACGTTCAAGTTCTTAAAATTTGTTTTGGTTTGGGTCAAAAGTGGTAGATGGTCATTGGACCACATGTCCATCCACATGGAACTCTCTATTTGGTCAAATAAAGCTTTTAACATCAACCTAGACTCACCCATGAATTGAAGGCATGGGCCCCTGCCCCAAACTCCACTTGTTTAAAAGAGGAGCAGATAAGCAATCAGCACATGGACCTTGATAAAGGCCCTCCCCTCCCCCATACTGAGAAAGAGTCTTTTATCTTTTTAACCTTATGCTTTTTGGAAGTTTTAGATTTGCACACAAAAAATCTTGGTACCAAATCACATGCAACCCTTTTGGAAGCTGCTGAAGACTACAACAACATGGTTTCCAATAGATTAGCTCACAACATCTTTTTGAGATGCCCCACCAAGAACCATGGCCCCCTCCCCCCAGTACAATGATGAATCAAAATGTTGGGGACAATGTTGGGGACATTGGTTCTGGACATTGAACTTTGAAGGTAAGCAGAGTCATTTGTTGACTTTGAAAACTGGAGAAACCCCATTGAGGAGCACATGGCAATTTAGATGTACTGCAGGGTTAACTGAAGGGAGGAGGGTCCATGTGCTACAAAAGTATAATGGGTTTTGGTTGCTATGCATCTATTCTTTAAAATTTGTGAGAGTTGGACTAATCCAGATTCCAGGTGCTTTCTGATTTGAGTTTATTCCAGTGTTGTGCATGTATATGGCTTAGGACTTACACTCCATGAAAGAGTGTAAGGTTTATTTATGTTAGTGTAAGTATAAATGTAAAACATGGAATGTGTAAGTGTAAAATCCTGTAAATTTATTTTATGCCATGTAAAATAGTCTAAGTATAAGTGCAAAATCATTACACATATGGTTTTATGTGTTTGTGTAAAATAGTGTAAAAACATTTTGTTTCTATTGGGGGGGGGGGGGGTGGGGTTGGAAATTTTTTGGTTGAAGGCCAAAACAAAATGCCCCATCGCAAAAATTTTTTTTATAAAAAAA
>Ga0116230_10006251_pt1 | contig 11741 bp, 6 predicted proteins | sample S1TSphfallax_3_FD_88678 | JGI IMG/M metagenome (GOLD analysis project Ga0116230, IMG submission 88678) | Host-associated microbial communities from peat moss isolated from Minnesota, USA - S1T2_Fd - Sphagnum fallax MG | ecosystem: Host-associated > Plants > Peat moss > Unclassified | place: USA...
AACTTCACCCTTAGTAAACATGTACACCATATAGTGAACCATTTTCACCAATGAAGGTAAAAGCAGTGAATTATAGTGAACTTAATTAACTTTTATGGTTCCACAGTGAAATAGTCTAGTGAATTACACCACACTTTCCTAGTAGTGTTTTCTTTTCTAATATTTTCCTTCAAGCTAATGCTAAATAACCTTGCAATGATGTAAAAGTACACTAAGTCTTGAGCTATTTTGGAATTAAGGTTGTTTCGCACCCATTATGCACAATTGGGTAGGACCAATTTTGTTCACATGATGATGCACACACAACTTGCCCCAAGATTTGTCATGTTAATGGCCCAAGCGCCATGCCCACCAAACCAAATTGGTCCCATCACTGATGTGGTAAGAATGTGTATTCCTTTGTGTTTTTAAATTTGGCAAATGGTGGGTCCCAATTTTGGAAAGCCTTAAATTCCAAGTGCATTTGAATGAGATTTTCATGGTTGGGTACTAGCTTTTGACTACAACATTATCATGGATCTTGACATTATTTGTTAACTTTGGGTTAAAGGTTATATGGATCGACCAAAGGTCAATGACGATCAAATCCCACCTTGATTTGAACTCCATTTCCAACCAGGTGGCCATTCCTCACCCATACCAAACAATGGATGGTCTTTCATTCATTTGAAATGTGCCTTGACTCTTAGCATCAAAATGTAGGCAATGCCCATTGTTGGTTTGTTCCCATTATACACATGCATGGTAATGAATAAGGGTTTTTCCCATTGTCATTATGTTTTTGCATTGTGCCCAAAACTCATCATCATGGATGTTGTGCCTAACCTTTACAACCCTCACAAGATTCCTATTCCCTTTCAAACTATGGCCATATGCATCCCATTTTGCATCAAACAACATGTGATCCAAATTGGGTTACACTTGTAAAAGATATTTCACCATCATGAAATTGGTGCCAAATCAAATCAAGATTGGAGTCACCAATTTGAGGCTTGGGGTAAATCCAAAGTATAGTGGCTCATTTTTGTGACAAAATGCTATTTTTTCTAAGAATATATCTTTTGCCCAAATGTGTACGGTGATTATTATGTCCTTGGATATATTACTTGGGACTTAAATCTAAATTAGCTAGTAGCAATTTGACTATGAACATTTTTGCCAAATTATTTTTTGATAAATAATTTGTCAATTGTAATAATTATGGGCTTTTGAAGTTCAAAAATATGGAGTGTTCAATTGGTTGCAACATTAGAAAATGTATAAATTTCTATTGATTTTCATTATAAATTCTTGTTAATGACTTCGTATGGGTTGTAGTTTGAAATGATAAATTCGTATTTAGAACCTTTCCTTGTTAACCTTAACCAAATCCTAGTTTGGGAGTTTTGATTGGTCAAAATTGGACCATATTTTCACAAGTCCATATAAGCTACAATTTTTGTTTGTTTTTCAAATAAAATTCATAAAAACATATGTTTTGAAAGCTTTATTTGGGGCATTGTTCATATGGACTTTGTGAGTTTTCCTTCGAGATTTTCAAAATTGTAAAATAACATCAATATCTTTTTATGTAAGTTTTGACCTAGGTTTATGAATGTTCATAGGTGGGTGAACATTTTTTAGTTAAATATTACAACAATGATATCTAAAAAAATAACAACCATGTCCATTTGAACACTTTTTATGGAGTTTGTATAAACTTATATGGAATGTAAATTCTATTATTTTTGAATCATTGCAACATTCATTCACCCTTGGTGAATAGTTTTGAACATTGTATTTGGGGAGGTTTCAATACTTTATGTAATGCAAAATTGTTTTTGCATCTTCAACTAGTTTAGAAAACCATTTTTGGGTGCAAATGGGATAACACAAGCCACACTCGCCTTTTTTTTCACTGCTTTTGGGGAAATATTCTTAGAATATTCTTGAAAAGATCTTCAATTTCTAAAAAAATAAAAATAAAAATTCATATTATTTAATTATGGGTTATGTTAAAATTTTGGCAAAAAATGTCATTTTCAAAACAACTAAAATCCATTTATAAGTCCTTTTATTGTTCAAAAGCAAATGTTACACTTGCTATGATACGGGTTATTTTGATTGCACCCTCTTGTTGCAACCAATTTTTTAAAACAAAATCCATTATGTGAGCAAAACATCCTTGTGCATACAAATGAGGGAATTGTTCCACAAACAATTTGTTGGTAAAATGGTTTGATGAACATGTCCATGCAAACTTGTAGGACATTTGTTGATCCCAAGGCCTCAATTATCATTATAATGGCATTAGCAAGGAATTGAATTGTCTTAGTTTCACCATTACTATTGATGAATTTTTCAAAAACAACACTAGAAACGAGCTAATTGACATCACATTGATTAGTGGGCATTTTGAAACATCAATCCACCCATCTAAACAAATGATGCACCCATATTTTGCATGCTTGGAATGCACCTTTATAATAATTCTATCCACTATTTTTATTTATTTTTCATCAATGTGGTCTGCAAGGCTTTGTAAGATGGTGGGGCATAGACCTTGGTCATTCTTGCTATATCCTTCACACATTCAATGAAATTTGTTCATCTTGTAATGTTGAAGGGGATCACATGACAATAGAATTAAACATGGCCTATTTCCTATTCATGATTTGTGCAACACTTTCATTAAAACATTTCATCATGCTTGTTTGCCTAACATGACCAATTGCCATTGGTGAGCTTGCGACCACATGTTGGGGTACAACTCCTTTATTCATGATGTGACCCAATAGGACTTGGCACAAGAGAGGGCAACTGGGAGTTTGGGATTATGCTTAAACTACGAGGAATGTTGAACACATCCAAACCACCAAATGTTGATGATGTTTTGCTAAACTACCTTGCATTGATATTTGTTGGTTTCACATAGTGAGAATTTTTAGAATGTTGATTTGGAACATTCTTCTTGTTAACATTCAGAAACATTTGAATGACAAAGGGGTTTCATTTCTTACAAATCAAAAGGTTGACATTTTTCCCTTCCCTTGGACATCCAAGGTGTCCCCACCTACATTCATTTCTCCCCATAAATGTGTGTCCACATAAACAATATTTGATCATTTCACTTGCTTCCAAATCAATGACCTTCACAACCTCATACCGATAGTTCCATTTTTGAACCATCTTGAAAATGTGGGGGTTGTGTTTCGCTTTCAAGGAAGATGATTTTAATTAGTTGAAAAGAAAGTGTAATAGATAGGTGCCTTTGTGACTATATGTCACAAGAATGTTCCAAGCACCAAGATTAACTTTTAAGACCGCTAAACAATGATGGGCTTTAAAGTATAAGTGTTATGGCTCAAACTTGAAATGAAAATAACAACAAACTAATCCTTCCTTGTAAGTTGAAACTTCAAAAACATATTTGACATGAATCATGACCTTTATTGACTTCCTTTAATTATGAAATTGGTTTAATCAAAATTGGCCCAAAAATACCTTATTGAAGGACCCAAATAGTTTTAAAAGGTTTTTGTTGGGAAATTGTCCCATTATCCATAACCTCCATTAGCTAAAAAGGGGGCTAGTTAATATTTTTCAATGATCCCCATCTATTTCCTCGACGTCCCAACAAAACCCAACACCTAACATTAGCCCAATGTTAACCCATGTTTTCATGTAGGGTGTCGACCATTACTCTATTGAATCAATGATGCCACATTAAACCCAAGCCTAACATGAGCCTAACTTGAAGCTAGTATTATCCCAATGTTAACCTAACTCTAGCTCAATGCTAGTTCACTATTGGCCCAACTTTGGTTCGATGTTTGTTTTAATAAGGGTTTTTCATTTTTTAATTTGTTAAAAAGTTTTTTGAACACTTTCTTGTAATTTCTAAGTTGTAACTTTGTAATTTGTGGGTACTACTATGTAGGTGCACATTATTATTTTTGTGATGGGTTATGGCCAATGAAATTTGTTGGATTCAATGGTTTGAATATTTTTTCTCAATTATTTTGACTATGGAATGAAGTGAAAGTTAAATGCATGATAAGGTTTGGTATGTTTGTGAAACTTGTAGAAGACCAATGAAAATGTTAAAAATGGACAACTTTTTTAAATGGTTGGCAAAATATATAGTGTTGTGTGTAGGCTTGAATTTTTTTTATAAAAGCCAATGGCGTTATTAGATTTTCTTAGTTATCTTGAATGAATCAATAGTTAAATGTTTAACAAGGTTTGGAAGGTTTGTGAGAAAATTAAAAGATGAATGGAAAAGCTATAAACTTGAAAGGCACCACTTTTAAATGTTCAACAAAATAAGGTTGTGTGTAGGCTTAAAATTTCATTTTATATAACCAATGTGGTTATTGCATTTAGTGGTTTGAATATTTTTTCTTAGTTATTTTGAGTGGAGCGATAGTCAAATGTGTGAGGTAGGTTTGTGAAAATTCTAAAAGACCAATGGAAAAGCTAGAAACTTTAAAAGGACCCATTTTTTAAATGTTCAACAAAATAGTGTTGTGTGTAGGAATAATGTTTGTTTTCACGCCAATGGGATAACTTATATCATTTACATATGATTAAATTTGAAACTCAAGAATCAAAAGCTAAATCATAAATCAATGATCATTGAACATACAACTTTATTTACAATGTAAATAAATTACAAAGTGCACAATCTCATGTATTGTAAATTACACTGTGGAACCATTCAAGAATCAAAACATTGGGAAGATACCAATTAACCCAAGGCCCAAAAAAATTAACTACATAATTTTGGAATGGTCTTAATGACCTAATTGAGGCTCATGATGTCTCTAAGCTCCTAGTCAATTTGTCAACCACCTACTCTCCATGAGGTGGTTGTTCAATTGCTAAATGGCATTTAGTTTTGCCAACCAATGCTTTCATACCAATATGGATGGAACATAATGTGACATATGCAACAACTTGTGTGTGTCATCAATAGTGGAAGTGGAAGAAGACAAATTTGAGATGGTAATGGTGTTTACAAATACCTAATTAACATGTTCCTTCAAATTCATATAGTGTTTGACATATGGCACACAATTCCTCACTTTTGACAAAATTAAGTACTTCCAGATAGGTATTCCATTCTCTAGTGATTATGTACCCCACATGAGGTTGGATTTAGGAATTCTCCTCCAATTCCACAATAGGTTGTTGTTCCCATTAGTGGCCATTTCAAATCCCTTGTCCACCCATGTGGCAAGCAACATATTTCATGGGTCAACAACCAAAATAATGGGCCACCAAGTTAGGGCAAACCTTAGTTTATTGGGGGCAAACCCATTGGTTTTCACATCACATCATTTTGCATTTAAGAAGTTGTGTTGTGTTAGATGAAATCTTGGTTTTAGTTTTTTTTTGCTTTAACACTAATGTCAAGCATTCCACTTTAGCCTTGGCCAACTTCAATTTAAAATGGGCCAAGTTACATGAAACCATCCATGCTTCAATAAGGCAATGATGAAAAGCTTGCAATGTTGTCAAGCTCATTAGAGGTGTTTTTGCCAATAACTACATGGATGGATATTGGTGAATTTCTCCATACATTGGGTGGGAACCCCATATCTTTCAACATCAACTAATATTATTGCAATGACAATCAGTTCAAGGAGATTGTTAAGGAATGCAATCTATGTTCCCCCCTTCTTGCTCCCCTTATGATTGGTTAGTGGAAGGTTTGGTAGTTGGACATTGGCCTATCTAATGATCATGTCAGAACCTTCACCGCATCCACATTAAGTTGGATTCATTGTGCCACAATTGTGGCTCCTAAAGTTGGTCATGCACCAAGATTAGAATTGGGTTTAGGTGACCAATCCACATCCACATGCAAGTAAAAAGTCACATAACACACCCATATCCATCCATTGGGGTACATGTTGTTGCTTGCAAATTTTCCAAAATTACACTATAATGTCCTCTAAACTTGTTTGATGAATGTTTTAAATTATGGATGGCTCATTGTTTCCCAACACGTGTTTCCCAAACAAAGGGTTGAATAATGGATGTGACTTGCCAACACTAAGATGTTGTAATGAAGTTAGGCACTACCAAGCTCATTATGGGCCAAATGCTAAAACACTATGACAAGTTCGGTGTCATTGGGCTTTTGTTAAGCCATCTTAAGGACAATGGGAGGACAATGGGAAGGGTGGGGAATGGGGGGAGGATTCCAAGAATGATGGGGAATGACAAATAACGATGGAAAAACATCAAGAAGATTTTGAAGGCAGGTTGAAATAACTTTGGAAACATGATGAAAGGGCATCAAAAGGATGTTGAAAAGATGGCAAAAGGATTTCAAGGGGACACATCGGTCTTATTTTATTCTTTCATCAATGTACAAGTAAATCCAAACCTAAAACCAAAGGGAAAAATAACAAAAACTTCAAAAATTGGGTTATTAAAAAACATTTCCTCCATCGTTGAGGACATGAAAAGGCACCTTGGGGAGGTCATTCCTCGTATATTTTATGAAGCACTTGAAGAAAAAGGATATTTTAAAATATCCTATGAAATAATAACATATTCCTAACATATTTTAAGTATATTTTCAAATATGTTATTAACACCTTGCTTGCATTTACACAATTTTTATTTATTTATTATTAAGTTGCATTATTTTTTTGGCACACCGCTTGTAATAAAATGAAAATGACTTCATGTTGGTAGGGATGTTAGGTCCCTCTTGGTAGCTTTGACTTGAATGAGTTAGTGAGTTTTTTTCACATTACTTGAACTATCCACATTTATACATGAGTTGAATAATCCAATTTGAACCTATTTAAACCATTATTCAAATGTTACATATTGCACTTATTAATGTATATTGAAACATATGCAATCGCTTAATGCATCACATTTATATTTAAACATTTTAATGAGTTTTTTCACATTTTTAAAATTATCAACATTTGCACATGACTTGAATCATTTACTTTGAATGTGTTAAATCCATCATTCATGAGTTGCATTTTTCATTCATCACAACTTTTTTAAATGGACGTATGAAAACTTGGTAGGTTTCACATGTGAATGGGTTAATGATTAGGTGTTCATGCATGTAAATATATATAATATTTATGCATTTATGTAAATTAGAATTCATTTTTTTCCCCTAATTTGTTTTAGGCATCATGAACAAGTTTTTTATTACAAATGTATGATGCCAAAGCCAAAAACCACAAAAATAATCCCTATAAATTCCCCCCCCCTTTTTTTGGTGTATAAAAAAAGAAATCCATGCTAATTTTTATTACATTTTAGAAAAAATTGGTGATTTTATACTTTTTTTCTTTTAACAAAGTTTTATATGTTGTAATTATCAAGAATTTTGTACTTGGTATTTTAATTTTTTTACCATGATTTAACATTTTATTTTAGGCTTGTTTTGTTACAACTTTATGTTTAAATATTTAGAGTGAATTTTTTTTAATACATAAATTATAAACTAAAAATGGTGATCATATAGTGACATCAAAGATTTTGTTTTCAATTTTGTGGTGTTGTTCAAGTGATAATTATCCATAAAATTATTTATCCATGTTTGGGCTATAGACCATATATGGAGGTTTTTTAATTGTTAAAATCTTTATGTATTTGGGCTACAAGTCCTATAACCTATTATAAAACTTTAGTTTTATGAAAAATCAAAATGTGGCAAAATGTGGTTAATTTTTTAAAAAATCCTTACTTGATTTTGATGGCCCCTTTTATGTTTGCAAAATGGTGGCAATTCACCATTAAAAGAAACTTTTGAGCTACATCATAAATACTTGTTTTTAAGTTTTCAAATGTTCTTGATATAAGGTTTATAATAATTTCAAATTTTGTTTATACATTTAAAAATAAAAATAAGGTTGGAATTTTGTATATGTTTAAGGTTGGAGTTATTAAAAATATTTTGAAATATTTATTAAATATATCTTTTTTGGGGTAAAATTTCTGATTTCAAATTTGTGGCAAGCCTTTTTGTTCTTTGCATTTTTCCTTGAATTTGCACTAATTTTCCAAAAAAATCCCAAAAAGAATTGCTAGGTGCAAAAATTCACCACCATTTTCTAAAAATAAATGTTAGTTAGGAAGGTTTAATCCAACTAATTAATGCTAAGTTTTCACCAAACTGTGTTTTTTTACTTTTATAAAGGAAATGAAGGTAAAATACATTCTTACGTCATTATAAAATATAATATTAAAATATGTTGCAAGAATTTTTTTTCAAAGTTGCGTAATGATTAATGTTGTTAAACAAATATGTTTTTGAAAATTAAATGGCTACATTGGATACTAAATTAATGTTTATTCTTCTAGCCAATTTTTGCCAATTTAAGGGGCAACAACATCAACAAAGGATTTTTTTGTAATTTTTTTTAAATTAAAATAATAATAATTTAAATTCATTTTTTACATAGTTTATAATAGGTAGCCATAATATTGAAGGATTTAACCAAGTTTTTTGCTCCATAACTTGTTTATAACTAAAGAATATTTAACCACATTTATGTGGTAAATCTTCTTATGGATGATTGCCATTTCAACATTCCAAAGAAAAATAAATTTTTGTTTAATCATATTGGGGAAAATAAAACTTGTGATTTCTCAAAAAATGGACATATATTTTATGTAATAAAAGTAACATTGTTGAAGACTTAATGAATGCATTATTGAATTCACACTGAATTGAATCACATTTATGAAGATTGTAGGTCAATTTAAACAATTAAAAAATATATATAACATGTTAGTTTAAATTAAATTTTAACTCTTTAAATTGAATATTTATAAATTATAATTATAATTTAATATGATTATAAAATAAGTTTCAAGATCATGTTTTCATTTTTAGCATGTAAATAAATTTTGAAAAAAAAAAGGTATGTTAAAGTTTGAATTTCCTAAACAATTTCATGTTGAGCATAATAAACTTAATTTTTTTCTTTGATGTTATCAAAGCTTTGAAATTATTTGTTGGTTAAGATCTTGGTGCATCTTCATGAGATCTTGGGTTCAAATTGAATGACATGTCAATGCATGTCATGGCATGCCTTGAAAATTGAAAAAAACACAATCTATGACTCCATAATTTGAAATTTTCACATAAAATGTCCTAGTCAATGAGTCTTCTTTTATCACAATTGTGCAATCTCTACAGTGATCATTTATATGTCCCCTTTCATTTAAAACCTAGTGAATTTGGGTGGTTGAAAAACCCATGATTCTTTCTTGTGTAGTTTGGTAGCACTCTATGCATTCATGGAAGTCAGTAGTAAAAAGAGAGATTTTGGAAAATTTTACTTTCCTGCCTAGCAACCTCAAGCCAGCCAGATTTGGCTCATTCCTGTTGTGGACGATCGCCAGTTGGTCCGCCACCTGCTTGACGATTTCTTGTAAAGACGTCTGTGGTGGGTCACACCCTCTGGAAGATAGTGGGTCCGAGTGCGAGTCCAACAACACATTGTTCAGATTCCCATAGCCTCTTAGAAAACAGTAGTAATGCAGGAATGGGCTTCATCTCGTCCATACAATGTCAGGGGACGAGGGGTTCCCAATATTATATATAAGTTGTGGACATATGTGAAGACTGTATAACACATGTTGGAAACATGCAGATTGCAAATTTCAACGGGGCGGCTAGCAAAAGGCCAAAACATTTCCCAGGCTTTTGTACCTCAGACAAAGTTGCATACATGAAGTGAAATGGAGGTCCACGAGTGGCAGGGATTTAAAGATACCAATCATCAGAACAATAGCTGCCTGTGTTGTCACTCGTAGGACTCAATAGGATCTGAATTCCCAATTGGAGATCTCAATCCAATCTGATAACAAATCATAGAATTCAATCCAATCCGAAAACAAGTTAGGCTAGAGGAAATTAAAGCAAAGCACACTCCAATCCACAAATGACGCGAACCCAATAGAAAGCCGACTCCATGGATTTCTGACTTTGTGATGTATCTGCCTGAAATGCCGCTTCTATTCCTCAGCTAGAAACAAAAAAAAGCCCAACTAGACTAAAGCATATATATATGTATGTATGTATATATGCACACACAAATTCACTATGAAGATATAGCCCTTGTGGTATCCAGTTGATTGAATTGGGGGGTGAGGGGCGGAATCAACCTGCAGTACAGCATAAACAGTAAAGATCAAGTGTGGGCCTGTTGCTTGGAGGCAGCCATGTTGTCGACAAGCACTGTTGTTTTCTTCCTCAATTTTGTAGTGGCAAGCCTACCAACCCACATAGATTTCCACTTAACTGCCCACAGTTTTGTACAGGACCATTCAACGTGTAGCCCGCCTATAGACAGGTCTGTGGCGACATGCTTCCCCTGAAAAAAGAAAATACTGGGCGAAATTTGGCGACTCTTTTTTGAGAAAAAAATGGTTTTTGGCAAGAAATTTGGATCAGTTTCGCCAAAAACAAGAAATGACTGTGTTTGTTACCTGTACTAATTAGGCAAGTTGTGGGAAATGTGTTCAAAGTGATTTTTTCCTTTTGGGTGATGGGCCTCATTGATTGGGCTGTGAACAAAAAACTCAAACTATGCACACTCCCCCCATATAGAAAATTATGTAATCTTTCCCTTTGGTCTAGCCATGTAGGTAACAAGAGTAGGATTTTAGGCAAAGGATATGGGGGTAAGATGTGGTGCTATTGGGAACATCTTGGGGGAACAATTGGGAACTTGGTAAACAAATTGGGAGCATAATTGGGAACCTATGGGCAACACATTCGGAACATGGAGGGAACACCAAAATCCCGAATCCGCCCCCCATCCCACCCACCCAACCCCTCCTCTTTAAGAATAAGTTGGGCCCTCCAAGGTGCATGATGAGTTGTCTAAGTGCCTTGGTAAAATCTCTATTGGACTAAACTATTCATCACCATTTTTGGCCTGGCCTATTATCCCATTGCTAATAGGCTGGGTAACTATTATTATTCACAAACAAGCCTAAACAATTCAGGAATATGAAGGATCTTGGGGCCCAAACTTTGTCACAAATCTATCTTGAAATAGGCGTGGTGAATGGGACACATAGATTTTGGGTGGAAAACGATGCCCTTAAAAGGAGTTCCACCCATACCCAATATTTGGGCCTCACCCAGATATCTCACATCCAAGATGGCGAAGTTGCTACTCCCATGGCTCACACATAAACATGAAACCAAGACTAGAAAATTTGGGAGACTACTGATAGCAACCCACTTGGACCAATCGTTATGTCAAGCTGATCAATAGCACACGTTAACAATTGATAGCATATGCAATGCTCTTATATTCTAACCCTAAAGGTCCTCTCTTGGCATCCCTTCTTTAATCATGTTCTTGTATTGGCCTTTAGTTATGCACTTTGTTGGCTTTGTCCCAAACTTGGGATAGAGGCATCATGGGAACCCCTCTTGAAGTAGGTATTAGGTGCAGATAATGAAGTTGAATGAATAATGTCTAAGCAGTATTGGTGGAATCAAATATTATATATATATATAGAGAGAGAGTGAGAGAGGCAAACACATACATGAATGAATTCAGCACTAATTAAATTATTATCGAAATTGTCCAGTTTTGGAAAAATATATTGTTCAAAATGTCAAAATTTTGAAATTTTGTGTTCCGATTGTCAAAAGTTGTGGAAACCACAAAAATAAAAATCATCACAATGCCTTTCAACATGTAAGCTTTGAACAAAAGCAAGTGCCATGGCCAATCTTTTTATTCTAA
>Ga0116230_10006252_pt1 | contig 11740 bp, 9 predicted proteins | sample S1TSphfallax_3_FD_88678 | JGI IMG/M metagenome (GOLD analysis project Ga0116230, IMG submission 88678) | Host-associated microbial communities from peat moss isolated from Minnesota, USA - S1T2_Fd - Sphagnum fallax MG | ecosystem: Host-associated > Plants > Peat moss > Unclassified | place: USA...
GCGCAGAGTGCGATTCACAAAGTAACGGGATGTGACATTGACATTCGCTGGCCAAATGACCTGATGCTGAGACGAAAAAAATGCGGTGGCATATTGGTCGAGACGGCGATGGATGCTGCTGGTGGAATAACGATGCTGCGCCATGCGGTGATCGGAGTTGGAATTAATATAAACCATGCTGCGTTGCCGGATGAGTTGAAGATGATAGCAACATCGCTGCGGATTGAAAGCGGGCGAGCATGGCGGCGGCAGGAATTGCTGGCGGCGCTGCTCCGCGCGGTGGGTGAAGAGGTCAGTGCGCTTGAAGCGGATAAGGATCAGAAAGAATTTCTAGAGCGATTTGCAGCCGCATCCACATGGGTGTTGGGGAAGCGGGTGCATGTGGACGAAGCTGGCGGATATACTGGCGTTACGGCCGGAATAAATGCGCAGGGATTTTTGCAGGTGCAAACGCAGGATGGAATGCGCACTGTGCTTTCTGGCGGAGTGCGCGAGCTGTAGAAGATAGGAAACCACGATGCTACTGGCAATTGATGTAGGCAACTCTAACACGGTACTGGGACTATTTCGTACAGGCACGGAAGCAACGCTGGTGGCGGAGTGGCGGGTGACGACGAACCGCATTCGCACCAACGATGAATACGGGGTGTTATTTCAAGAGTTGTTTGCGCTGCGCTCAATTTCCATGGCCGAGGTGACAGGCATCATTGTGTCCTCAGTGGTACCTCCGATTGATTCGACATTGCGGCGGGCCTGCGAAAGCTACTTCAAAGTGAAGCCGCTGTTTGTAGAACCGGGTATAAAAACCGGGATACCAGTGCTGGTGGACAATCCCTCTGAAGTGGGCGCAGACCGAATTGTGAATTGTGTAGCAGCTTATGAGCAGTTTGGAGGGCCATGTATTGTGGTGGACATGGGCACTGCGACCACGTTTGATGTGATTAGCGCGCGTGGGGAATATACAGGCGGGGCGATTGCTCCGGGACTGAGTATTTCTGCGGATGCGTTGTTTACTCGCGCTGCAAAACTGCCCCGTGTGGATGTGCGCAAGCCAGCCAAGGTGATCGGTACAAACACGATTGAACATCTGCAAATTGGTTTGTATTACGGCTACTTGGGACTAGTGGATGGGATACTTGCGCGACTGGTTGCCGAAATTGGCACAGAGACAAAAACAGTGGCAACAGGCGGACTGGCAAAGCTGATTGCAGGCGGGTCGAAATATATATCAGTGGTAGATGAGATGCTAACGCTGCAAGGATTGAGACTGCTGTATGAGCGCAATACAGGCCATGCCCATGAGCGGCACAGCAAGCGCAGCGCACCAATTGAAGCCAGCGCAAAAGCGAATTAGCGCAAAGTATAACGCGTAATTACGCCAGTTAAGGACTGCAACACTCTGTGCAGAATTATTTTAATTATTTCACTGAAATCGAAGAACACTTTCAGCAGCGGCGTGGGTCGTTGCTGCTACTTTCTACGCTGGATTGGGCGTTGATAGAAACTTGGCGCGAGGCGGGTATTCCCCTGGAAGCCGTATTGCGCGGGATAGATGCAGCGTTTGATCGCTATGATCAGCGCAAAGTGCGAGCGGGCAGTGGAGTGCGGAAAGTGAATGGACTGGCGTGGTGTGCGCAGGAAGTGTTGGCCAGCGCGGAACAAATTGTTGATGCTGCGACGGGTGTAGCGAAAACGAAGAGCGAGTCGGAAGTGGAGAGCGGATTTGAGCCGGAGCGAGTTGCGGTCTATCTGCGTAATACAGGGAACCTAATGCGAGATGCAAAGTTGAAAACTCCGGCGGATGGGATTGCTACTGAGATTGCAGTAAAGCTGGAAGAGCTGGCAGAGGCTGGGAGTTTTAATCTAGAGGCAATGGAGCAGCTATTGACATCGCTGGAAGAAAAATTTTTTGCGGCACTGATGACCAGTGCAAGCGATGAAGAATTGTTGATATTGAAGGAACAAGGGGCGCGGGAGCTGGCACCGTATCGCAGCCGACTTAGTGCCGTGCAGGCGCGACAGATTGAGCAACAATTCTTGCGCAAGCGATTATTGGAAGCACGCGGGCTGCCCCGATTAAGCTTGTTCTACATGGGCCACACATAAATGACAGTGACGAAGAAACCACGGCTGCAACTGACAATCCAAAAAGCGATTTATGGTGGCGCTGGTCTGGGACATGCGCCAGAGGAAGATGCTGTGCGCGCGGGCAAGGCGATTTTTGTGCCCATGACGCTGCCGGGCGAAGTAGTGGAAATTGAGGTAGTACAAGAGAAGAATCAGTTTGCCAGTGCGCGACTGCTGCGAGTGGTGACTCCTTCGGCAGATCGGATTGATGCGCGCTGCCAACATTATGGAGTTTGTGGCGGCTGCGATTATCAACATTCAAATTATGCAGCGCAGTTAAACATGAAGCAGGCAATTCTGCAAGAGACGCTGGAGCGGGCAGGATTGAAGAAAATCCAGGATACTCTGCCAGAGATTGAAGTTCATGCAAGCGAGCCGTGGGAGTATCGCAATCGTATTCGACTGCATGTTGCAATTCTCGATGGACGGGCGCAGTTGGGATATAGGCGGGCACAGTCGAATGTACTGGTGCCGATTCGCGAGTGCCCGATTGGGGCACAACTGCTGGTGCGGTGTGCACTGACATTGGACTCAATGGCGTATGAGGATTTGGCCGTGTTGGATGTTTTATCGGGGACGACTGAAGTGGAATTTTTTTGCAATAGGGATGAGAGTGCGTTGCAGGTGACATTAATTCCACGGAGTGCAGATGTGCCTGATGAGATTTCGCTTGCTGCATTGCGATCAGGCCTGAAAGAGCGTGTGCCAGAGTTGCAGTTGCTGGCGTGGCAGGGCGACACTGGTGGTGATGGTATGCAATACAGCGTTGCGGAGGAAATGTATAGAGTACCGCAAGGCGCTTTCTTTCAGGTGAACCGATATCTGTTAGCAGAGCTATTGGATACAGTGACAGCGGGCCGAACTGGGAAAATAGCGTGGGACCTATATGCGGGAGTGGGTTTCTTCGCACGAGTGCTTGCGAAGAAGTTTGAGCATACAGAAGCGGTGGAATCTTCATTTATGGCTACATCTTTGCTTGGGCAAAATTTAGATTTATGTGAAAGCCTCGGCAAGCACCGAGTCCATAAATACGAGACATTACAGTTTTTGATGCAACAGGTAAAAAAATCGGCTGCCAAGCCTGACCTGATTGTTGTGGATCCACCGCGCGCCGGTCTTGGTGCTGAGGTGTGTAAATTGATTGCTACTTCAGATGCTGCTGAAATCGTCTATTTATCTTGTGATCCAGCTACGATGGCACGGGATTTAGTTGTGTTGATCCAGAGTGGCTATCGCTGCGATGAACTGCATATGTTTGATATGTTTCCGCAGACCAGCCATATCGAAACAATGGTTGTGCTTGCCAAAGCAAGCGCAAGCCTATAATTCTTGCAATACCGCCAACAATATTTACCAGATTTGAAAATCCGTAGTACTGGATGCTGACATGAAGAGCGGCACGGCGGCACCCGTTGGGCCCGCGAATGAGTTGCGTTCGCATGTGGGCGTATCTGTGCGCAATACGCCCATGCTGATCTACGCGGGTTTTTTCGCGGTTGGCATAGGGTTGACACAATGGCAGTGGGTAACTCCTGCGGTACTGGTTTATGTAATTGCAGTTTGTGGTGGACTGACTTGCCTAGCAACATTGCGAGCACCGCGCGTGATGCTACTAACGCTTTGTGTAATGTGGTGTGGGCTGGGTTGGCTGGCAAGTGAGTTGGAGCCGCAGACAACGATACAAACTGAAGTGCTTCATGATGCGAATGGTTTGAGTCGGCGTATGACGGGCAGCATTGAGCGCGTTAGCCCGATACGTGATGATGGCGGTGCAGAGCAGGGTGTACAGCTTGATGTAAGGCTAAATACAATTGAGGAACTATCTACAAATGCCAGCCAGATGGTGCCGATTGTGGGTGGCGTACGACTGATGGTTTATGAGAAATCGGGCGTGGCAATACAGCACTGGCGCTGCGGCGAAAATATTTCAACGAATGCGATGCTGCATCCATCGGAGAAATTTCTTGATCCAGGGGCATGGGATTATGCAGCGTATCTAGCGCAGCAGGGTGTCAGTGTGCGCGCTGCGGTGGATGATGATGCGATACATCATGATTCCGGCGAAGCAGCTGGATGGCACCCTGCATGTCGAATTCATGCGATGCAAAGTTGGGCGGGTGACAAGCTGAAAGAGTATGTTGGCTCGCGCGCAAATAATTTGTTGCCATCAAAATTTAAATTGTGTGCTGATGACGCGGGCGCACTGGCAGCGATGATACTCGGCGACCGAACCGAATTAGACCGCACAGTAAAGTCAAATTTTGTCAGCACCGGGTCATTTCATTTGTTTGTCGTGTCGGGACTCCACATTGCGTTGATTGCAGGAATTGTATTTTGTCTGCTAAGACGAATGGGCCTAACAGAAATAGTCTGCCTATTATTGATGCTATTGACAACGAGCGCGTATTCGCTGCTAACTGGCCTTGGAGAGTCGGTGCAGCGAGCGCTGGCAATGACCACATTGTTTGTAGTGGCACGGTTATTATGGCGGCAGACATCATCGCTGAACGCATTGGGCACAACTGCACTGGTGCTATTAGTGGCTACTCCACATCTGCTATTTGATGCAAGCCTTCAGATGACTGCCATGGCAGTACTGGCTATAGCAGGTATTGCAGTGCCACTGGGTGAGCGCAGCTTTTTGCCGTATGCCCGTGCAACAAAAAAATTGAAATTAGTAGAGATGGATGCTTCCATGACACCGCATCTCGCGCAATTTCGTGTAGAGTTGCGACTAATTGAAATGCATATTGCCGAAGCTCTGGGCTGGCGATTTAAACATCTAACGACATTGCTGGTGGAATGGGCATTATGGGCGGCAGAGCTAATGCAGATAACACTGATTGTAGAAATAGCAATGATATTGCCCATGGCAATATGGTTTCATCGCATACCCTTGCTGGCGCTACCCGCAAACATGATTGCGATGCCATTGCTAATGGTAATGGCACCGCTGGGAATGATCTTATTACTAGCAGCCCTGATTTCACCTTGGACAGGGCTGCTACCCATGATAGTTACGGCAGGGCTACTCCATTTTGCGGAATGGTTCGCTGCTGTTCTTAGTCATCTACATATTGGAGATATGTATTACAGCCAGCTTCGGACACCTGGGCCGACACTAATGGAACTGATGCTGGCACTCGTGATGTTTACTGGCGCACTCATCTTTGTTTCCAGAAAATGGCGATGGGCACCAGTGTTTGCTGTGGCGACATTGATATGTTGTGCATTGGTAAGCATCTGGCCATCGGCAATGCTACGCACCCCCCAGCGGTTGGAGGTAACGGCGATTGATGTGGGACAGGGGGACTCAATCTTTGTGGTGACTCCAGATGGGCATACTTTGTTGGTGGATGCGGGCGGGCCGATAGGCGGGCCATATTCACAAAGCAATGCCAACGATGCCAGCGTGGCGTTTGATATTGGCGAAGAAGTGGTGTCACCATATTTATGGTCGCGGCAGGTGCGACGGTTGGATGCAGTTGCGGTGACACACGCGCATAGTGACCACATGGGTGGCATGCCTGCGGTGCTGCGTAATTTTCGTCCGCATGAATTATGGCTGGGCGGAACGCTGGATGCACCGGAAGAACATGAGTTGCTTGTAACGGCAGCGGAGCTGGGTATCCCAGTCAAGCATTGGACGGAGGGGGCGCGATTTAATTTTGGAGGACTGCCGGTGCGTGTGTTGTGGCCTCCGCCACAGATGAAGCTGACGGCGCGCAGTGCGAATAATGATTCGCTGGTGATGGAGTTGGACTACGGCATGGGGCGCGCGTTACTAGAAGGCGATGCTGAGGCTCCAAGCGAAGCGGGAATGCTTGCTAGTGGCGCGCTGGAGCCGGTCACGCTGCTGAAGGTGGCGCATCACGGCAGCATGACATCGAGTACGGAGCAATTTCTAAATGCTATTATGCCTACGTATGCGCTGCTTTCTGTTGGCCGGGTGAACCCATTTGGACATCCGAAGGATGAAGTCATCAAAAGTTTTGGTAAGCGGCATGTTCGGCTATACCGGACTGACCGCATGGGTCAGCTGACGGTGTTGATGGATCCAAAAGGAAATGTGACGACGAGTGCATTTACTTCCCGCTAGGGGCATGAACAGTAGTAGGATTCGGACAAGGTATTCCACGTTGCGGAGGATACGCATGACTGATAAGACCGAAGCCAAGTTGGGCCAGGTGGCGGAGGCAAGCACTGCACTACCATCTGCTGAAGTTGTCGAAGAACAGCGATTGCTGCGCCGACTGAACATGATGATGAATATGGTAATGTCAGTGATTGCGCAGGACGGCTCGTTGTCGCTAGATGAGGCATCCCAAATGAGTGTAGATGCAAGAACGGCGGCGTTAGCGATGTTTCCCGGCAAGGAATTGGCGTGGGACCTGATATATCAGCCAAGGTTGCAGCGCCTGATGCGTGAGCGATTTCGCATCATGTAGTGCGGCTATTTCTGCTCAATGCTGACGAGGCTGAAGGTGATTGGCCCCCAGAGGAGTGTGGCGCGCATCTGTACGGGGATGTGGCGCGCATCATCCGTGAACCAAATCTGGAGTTTTTCGCGGTTCTTCACAACGCTGGTTTGTGCGACTGGCTGGACCCTCACGGTATGAAAAGTCCCTGCCGGAGTTTTTATGTCTTCCCGTAATTCAGTGCGTAAGGTGACTCCGAAGGTATGCAATGAATCTGCAAGTGGAAACTGAAAACTTTGATCGGGTTGCAACTGCTGCGATGCGATATAAAAAAGTGACGAGAGTGAATCCGTAACGCACGCGGGGATAGGGGACTGCTGGCGCTTACTTGTTCCCTTGATGAGGTTTCTCTCCGTCATCACTTGTTCACTGCGGGCATAATCAAAAACAAATTGCGTATCTACTTTGCGGCGGCCCTCCTGGATCAATTTGCTGGCGTTTACTGAACAACCAGTGTGCGCATCGAATATGGATTGAAAATGGTCTGCAACTGGAAACAGCATATTCACAGCACCGAAGGTGGTTGCATCAGCAGTAATGTGAACCATGCCGTTGTCTATATCGACGTGAAAGACAGCTCTGCCAGCGGTGAATACGCGCCAGTCAACGTTGTAAGTGAGCGTGAGATGGGTGGGGAATATAAAGCTGGCAGGTGGTGGGGTAAGAGCAGGTAGTGGAACAGCGATAATTGTTTTTATCTGAGCACTACCACATACACAAAAAAGACTGATGAGTGCGACAACAATGAATATATATTTTTTGAGACTGCGGCAGTTTATGGAAAAGTTCTTCAACCGTCAGCCCTCATTCATCTTGGATTGGGTAATGCAAATAAAACGTCAATGTGTTTGACGCAAAATAAGGACAAGCAAAGCGTATATGCCAAGCGAACCCATGATTGCATTGTACTCGCGATGGTGGAGATACCGCGCCATCGAAAAATTCGCAATAGGCGCTGCGGTGGATTTTTCAGTTGTAGTGACTGCAACATCTACCGCAGGAATATAACGAGTAATGCGCGGGAATAATCGAGGTACATGCGCGGCATAGTCATTGAAGCTGCTGAAATGAGTACGGAGGTAGTCTTCTTCGCCACGAATAACAGGAATATAGATCGCAAGAAAAAGTAGCACGAGTGCCAGCACCAGCCAGACATTCATTGATGCTGCGCCAAAGCCAGTGGCAATCAATATTGATCCAAGATAAAGAGGGTTGCGGGTGTATGCATAGGGACCGGTGGTAGTGAGTTCCGCATTTTTTCTGACGTAGCCAGATGCATACGCACGAAGCATCAAACCAGGCACAACAAGAATAAGGCTGTAACCAAGCGATGCTATGGTAACCGTGTAATGTGCAACGAAAAGATATATAACCGCGAAGGCAAAGCCTGCGGGCACACGAATACGATGGGCAATTTTTTGCCATGTCGTCTTTTTCGATACAGTGTTTATGCTTGTAGTCATATTGGTATCTAGAAATCTTGTACTACAGTTATGTACGGCCCTTGGTTTGATTGTTGCAGCAGCGAGCGGGCTGCGTCCAGCGCTGCTGTGGCGGGAATGGCAAGCAGTCCCGACTCAGTTGCTGTATGGCGGGTGTAGTCGAGGCGGCTGCTTGGATGGCGCAGCACAATTGATTTTGTTCCATAGGGACCGTTGCGCGCCGGGTCAGTAGGGCCATAGAGGCCGACGACTGGCACACCAAGGGCAGCAGCGAGATGCAGCGGGCCGGTATCTCCGCCGATAAAAAGTGCAGTGTGACGCAGCAAGGCGATCAATTGCGGTAAGGTGCAGTCGGCAGCGCGAGCATTGCCATCACTGGTAGTGATCACCTCGGCGGCAAGATGTGCTTCTCCGGGACCAGAGTTCACCAGTACAGTTAGGCCGAGATCAGCAAGCCCCGCCGCTACCTGACCATAGCGTTCGGCGGGCCAGCGTTTTGCACCCCATCCGGCACCGGGGGTAATAACAGCGAATCGAGTGTTTTGCGCGAAGCTGGATGCAAGCTGCTCGTACCACTTTTCAGATTTTCGACCTCGCGGCAGTGGAGTTGGTTGCGGAGTTAATAACTGACCTATGGCTGCGCCTGTTATTTCAGCGGCCTGGTCGATGACATGCGCTGATCGAGTAACAACCCCTTGAGAGTAAAACCAACACGCAGGAGTTTCACGCGGAGTGGAGCTACCGATTACGGCGCTGTTGCGAGCAAAGCGGCTAATAATTGCGGAGCGGATGGAGCCTTGCAGATCAATCACCAACTCGTAATGTGTTTTACGTAAGTCCCGACGCAGCTTAAGAATTGATTGCAGCGTAGGGTTGGAGATAGGGTTGTGTGACCAAGCCTTTGTATCTGCGAGATGAATATGGTCGACTAGCGGCATGGCATCGCTGCGTGGTATTGCATCCTTGCCAGCGCAGAGCAGTGGTGCCCAACGCGGGTCAATGACCCAATGAATTTTTGCATCCCGCTCTGCTTGGCGTAGTGCTGAGACTGCTGGCAAAGCATGAAGCACATCGCCCATGGCACCAAGGCGCACGATAAGGAAATTTGGTGGAGTCATGTTGTGGCCCCGTTGGTTAGCCGGGCAATCAGCCAGCGCATGGTGGAATCCTCATCACAAAATGAAGTATGCAGTTTTGCGATTGTGATGGGGCCGACTAATTGAAGTTGGGAGCGCAGCTCTGGAGTCAGTTTGACTGCATCTTTTTCTGTGGTGATGAAGCCGTTGGAGTCGACGCTGCGGGCTGTTTGAACCAGTGCAGAAATGTGAGCAGAGGTGTAGGCATGATGGTCACGAAACGTAATGGTGTGCGCAGGCAAACAGACATTAGCGTTGAGCATGGCATGAAATACATCAGGTCGTGCGATGCCAGAGAACACCAACGGACGGGACGGCACGTAGTCAATGGAGAGAGTGCGACGAACGCGGATGATGGTTGAGTTGAATTCTACATCGGCAAAGTGCGAGCGCAAGGCATCTTCAAGCCACAGTTCATCCTCGCGCAGAACGATTGCATCAGCACGCAGCAGAATGGTGATTGGTTCACGCAGATTACCTGCCGGCAACAGCGCATCATACCAGTCTCGCGCGGTAAGTAGGACGATGTCGAGTGAGCGTTGCAGACGACGGTGCTGAAAACCATCATCAAGCAGATGAACGCGTTTCGCTGAGGAAGGCAAAGATAATTCTGCAAGTTTGCCGGCATCGTAGCGTGTACTGGCGACAAAGACATTAAGGCCAAGTTGCGCCATCAGAAGCGGCTCATCGCCGAACTGGATGGCTGTGCCGGCTGCATCAACTTTTTCCGGCTTCTTGCTATTGCGGCCATAGCCGCGCGAAAGAACATCTGGATGCCAGTTGTTATTTTTTAGAGCAGTGGCCAGTAGCAGCGTAAAAGGTGTCTTACCGGCCCCGCCAGCGGAGAGGCTACCAATGCTGATAACAGGCCAATTTAATTTTTCTGTGTAGAGGTGGCCAATATCATAAAGTTTATTTTTTAGAGTTATCGTTGCTGCATAGAGCGGAGTGAGCGGCATAAGCCAGGGGCGGGTTATCGAGTGCTGAGACTTGTTTCCCTTGCGCAATATGTTGAGTATTGCGGAGAGTGTGCGGGCAGTGGCCCCGCCTTGTGACTCGAACACCATGCGGGCGCGGGCACCAATTGCTAAGGCTTCGCTTCGTTTTGACAGTAGTCGTGTAATTGCAAGGGCAAGCGACTTCTCATCTACTAATATCAGTGCTTCATTCGCCAGCATGGCATCTGCGATGGAGCGAAAGTTTTCTAGCGATGGACCCATCACCACTGGTACGCCGAACTGGGCTGGCTCCAGCGGATTATGCCCGCCACCCTTTGCGATACTTCCGCCGACAAATGCAATTGATCCGAGAGCATAACAAGCAGCCAGCTCGCCGATGGAATCAAGCAAAAGAACACTGCCAGGGGTGAGTGGAGCGGTTGGTCGAGATGTAAGCCACTTGGTGCGTTGATGCCAAGTAATGCCGGAGGTCTCCAGCAATTGTGCGACAGCCTCGAAGCGCTCTGGATGACGTGGTGCGAGCAGCATAATGGTGTCTGGAGAGCTAGAAATAATTTGCGGCCAGGCTTTTAGTAGTGCAGCTTCCTCTGCATCCAATGTGCTGCCAGCAACCAGCACTTTTGTATTCGTTGGCAGTGCGGCACGGACGGCACGGGTAAGCTCATTCTCTTCTGCAACGCAAACATCGAATTTAAGATTACCGGTAACTTGGATACGGTCTACTGGTGCGCCTATTGCTTTTAGTCGACGCGCATCTTCATTGCTTTGAGCGAGGAAGATGGTGATGTTTGCCAGCAGCTTTTTCCATAGGCAACGAAGGCGCTTATATCGCGGGAGGGAACGGTTTGAGATGCGAGCGTTGATGACGACGATGGGAATTGACTTGCCCGCAGATTCAGCCAACAGGCTGGGCCAGAATTCCGTCTCCGCAAGAATTATGAGTGCAGGATGCAACACACTCAGATAACGACGGACTACAAAACTTAAATCGATTGGAAAATAAAATACTGTTGCTGCGCCAAATCGTTGCTGCGCCAACTGATGACTGGCAAGAGTTGTGGTGGATACGACAACAATATGCTCTGGCAATGCAGTACGCAGATCATTGATTAAGCGGCTGACGGCGATCACTTCGCCAACACTAACGGCGTGAAGCCACACTACTTTACGCCCGGTTACAGCATCTCGCAGAGATTGCGGAATGAATCCCAGCCGAAATGCCAGTCCAGCACGGTATTTGCCGCTGGTGACCATGCGTAGCAACCAGTATGGAGCGCCCAGTATGAGCACGGCCAACAATGCGAGATTGTAAAAAATCAATATCAATAATTCTTTGCCTTTATCGGAATGTAACAAAACCCGTCTATATGTATGCGGAGTTTGCACGAAGTAACATAGACGATGATACTTTGACGCAGAGGAGTTGAGGACATGGAGAAGTATACGAATAGATTTAGTCGAACGCTGGCCGGGATTGCCATAGCCAGTGTGCTGGCGTTAAGCTTGGGGCGGGCGCCAGTGATGGCCGCTGACCACACGCCACCGCCGCTGCATAACGCGAATGAATATCCCTGTTTTGAGACGCATAAGGCTGAGCA
>Ga0116230_10006253_pt1 | contig 11740 bp, 2 predicted proteins | sample S1TSphfallax_3_FD_88678 | JGI IMG/M metagenome (GOLD analysis project Ga0116230, IMG submission 88678) | Host-associated microbial communities from peat moss isolated from Minnesota, USA - S1T2_Fd - Sphagnum fallax MG | ecosystem: Host-associated > Plants > Peat moss > Unclassified | place: USA...
CCCTGCTACATAACTCTGCTGTTGCAAACTCACACTCTCCCTCATATTCTCCATCAGCTCCTTGTCTCCACACTCCTGCAGCTACACATTGAAGCAGAGAAGCCATCACAATCTTTGTGTGGAAAACCAGCATCAATCAAATATTGAACCAAAAACAGTCTCTAGCATAATTAACCACAACTTTCACTCCTACCCAACTCAAGCCACAGCTGCCATCCTTGCCACCTCACATCTCCTTTCTGCCATTTGTGCATCCACATTGTCTCATGATAAGGAAAAGAAGGCTCCAGAAGTCTTTGCCAGTGGTTATGATGCAGAGCAACTCATCAGGTATGTCTTATTTCACACACACCCAAATTTGCCTAGTCAGGAAAAATCCACATGTCACTCCATGTCACCTATTTTCAGGTCACACTAGCAGTCACAGAGTCCGTTTCTTTTGAGAACTTGCACAGCCACTGCACAGCATGAAGAAAAAAATGTGCCAAATAGTCCTACCACTGTTAAGTGCCTTTGGTGTTGGCTTCTATTCGGAAAACCTGCAATAAAATTGGACAAAAGGTTAGTGCAAACTAGTACAAAATAGGTGAATTCCCACTTAATTTTGCAGCTGATTTCTACCCTTGATAGAATTGTGTATCCCTGACCCAACCAAGCCACTTCCAGACTGCACTCACAGTCAATTGGTTCAAGTCTTGCAAAAGGTCCTCTGCTCGAGTCTCAGCATTTCAGATTACTGAAGGCTCATTAGCACCCCATATCATTTGGAAACTTGCTTTTACAACCAGCAAGTAAGTTTTGCAAAAGATTTCTTGCTGATGATCATGAAGACCAACCTCTTTGTCTTTAAGCAGTCATTGTAATTGTTCTTTTGTCTTATCGTGTGGTTCATGGGCTAGTAAACACCATGAGGCACATAATGCAACTTGAATTACGCCTATAAATCCAAGTTGCAAATATACATTTTATCAAATGTGAAAAAAATGAGTTGGCAAAGAAAGTTATAAGATTCAATATAGAATTTTTTTCCCTAAATGTTCTTGAATGAACGATGTGTTAAATGTGTAACATGGTTTGGTAGGTTTGTGAAAATTTCATAGGACCACTGGAAATGGTATAAATGGACCATTATTTGACATTTTTAACATAATAGGGTTTTGTGTAGTTGTGAACATGTTTTTTAATAAATGTTAAATGGGATTGTTGCATTAATGATCTGATTTTCTTTTAATTATTTTGAGTGAATCTAATAACTTCATTATAATTGTTATTTAAACTAGACAAGGTTTTTAAAAATTACTTGAAAGTGCATTTTGTTTCAAGTTGTTAATTTTGTGTTGAAATTAAAGTGCCATTAATTCACAAGAAAATTTAACAAAATTTTGTTAAAAGACAAAATGAAAGTAAATTTTTAACTACTTATTTCTTACTACCTATTTCAACCATGTATAAAAATCTAGTGTCCTTTCATAAATTGCAATCAAGAAAATTTTCAAAAAATATGACATTAACATTTTAAAATTTTAATTTAACTAGGGGATGGATATTTATATATAAATAAAAAGCAAGAAAACATGGCATCTTTCAATATCTTCCTCATCTTTTAACGAAATTGAATAATTTTTATGTGATTAGGGGTGTAAATTGGAACACTACAATTGTTCTATAAGCACCAAAATCAAAGGAGCAAATAAGAAAATGCAAGAAGAGAAGGGATAGTGCTAGTGATATTTTGTGTCAATTTTTTTGAAAAACAACTTTAGACCCTTTTATGTTTCAAACCCCACAACTTCTTCATTTTTAATCCATTTTTAATGATATAAAAAACCTATGGGTGTGTCAACCAACGATCTACAAAACTTCTTGGTATTACGAAGGCAATGGAACAATGACCAAAGAATTTAATTTCGAAATCCTAAACTATTTTAATAAATTTATTATGAAACATAAAACCCCTTACATGAAACAACTCATATCTTCCTCATTCCTTAACCAAAGTTAGCATTTTCTGTGGCATTGGAAACATTAATCGGAAGGCTATAAATGTTCAATTTTAGAACAAAAGAGTGATATGTGAAGATTCACCCCCTTTAATTTTAAAGTGTGTGGTGGTTTGCTTATTGATTTTAATATTACATAGTGTTCTAGTCCCTTTCATTAGGATTTATCCCATATCATTTGATAACAAATTCAATTTTTTAAATTATATAGGTAGGTGAAAGAATGGATTACTCATGGTTTGCATTTCAAACATTCAAAATGCATGAGATATTTGGGATGAACCAATAAAAAAACTTGTATGAATGAAATAAATCTAAGATTCTACCTATCTACACCCACATACTTATCCTAGGCCTACCTACCTACCTACCTACCTACCTACCTATTTATCTACATATGTAACCTATGTTAGGTTACCTATTCTAACCTAGCTTACACTAAAATAATTGCCTACCCTAACTTAGCCCAACTAGACTAAATAATTGTCATGAAAATTATTGTTATTATAAAATTTAAATTATTATTTTATTGTCACATGTATGTCATCTAGTGGATAATTTGTATCCAAATCATGGATAGATTTTTGTCACATGTATACATCCTAACTATTTGAAATTTTATACAAATGTTTTTCAAATCTAAAGGCAATAATTGCCATTAATACAAATAATCCTTTTGATTTGCATATATTGTCCAAATTGTTACATATTGACCTTGTCACCTTCCCTCAACAACAATTGATTGTAACCAAATAAAAATTTCAATGTATTGAAAACCTTGGTTTGTCTAAGGGCATCATAATTCTCTTCCAATAAAGACATAGCATATTTGTGTGAATAGGTATGTTTGTTCACTAGCTAATGGGCAAACACATCCTTGGGCGATACCACTAAGAACACCTCATGGAATGGCTAAAAAACCTAAAACAACCAAATCATTTTTTGGTAGTTTTTTTGTAATTTTTTTTCACAACTATAAATTATTATTTTTCATGTTTATCAATTGCATGCTCTAATATTCAAGTTTATTTGGGAATTTTAAAAATTGAAAAAAAAATTAGAACTATATTCCTAATTAAAATGGCCCCTTAAAAAATCAACAACCTTAATTTTGCAAATTCATAACTAAATCATAATTAATTAATTAATTTTTAGTTAACTACCTTTGGAAAAAAAAACATTATTTTTTTTATAAATCATGTTCCAAATTTGTGGTCTCAATTAGAAAGTTGAAGGAAAAAACAAGCATTACGTTTTTCAAACTTTTTCTAAAATATAAAATATTCTTGATATTATTGAGATTTCAAAATCTATGGAATTTCAATAAATGTACTCAAACAAAAATATTTGTGAAAATGTTCATTTAAATGTTTCTTATGATTTTTCAAAGTTCAATGGGTCAAGGTGAAACATTCCTAGTGGTACCACTCAAGGATGGGCTTCTCCTGGTAATCCCCACACATGCAACATTTGGTCAAATTAGTAAAAGAAAATTTCTTCGTTAAAATCATTTAAAATAAAACATATTCACCCTAAGATAATTTCACCAAACTTACATTTAACAACTTTCTTGTTTGAGCTTGAACCAAAGCCCTTTCAACCTCATTAACCTTTAAAGGTTGCTTGAAAATTAAATTATCATTTTCTATTATGATTTGAACTTCCCGTCCCATGATTTGATAATGAAAATCATATGAAAATTGTTATTTCATGAGTGCATATTTTTTGCACATGTGTTTTAAAGGCACAACATCCATGGATGTTGTGCCTTTAAAACACAAATAAAATGAAATATTTTTTAAATACAAAGAAAATATTTTTTTAATTTAACCAAAATTTAATTATTTTTTAGTTAGCCAAGTTTTAACCTTTTTTGTTTAACCAAAGTTTATCAAAATTTTTATTTAACCATTTTTTTATTTAACCAAGGTTTGCCATTTTTTTTAATATAACCAAAGCTTAGATTTATTTTTTTCAAAATCAAAGTTAATAAAAAAATAGTTTATCCAAGGTTAATCAAATTTTAAGCATTATTTGCTTAGCCAAATTTAGTCAATTTTTTGTTCAACTAGATTTTAACAAATGTTAAGCCGAATTTATTTATAACCAAGGTTCAAACAAGTTTTAATTTAAACATCGTTGAACCAAATTTTAGTTTAATCAAGGTTGACCCATATTTTTAATTATCCAATGTTTAATACCCTAAGGTTTAACAAAGTTAAAATGTTTTAGGTGCACACATAATTATATAATCTAAAAAATTAAAAAGGAGGACAAAAGATATGAAACATATTTTATAATTGCAATCTAATGATAAATTGTGTTGTAATTAATTATGACGAACATAACAAGGAATTTGCAAATAAATGATTAGATTAATAACTAATATTTAATAGGAAGTATCACATGCAACTTGTTACAAGGCCTAGTTGCATTGAACAAATTGCATAAAATTATAGTCACAAAGGCAATACATGGCACTAAGTTGCAATGGTGATCACATAAAGGTGTAATTTACATGAACTTTTCATCCATCCAAATCAACTTACATGGCATCATCATTTTGCAACTAATTTTATGATTCAACAATGTAATTAAATTATTTAAATTTATTTAAATATTTATTATTAACTATTGAAATATTATTATGCTTTGATATGTATATTTATATTATTGTTAATTTCATTAAATTCAAATTTTACCATGTTGACATGTGTCATTACATAAATTAGGCTTAAAAAATGAGTTTAGGCTATTAAATAGGGCACATGTTGCTTATTTAAGTTACCAATTATGGTCGAACGTTACCACCTATGTAGATAGGGAATATTTGGTTAACATTCCAACGTTGATCACAACCCATGTCATTTGTGAAAATTGATCTTTGAACCCCAAGGAGGGAAATCAACTTCTTTATTGCTAAACCACTAAACTTGTTGTGCCAAAAAAAAATGTACATTCTATTTAAATTACTTCATTTAAACAAAACATCATTTTTAATCTTTAATATCTTAATACAATTTTGTCCAACTAACAAGATTGAAATTTAAATTAATTTGTTTTCCAATAATGTACACAAATATGTTTTTTCCTCTTAAAAACATAAATTGATTTGAAAAGAAAAATATTTGAATTTCGTTATTCAATACAATTTCAATGACCATTCCATGGGAAAAATAAATTCAATCGCATGATTTATAAATGGATAATATAAATAAGTAAATTTCATATCTTGAACGTTTATTTATTCTAAAAAGTATGTTTTATATATACATATATATATAATTTTTATTTTATTTTTTTTGTATATCATAATTTATCAATATAATATGATTGAAATGTGTGATATATAATTTATTCACATACATAATTTATAAATGGATCATAAATAAATTTTAATAAAAATATAATAAAATATCTTTATTAACTATATTATTTCTAACATAGAGGCTTACTCCAATTATCAATTTAAATTCTTAAATATGAATTAATGCCATATAATTATTTGATTTTATGGCTCCATAAATTTTATTATTTCTACGCATATAATATCTAAATGTTTACATAAAATTATGATAAAAGTTTTATGTAATTTTTATTTATTTACATATCAAACCTCTATTTGATTTTTAAATTACATTATACAATTTTGCTTTAAATAGATTATAATTGTATCAACACAAAGTTATTTAGATTTATGATATATTTAACTTATTGATTATATATTTTTTATAAATGGGTCATAAATTACTCCTACTACGTGGCCTATTCAATGAATAGATTACATTGCCTACCTAATTAATTAATTATCAAAAAAATTATCACATATCCACATGATAAAATATATACTATTATTACCTACTAATTATAATTTTAAAATTTATAATTAAATGATTGAATAATTACCTAGCCTAATTAATTAATTAAACATAACATTATTTCATTCAACACAATAAAATACATGTTATTAATTAACCTACTTATATACTACTCAATACTTAACCTACCTAATTGAACTGGACATATCAACATGATAAAATACGTATTGTTTAACCACATACATATTACTTACTGCATACCTAGCCCTATTTCTACCATTAATTGCCATGGATCTTTTGTAATTTTCATAAGCCCACCAAACCCTATTACACATTTAATGGCTAGTTCATTGAAAAAAGTTAGGGGAAAATGATTAAACCACCAAATCTAAAAATTTAATGGTGAACCTTTTTTTTTTTACCATTTAATTACATGTGTATTTGCAACTAAGATTTATAGTTGCAAATGAAGTTGAAAAGATGTTACACAGTGTCCAATAGCTTACGAACCACCTTCCAAATCACAGAAACAATTACATTTTCATCTACTTTGGGGTGCCATTAAAAATGGATGATATAAATGCATTTTTCATTTTCATCCAAATTGACATTAATAATAAATATAAATTGCATATGCAACTATAAACTAGTTTATAGTCATTTATGCAATTACAAGTTGTTTTCACCAAGTGTCACAAAGGACCATCATTTATAAAGCCACAAAAATGGTTGATTTGGATAGAAGTTGCATATGCATGGGTGAGAATGGACATGATTTTTTGTAATGTAAGTTGCACTTACAAAATATATGCCATATATTTTGACATCTTTTAAAATTTAGTGACGATGATTTCATCAAAGCTAGTTTAGGTGGGATGAGTTATAATTGTAGGTTTAACAAAAAGATAATTCCAAACTGCAAATTTTTTAGAGATCGATTCCAAATTGGAATTTTTAAAAAATACACATTTTACAAGTTGTAATGTTTCAAAATGTCTTTATGGATCCTAATATATCACAAAAGAGAAAAGTTTTATAATTTTAAAAATGTGTTTTGGAATTTTTGTGTCGTTTAAAAAATAAATTGAATCATTGTGTATTTCCAATTTCATACACATGTTTACATGTAATTTCATACAAATGTAAATATGTGTTATTTCATTTGACTATGTTAAGACTATTTTAAGGGATTAACATGTTTTTTTTCTTTGATATTAATCTATTTTTCAATAAAAATTTCTCCCTTAAACACTTAATTCAAGGATTTAATCCCCACTTGCTTAATTGATTTAATGCTTATCCACCTTAATTGTTTCCAAAATTTCAATATGGGTGGCTAATTAAATCTCCCCTAGATGATAATTTGGCGATATTTTGTACAATTTGAATCCTATATATCTGAAAATAACAAAGTTTTCAAATGTAAACATTTTTTTTTTCATTTCATTGTCACTAGTATTGTGTAATAATGCAAAGCCCAAGTTTTGTAAATTATATAAGAAGGTGCATTTTACATCATTAAAATAACACAATAAAATTTGAAAGCAATTGTCATTTGGGATGAATAAATCAAAATGGAATGACCTTTAAGGCTAAACTAAAAAAAATTCAAAATTAACTACATGTTTAACCTACCCACCTACTTAATTAACATAGATAAATAGTTATTTATTACCTACGTATTGATATACCTACGTACATTCCTACCAAATTCAATGTATATATATATATATAATTGAAAAGAAAATTTGAAAAAGTTATGGATATGCCATGTGTGATAATCATGAATACACAAATTGAATGTTTTAGATTTTTCACCAAGGTTGCATTAAAAAATAAAATAATGAAATTTGTTGACACATGGTAACATATCATTCAATCATATTGTTCACTAAAAAAATGGGATGGTAATCATAAATGATAACACACATAAGATTAGTCAAAAATTGAAATAATATTTTGTTGATTTTTTTTTCATCCATAATCCATGCCATTTATGATTATGGTTGCATCTAGCTTGATTTCGTGATTAGAGGGTCTTAGTTGTATATGTTGTTTGTAACTAAAATTTAATTATAAGCATTAATTGTAAAATGTAGTTTTTCTTTTATTGATGACTTAATCAATTGACCTAATTTGGTCCAAATTCAACGCCCCTATAATATGATGTTACCATTATGAGAAATAATGTCCGTTAGAAACACATTACCTTGCAACTAGAGCTCCAAAACAATTAATATACAATTACATAACAATTAGAACATGGAAATATGTACAATCAATAAATAAAATTTCACATTATAAATTCAAAGAGTTGTAATGTAGTTGCAAATGGGACACTTGTACAATGTAATATACACATCATACATATAAATGCAATCAATCATTTTTAATTTTTCAACAAATTACATTCTAATTACATGTGGCAACTACATTACCACTAATGTAAATGTAGCATCCAATCATTAATTACATTATAACTAATGTGCAATATTGACACATATGATCATGACACATGTGCACATTTTCATTGTCCATTAAATATAACATTTGTAATTAATTATTAACTATGATTTCCATTGATACAATTAAATGTGCCATTATGTTCCCAATATACAATTATTATTTTCCCATTATTTTGCAACTATTGTTCAACCATTAATAAATTAAAAAATCATATTTACTCCTTAATATTTAATAATGAATTATTTATCTAATAAATTATGAACTTTTACATATTAATTAATATTTAATTTATTTAATAACTATGTATTAATTAATTAGCCTAAATAATCAATAGTCAATATGAATTAATTAATTTCATTTAAAAAATATTTTTAATTGAGTCAAATAATTAATTTATTAATAACTAATTAACTCACTCATTTTAAAATTGGATTTATTAATAAAATTCAGATAATTAATTACTTGAAATTTAGGTACCCAATGATTATTTTTAAAAATAAAATAAAAAATGATTGCTTATTTAAATTTAGATAATTAGTTATTTGATTAGTAATTATTTGAAATCAAGAAATAAATTATCTAAAGTTACTATTTTTTTTAATTAAATAGATTAATTCAGATAATTAATTATTTGACAATTATGTCTTCTACCCAAATTCATAATTATTATCTGAATTATTTTTCAATAATTTATTCAATATTACCTTTTCATTTATATCTAAATTTTACAAGTATTACGAATTAATTAATTAGGGTGAATAATTAACTATTAATATGAATTAATTTAGATTATTAGTTCATCAACTATTTTTGATAAGCTATTCAAAAAATTTAAATTTAGGTAATGAATTACTAATTATCTGAATTTAGGCAATTTTTTTAATGTTTAATTCAAATAATTAGCTATCTAAATTGAATATCTAGAAATTGATTATTTGAATTCATTAATCAACTAATTATCTGAATTAGAATAGTTAACCATACAACAATCTAAATGATTAAGTATTTAGAATCAAATTCAAATGATTATTTGAGATAATTTATGATTGATAATATATTCACATATAATTATCAAATAATTACTTATTAAGTTGCACATTTTATTAAATTAATAATGAACATAAAAAATGTGGTAAATTTTATTTTTTTAGTGACAACTTAGTTTGCAACTATTGTGCAATTAAAAGATTTAACTCACATGCGTTGTTCATGAATCTCATTTCACAAATGATATAAAAAAGGTGTCAGTTCTGATGTGTTCACATTAAAATACATGTGTTAATTTGGGACGAACCTAAAATAATTAACATTAAAAATAAAACATAAAATAAAATAGAAATATTTAAACATGGTTATCTTTAACTTACCTACCTTTTAACCTTTCTACTTGCCTACCTAGATAGGTAAGCAGGTATGTAATGTAAATAGGTCCTACCTATCTAGTCTTATTTAGATATATGTAGATATGTAATACTTATTTAATTTTTACATATGTACCTAGGTAGGTAGGACTTATCAACCTACCTACCTATGCTTATATATTGACCCACCTAATTATTTAGATAAATAAATAATTTTTTTCAAAATTCAATTAACATGCCATGTGACAATTTTCGACTACCCAACATGTCACACTTTAAGGTCATATAAAATAAATAATTATATTGAATGGTGGAAATTGACATTTCAAAAAATAAATAATTTTCACTCAAAAATCCCCATAGTGCCCATGTTTTAGATTTTGATGGATTGTTAAAAAATAACATTTTGATGTTATCATTGTAGTTGCAAATTAGTTACATTAGAATTGCACAATAGTTGTTCTTACATAATTAAAATCAAGTTGCATAAGTTGTATATGTATACAATTTTACATATAAACTACATTCATTGTAATTCATGTGATTTGTTTGATAATAATCATGTTTGTAAAAATATATTGAGTTACAACGAGCTACAAATGGTCATTGCAACTAGTTAAAAACCAAGTTACAAAGCCAATTGCAAATCACCATAATTCCTCATAATCTATTCAATAGGGAACATTGATAACCTTGTACAGTTACAATGAGCTACAAATGGTCATTGCAACTAGTTAAAAACCAAGTTGCAAAGCCAATTGCAAATCACCACAATTCCTCATAATGTATTCAATAGAGAACATTGATAACGTTGTACAATTACAATGAGCTACAAATGGTCATTGCAACTAGTTAAAAACCAAGTTGCAAAGCCAATTGCAAATCACCACAATTTTTCCTAATGTATTCAATACCCTTGTACAGTTAACGTTGACAACGAAATAGAATGTCATTGTTGCACAACATGATAGCATGGATAGAGAATGTTTTCATAAATTAATTTGGACCATTTTTATTTAGTGTGCATGGAAATTTGAATAAATGTATCAAGGCCTTCAACCATTATAAAAGGGAAGGCACCAACAATAGTGCCTTCCCCTATACAAATATCCTAATTACACTCGAAACAATCCTCCATCCATGGTGGATGCAAAATGAAATTGTAAGTTATATTACAAAGTCAAGAATCACCCAACACTAGTATCTACCCAACATACAAAAAACCCACTAACATTTTGATTGTAAAATGGACATCTACAATTTTGTTAAGAATCACCCAACACTAATCTTTACCCAACATAAAAACCAACTAACATTTTGATTGTAAAATGGACATTTACAATTTTGTTAAGAATCACCCAACACTAGTCTCTACCCAACATACAAAAAACCCACTAACATTTTGATTGTAAAATGGACATCTACAATTTTGTTAAGAATCACCCAACACTAGTCTCTACTCAACATAAAAAAAACCCACTAACATTTTGATTGTAAAATGGACATCTACAATTTTGTTTGAAATGAAAGGAGGCATCTTATGGCTAAGCTTTGTCAAAAAGCAAGGAACCTTAAGCATAAGGTGCTTATGTTGAGAGGTAGAAAATTTTACAAAGGGGGTCAAAGGTGCCCTTTGCATAGAGTTGAAAAATACTAGTGGGTAATTTATGGTGTGAAAAATTAATTTTTACCAATCTCTTATACCTACCACCCTCACACATTTTGTCAAATTACCCAAAAGTGTCCTTTAGTCTTTTACCTAAAGAAGAAAGCAGATGAGACGGGCAGGGTAAAAAAATTATAACCATCTGACCGTGGTTCACAGTTCAAACTTCAATCCCTGTCAGAAATATTTTAGTTGAGTTTTTTTGGGAAATTATTAATCTTAAAAGAAAAATTTGCAGCCCTTGCAATTAGCTTCGGCTCCAATTGACTCGGTCTCATCTGGTTCGGTGTTAGGCTCGGCAGATGCGCCTCCCTGGCTCAGATAAGGAGCTCCGGTAAAGAGGATAGCAAGGCATAGACGCGGATTCAGGTTCGTTTTAGGTCTGGGAGAGGCTTGGAAGAAAGGTTGGAGCTGGAGAAGCCATGGCGA
>Ga0116230_10006256_pt1 | contig 11739 bp, 10 predicted proteins | sample S1TSphfallax_3_FD_88678 | JGI IMG/M metagenome (GOLD analysis project Ga0116230, IMG submission 88678) | Host-associated microbial communities from peat moss isolated from Minnesota, USA - S1T2_Fd - Sphagnum fallax MG | ecosystem: Host-associated > Plants > Peat moss > Unclassified | place...
TAGAGCAATATCACCCTGAGTGGCGTCTGCCCGGTGATAAAATTGCTCGCTAAAACAAAGGCTAGAGCGTTTTCAGCACCTTCTGATCATTCCAGTCAGGCTGAAAACGCTCTAGGGCACCGGCAGCAGGACCAGCGCATGCCCGTCCGGATCCTGCCGCAGCGCGGGGGTTTCGATCCCCCGCACTTCCAGCACCAGGCTTGTGGCGCCGTCGCCCATCGGCGCGTTTGTCGGCATGGGCGGGCGGCGGTAGGCGAGCAATTCGATGTGCGGATCGGGATGAGGCGGGGCGAGCGCCACCACCTCCACCTCCACTCCGGTGAGGGCATCGAGCGCGTCCTGCTCCGGCCCGGCATTCACCTGGCGGGCGGCGATCGAAAGCCCCAGCTGCTCGCCATAGAAGCGGATGCTGCGCGCGGCGTCCGCCACGACGATCGCCGAATGGTCGATGCCGGCGCGGCGCCCATCCGGAAAGCAGAGGAGTTCGAGGGGCAGGCCGTCCGGATCGCGGAATTTGAACGCCTCCACCCCGCCGGAGCTTGGCGGCAAGATCTGCGGGCCGCCTTTTGTGATCAACCCGGGGGCGTGGCGCATCAGCCTCCCGACGGCTGCCTTCATATCCATGACCGGCAGTGCGAGATGCTGGAAGCGCAAATCGTTGGCCGCGGCCGGCGGCACGATCGCACGGCCCGGCGCAACTTGTTGCAGAACGAGAACTTGTTCGCCGCGCCGCATTTCCACGAGCTGCATGGCACCCACGCCCAGCAATGCGATCGTTTCAGGGGTGGCTGCCTGCACGGGCCCTGCCTCGAAGCCGAGCGCTTCCGTATAAAACGCAACCGCGCGGGCCAGATCGGCAACGCGGCGTTCCACCCGCAACAGGCGCAGAACCTTGAGGCTCATGGCCTCTGCGCGCCCCGCACATTCGTATACACGGCCATCAGCGCGTGGGAGGCGCAGATGAACAGGCGGCTGCGCGCCCGCCCACCGAAAGCAATATTGGAGACCGTGCAGCCGGTCAGGATTTTGCCGAGCAAAATGCCGTCCGGGTGAATACAATGTACGCCATCGCCAGCACTGCTCCAGATCCGGCCATCCTGGTCGCAGCGCAATCCATCGGCGAAACCTGGTGAAATCCGATGGAATATGCGGCCGTTGCGCAATAAGCCCTCCCGCAGATCGAAAACGCGGATATGCCGCTCGGCCTCCGCGTCGAAAGGGGGGCCGCTTTCGGCCACGTAAAGCAGCGTTTCGTCGGGCGAAAAGCACAATCCGTTCGGCCCTGCGATATCCTCCGCCATCACGCTCAGCGTGCCGTCGCGCGCCAACCGGTATACACGCGGCGGCAAATCCATCTTGTGCTTGCCGCCCTCGTAATCCGTGCTCCCGCCGTAATGGGGATCGGTGAACCAGATGGCGCCGTCACGCGAAACCACCACATCGTTGGGGCCGTTCAGCCGCCGCCCTTCGAACGATCCGGCCAGAATGCGCAGCGTGCCATCGAGTTCGGTGCGCGTGATGCAGCGGCCGCGGTGCGAACAGCCGATCAGGCGGCCCTGCCGGTCGCGCGTCTGGCCGTTGGTGAAATGCGATGGCTGGCGGAACAGGCTCACGCCGCCATGCTCGGTCCAGCGCATGATGCGATCGTTGGGGAGGTCGCTGAACAGCAGATGGTTGGCGTCCGCGAACCATACGGGGCCCTCCGCCCAGGCGAGCCCTTCCGCTAGCGTGATGAGCGGGGCGTTGGGGAGGACGCACGATACAAAGCGCGCGTCAAGGATTGAGATCAAGGAAGCACTTCTTTGGTAAAAAAAAGAAGCAAAAGTTTTTTGGTTCTTTTTTTCAAGAAAGAACTCTTGCTTACTTGAAATGACACGCGCAGCGCATGGGCGCCACATGCATGCGCACCGTCATCAGCACCGCCGGCGCCCCGCCCACCGTGCCCGAACGATGGCCGCGCCGCCCTTGCGCATCCGCAACGCAATTCTGATCTTCTCCGAACGACAGCTCGCCCGGCCCCATTTCGATCCGCGTGCCATCCATCGATTCCACGAACCACCGCCCGGAGAGCGGCACAATCCATTGCGGCGCCGGATTTTCGTGCCATTCGCCCACCCAGCCCACCGGCTGCACGGTGAACACCGGCGTTGCCTCGCTGCGCGGCTGGCGGTTGTTCCATTGCGGGGCGGCATCGCCGACGCCGATAAATTCCCATTCGGTGAGCGTGCAGCGCTGCTGGCGGCTCACGCCGTGCTCGTCCGTCCAGAGGTGCCAGTAGGCCAAAACAGGTTTTTCGGTGGTGCCGTTCATCGGTCGTCCGCTGCCGCATAAGGGTGGCTGGAGGCGAAGGGGTGGTGCAGAAACTGCGCGACGCCCGCCCGCGTGGCGCCGCCGGATGTCAGCAGCAGAAACCCGCCGGCGAGCGCACAATTTTTCAGAAAATCCCAGAACATCTCGCGCGCCTTGCTCTCCCCGGAGTGCCAGAAATCGCCTTGCTGCCAGAAGCGTTTCCACAGCAGGGCCGTGGCGCAGCAATACCCGGCCAGCACGAAGGCTGCCAAACGATCGGCGATGCCGGTGAGAATCCCGAGCGGCATCACGATCTCGACCGCAAGCCCGATCGCGATCAGCACCATGGCCGTGCCCCGACCAACGCCGATCTGCTGGGCCTGTGCGACCGCGCCGCCGAAATTGAGGATCTTGTCCAGCGCCGAAAACGGCAGGAACAGGATCACCAGCAGCAGCCGCACGAGCAGCGTGATCGTAACGGTCACGCGGAAAGCCGTGCGCGGAGATGATCGGCCACCCGCAGCGCGTTGGCGATGATGGTGAGGGTGGGATTCACCGCACCGATGGAGGGGAAGAAACTGGCGTCGGTGACATAGAGATTATCCACCTCGTGCGCCTTGCAGTTCGGATCGAGCACCGAGGTTTTGGGATCGGTGCCGAAACGCAGCGTGCCGGCCTGGTGCGCGGTGCCGCCGACCGGGATGTTCTTGCCCAGATAAAGATTGCGCTCCAGCAACACCGGATGCGCCACGGCAGCCGACAACAGCTGTTCCAGCTTGGTCTTGAGCCGCCGGTGCGCTTCCATGTTGGTTTCGGTCAGATCGAGACGCACTTTGTCGCCGTCGTAAAAAATCCGGTTCTCCGGCCGCGGCAGGTCTTCGGAGGAGAGCCAGAAATCCATCGAATGCCGGGCCATCGACTCGAACGGCATTTTGGGGGCCCATTCCAGCCAGCCGGGCAGTGCCTCGCCCTTGATCTGGTCGGCATGCGAGGTGGCGCACATCTGGATCAGCCCCAGCGGATAGGGATAATCCGCCGCACCGAAATAATATTCGCTGATAGCGAGTGTCTTCTGGAATACCGTCTCGTTTGGCTCGCGCATCAGGGCCATCAGAACGGACTGGTTGTGCCGCATGTAGTTTCGCCCGACCTGATCGGATCCGTTGGCGAGGCCGTTCGGGTGCGCGTCGTTTGCGGACCGCAGCAGCAGCAGCGCCGAGGACAGCGCGCCGCACGCGACCACGACCAGATCGGCGGCATAACGCTCCTCGGCGCCGGCGCGCGTGACATGTACCGCCGTGACGGTGCGCCCGTTTGCATCGGTTTCGAGCCTTGTTGCCAGTGCGCCGGTGAGCAGGGTCAAATTTGGGTGAGCCGCCAAGGCAGGGTCGACGCACATCACCTGCGCATCCGCTTTGCCGTTCAGCAGGCAGGGAAAACCGTCGAACGCATCGCAGCGGATGCAGATGCTGGTGGGGGTGGGCTTGCCGTTCCGCTCGTCGAGCTTGATGCCGAGCGGCAGGTGGAAGGGGCGCAGGCCCTGGGCCGCCAGTGACTGGGCGAGGCGCTCGATGCGCGGTTCGTGCGAGACCGGCGGAAACGGGTAGGGGGCGGCGCAGGGCGGTTCTGTCGGGTCCTCGCCCCGCTCGCCGTGGACGGCGAACAGGTTTTCGGCTTGCGTGTAATAGGGCTCGAAATCCGCGTAGGTCAGCGGCCATGCCGGGGAAAGCCCGTCTGCGTGGTGTATTTCCCCGAAATCGCGCTCGCGCAGCCTGAACAGCGCGGCACCATAGACCTTGGAGTTGCCGCCGACGAAATAATGCAGTCCGGGACGGAACGACTCGCCCGACCTGCCATACCAGGTTTCGGGGGCTTGATAGGTTCCGTCGACAAAAACCGCCTTCGAGTCCCAGTTCTGCATGGTTCTCGGCAGGTAATCGCCGCGTTCCAGCAGAAGAATTTTTTTTCCGGTCTGTGCCAGACGGTAACACAGGGACGCGCCGCCGGGGCCGCTGCCGATGACGATGACATCGTATTTGTCCAAAGCGCTGCCTTTGCGTCACCAGAAAGGATGACAGAAAACGCGTCGCCGCCGCCTGGGTTCCCTGCTACCGTGAATTCCGGCGAGCAAAACCCTTGCGAAAGTGCAATTATCCGGAGCGATATCGGATTTTTCATAAACTTGTGGCGGACAAGTGTAAGTTGTATCTTGACTGCCCGTGGTGATTGCAGATACCGCCTGGGCGGAGGCCAAGGACACGCGCCGCATAATGAATACAGCCGCAGAGTCGAAGCTGAGCGCCAAAGCTGGCCGTCTTGCGGCTTCCCGTGGGTTGGCTTGCCGTCGTGTGGTCTGCTGCCTGCTGGCTTTGCTCGTTTCGTTCGGCGTGGCCCAGGCGCAGGGCCAGCGTTTCGCCCGGCTTGCCGACAAGGTTTTCTATTCGATCACCCGGGAAAGCGGGCTGCCCAACGAAATTCCGCTGGCGCTGGCACAGGATTCCGAGGGCTTCATCTGGGTCGGCTCGGAAGGTGGCCTGGCTCGCTGGGATGGGACCCATTTCAGGCTGTATTCCGCGGGCAGCGGCGCCGCCGATGCGCTGCCGGACAACGTCGTTACGGTGCTTCACGCCGACCGGCAGGGCCGGCTGTGGATCGGCACGGACGCGGCGGGGCTGGCGCGCTACGATCCCGCGACGGACAGTTTCGTGCGCGTTCACCTCGGCGTATCGAGCGGGGCCGGGGTTGCCGGCGTTCACGCTATCATCGACGACGCAGCGGGCGGGCTGTGGGTGGGCACCGGCTCCGGCCTGCTGCATATCGACCGATCGATGCGCATCGTGGCCGAACTCACCGCGACGGCCGGCAAAGGTGTGATCGAAAAAAGCGGGGTGCCCAGGAACAGCGGGGGGCTGCCCGATGATCGCGTGCATGCGCTGCTGCTGGATCGCCATGGCGCGCTCTGGGTCGGCACGATGGCGGGCCTTGCCAGGGCAGCGCCGGGCAGCACGGATTTCGAACCGGTGGATCTGCCGCTCGCGGCCGGCAGTGCGCTCGATGTCAATTGCCTGCTGGAGGATCATCAGGGGCGTGTCTGGGTCGGCACGCGGCGCAACGGCGCTTATGTGATCGGCGCGAACGGAGGGCGGGCGAGCGCTGTGCCCGCCAATCCGGCGAACGCGGGCGGCACGCCCACGTATGGGGTGATGGCGCTGCTGGAAATTCGCCCCGGCGATATGTGGCTCGGCACCGATGGCGACGGCATCCTGGAAATCCAGGATGGCGTGCCGGGGGCGAAAACCATCCGCCACGATCCCTCGATCTCGACCAGCCTGGTGAACGATAGCGTGCGGGCGCTTTACCGGGACCGCGCCGGCCTTGTCTGGGTTGCCACGGATCGCGGCATGGGGCGTTACGATCCGGGGCAACCGGCCGTTGCTACCCTGTTCGGCGTCGGCGGCCGCAGCGACCGGCTTTCCGACCCCGATATCATGGCCATCCTGCCGCGGCCGGACGGCACGATCTGGGCCGGGTTGCGCTATCACGGCATCGACATCGTCGATCCCGACGCCGGCACCATCCGGCATTTGCGGCCAAATCCCGCCACGCCCAAAACCGCGCTGCCGGCCTGGGCCATTGCGAGCCTGGTGGCCCTTCCCGGCGGCGATGTGCTGGCCGGATCGGATGACGGGCTTTACCTGGTGAACGGCGCCGGCACGAAGGCGACGCGGCTGATGGTGCCCGGGCGGCCGGCGGACCTTGGGGTTCTGAGCCTGTGCCTCTGCCATGGATCGATCTGGATGGGCGATCCGGGCGGGCTGTGGCAGCTATCGATCGATCCGGGTGGCGCCACCACGCATGTGCTGCGTCGTGAGGATGCGAGCCGGCTGACCGATCCACGCGTGCAGGTTATTGCCGAGGCCCCGGATGGCCGGATCTGGGCGGGCACCCCGAACGGGCTGAACCTGGTGGGGGACCCGTCGGTGCCGATCGAGCGCATCTTTCCCGACCGGAGGGACCCGACGCGCCTGGTGAGCGGGGAGGTGATCTCGCTGCTCACCGACGCGGCGGGGCGGCTATGGGTGGGGACGCTGGATGGTGGCATCGACGTGATGACCGGCCGGGCCAGGGGCGTGGCCAGGGGCGTGGGCGAAACCGGGCCTGGCGGCGGGCGCCCGGTGTTCCGCCCCATCGGGCTGCGGCAGGGCTTGCCCAACGAAGATATCGGCAGCCTGCAGATGGATGCGTCGGGCCGCATCTGGGCCAGCACGGATGACGGGCTTGCCGTGATCGATCCCGGGAGTTTCGCGGTGCATGCGCTCGGCCGGCCGGAAGGTGTTGCGATCCCGACCTATTGGAACAATGCCGGCGCTGCCACCGGGCAGGGCGAAGTGCTGTTCGGGGGCGTGGGTGGATTGACGGTGGTTTCGCCGGCCCTGTTCGCCCGCACGCTATTCCGGGCGCCGCTGGTGATCACGGATGTGCGGGTTGGCGGCAGGCAGGTATGGGCCGGCCATCCGGATGCGCAGGGCGTGGTGCAGGCCGTGGTGCTCGGGCCCGAGCAGAACAGCCTTAGCGTGGCGTTTACCGCGCTGGATTATGCGGGTTCCCAGAACGATCATTTCGCCTACCGGCTGGAGGGTTTCGACCCGGACTGGATCGAGAACGAATCGCAACCGCGGCTGGCGGCCTACACCAATCTGCCCCCCGGCCGCTACGTGCTGCGCCTGCGGGGCGCCGGCCGGGCGGGGGCATGGGCCGGACCGCCGGTGGCGCTTCCGGTGCTCGTTCTGCCGTCCTGGTATCAGACGCCCTGGTTCCGGCTGGCCATGCTGGCGGCTGCGGCCATCCTGATGGCGGCTCTCGTGCAGGCACGCACCGCCCTGCTGCGGCAGCGGCAGCGCGAACTGGAGCGCCAGGTGGCGGAACGAACGGCCGAGCTCTCGCTGACCCAGGCGCAACTGCGCCACTTTGCCTATGTCGACATGCTGACCGGCCTGCCGAACCGCCGCGCCTTCCATGAGGAGTTCCGCCGCCTGATCGATGAGGCGCAGCGTTGCGGCAGCAGGCTGGCCCTGCTGCTGCTGGACATGGATGGATTCAAGCTGGTGAACGACACGCGGGGCCACGATGCCGGCGACGCGCTGCTGATGGTGGTGGCAGGGAGGCTGCGCAGCGCGGTGCGCGACAGCGATTATGTTTGCCGGTTGGGGGGCGACGAGTTTGCGGTGCTGCTGCTGGTGGATGAGGGGGAAGAGCAGATCGAGTGCGTGTGCCGGCGCATTACCGAGAGCTTCATCCCGCCGGTGGCGCTGGACGGCCACAACTTGCTGACGCGCGCCAGCATCGGGGTTGCGGTGTTCCCGGATCACGGCGCTACGCAGGAGCGGATTTATAAATCCGCCGATGTTGCGATGTATGCGGCCAAACGAGAGGGACGCGGGACGTGGCGGCGTTTTCACGGCGCCAAGCAGCATGCTTAGGGCTAGTTCGACAGTTATCGCTTCGCCCTAAGCCTTTGCTTTAGAAGGCATCTTTATCGGCGTGCCGGCGCACTATGTTGCCGACGATGTCTGCGGGCGGCATGTCGCCAGCCCCATCATGGAAAGTGGGGCCTGGATCTCTCCACGGGCGCAGGAAGTAAAAGTCTTTTGGTTCTTTTCTTCAGAAAAGAACACGCTTCCTTTCATTCCTCGCAGCCCTGATCCCGCAACACGGAAGCGACCGCTTCGGGCGGCACGTCGCGGCTGGTAAAGGCCTGGCCGATCCCGCGGACCAGAACGAAGGCGAGCCTGCCATCGCGCATCTTCTTGTCGTGGCGCATGTTGCGCATCAGCCGCGACGCCGAAAAGCTGCGGCCGAGTGCGCCGATCTCCGCCGCCATGCCCGCGGCCTCCAGATGGGCTTCCACCCGGGCCACATCCGTGCGGGCACACACATCCAGTTTTTGGGAGAGGCGAAAAGCGAGGGCGAGGCCGACACCCACGGCCTCGCCATGCAGCAATTCGCCGGTATAGCCGTATTCGGCTTCCAGCGCGTGGGCAAAACTATGGCCGAGATTGAGCAGGGCACGGCCATTCTCCGCCTTCTCCTCCCGCTCGTCGTCGCCCACGATGGCTGCCTTGAAGGCGCAGGCGCGCCGGACGGCCTCCGCCTGCAATTCGGCATCGCCGGCCAGCAAGGCGGCCCCTTGCGACTCGCACCACGCAAAGAAATCCGCGTCGGCGATCAGCCCGGCCTTCACGATCTCGGCATAGCCGGCGCGCAATTCGCGGAGCGGCAGCGTGGCCAGCGTATCGGTATCGGCGAGCACCATGTGGGGCTGGTGGAAGGCGCCGAGCAGATTCTTGCCGAAGGCGGTGTTGATGCCGGTTTTGCCGCCCACGCTCGAATCGACCTGGGCGAGAAGCGTTGTGGGGATTTGCACGAAGGGCAGGCCGCGCAGCACGGTCGCGGCCGCGAACCCCGCCAGATCGCCGACCACGCCGCCGCCGAGGGCGATCACGGCGGTGCGGCGTTCCACCCCCGCTTCCAGCAGCGCATCGGCCACATGCCCGAATGTTGCGAGCGATTTCGAGCCCTCGCCGGGGGAGACGGTGACGGTGCGGCATTCGAAGCCGCCTTCCGACAAGCCGGCCACGAGCGCCGGCAGATGCAGGGCGGCGACCGTATCGTCGGACACGATGACGGCGCGCTTCTGCGGCAGCACAGGCGCCAGCAGCGCGCCCGCCCGCGCCAGCAGGCCCGATCCCACCACTACATCGTAGCTGTGATGGGCGAGGCCCACGGCGACGCGCCGGGGCGGGACATGCGCGAGCAGCGCCTCCAGAACCCGGGCCGTCGTCGTCTCCGGGTTGTCCTCGCCGCACTGCACCACGATATCTGCCTCCGCATAGACGGGATGGCGTATGGCCATCAGGTTTTTCAGTATCTGTTCCGGGTCGCCGCCGGCCAGCAGCGGCCGGTGGTGGCGTCCGGCGGTGCGGCGCACCAGGGTGTGGAGCGCGCAGCGCAGCCACAGGCTGGTGCCGTGGGCGCGGATTTCTGCCCGCGTTTCGGCATCCATGAAGGCGCCGCCGCCGGTTGCGAGCACCAGCGGGGGCCCGGCCAGCAGGCGCTTGATCACGCGCCGTTCGCCATCCCTGAAGGCCTGCTCGCCATAGCGGGCGAACAATTCGGTGATGGTGCAGCCGGCGGCTTTTTCGATCTCCAGATCGGCATCGCGGAACGGGATGCCCAGGCGCAGCGCCACGCGCCGGCCGATGGAGGTTTTTCCGGCGCCCATCAGGCCGACCAGCACGAGCGAACGGCCTCGCAGGCAAACCGGCACGCCGGGCGGCCGGACATGCCCCGCCGCACCCGGCGCCCCTGCCGGCCCGCCTGTTGTCATGATGTTGCGTGTCATGGTGACGAAGGCTAGCACAGGCCGCTCGGGTCAGCACACGGGGGTTTTAGCGCGCGAGATGAGCCGGTTCTTTATTATTATCTTCGGGGTGTTCCTGGCGCTGGTGCTGGTGGGTTTCGTGGTGATCGGTGCCTTCCCGCCGCATGCCCATCGCCAGCCGGTGGAGCATGTGCTTCCCAATGACAAGTTTCATTGAGGTTCGATCGGGGGTAAGAAAGACCTTCTTTTTTGAAAAAAAGAAGCAAAAAACGCTTGATTCCTTCGCGGGTTTCACGGCGCCGCTGATGACGAGATCGTGGCGCTGCCGCAGGTAATAAAAGTTTTTTGGGTCTTTTCTGCAGAAAAGAACATGCTTCCTTTCTCAAAGGTGGACCAGCCAGGGTGAGCATCGACCGGCATGTAGAGGCGTTTCTGGAAATGCTCGCCGCCGAGCGCGGGGCGGCGCGGAACACCCTGCTGGCCTATGGCCGGGATCTGGCCGATTTTGCCGCGTTTACGATCGCGTGCGGCCACAGCGTTTCCACGGCCGACCGGCAGACGCTTGGCCTTTATGTGCAGGGCCTGGCGGCGGCCGGGCTTTCCGCCAGAAGCAGCGCGCGGCGTCTCGCCTGCCTGCGCCAGTTTCATCGTTTTCTGGCCCGCGAAGCGGTGCGCGCCGACGATCCCACGGATCCTTTGGATGCCCCGAGGATTGCCCCGCCGCTGCCGAGGATATTGGGTGAGGCGGAGGTGACCGCCCTGCTTGCTGCGGCACCTGCGTTGCCGGGCCGACGGGGCAAGCTGGCCGCCGCCGGGCTCGAAATTCTCTATTCCACCGGGTTGCGCATTTCCGAGATGCTTGCGCTGCGGCGCTCGGCACTCTCGGTTGCCGGCGACGTGCTGTTCGTGCGCGGCAAGGGCGGGCGCGAGCGGATTGTGCCGCTTTCGGATGCCGCCCGGCTTTCGGCGGCTTGCCTGTGCGCGGCTTCGCCGCCAAGCCCCTGGCTGTTTGCCGGGCGGGACGGCAAGCGCCCGCTCACCCGGCAGGGTTTCGACAAGGTGCTGCATGAGGCAGCACTTGCGGCGGGCCTAGACCCTGCGTGCCTATCCCCGCATGTGCTGCGCCATTCTTTTGCATCGCATATGCTGGCGCGGGGCGCGGATTTGCGCAGCCTGCAATTGCTGCTGGGTCATGCCGATATTGCAACGACGCAAATCTATACTCATGTGTTGGCGGAACGATTGCAGCTTGTGGTGACGGAGCATCACCCGCTTTCAAAGCGTTAAGCACGCCGCGCGCAAAGAAACAAAAGTCTTTGGCTTCTTTTCTTCAGAAAAAGCACGCGCTTGCGATGCTCGTGGCGCTTGGGCAAGTGGTTGGCTGAAGCCCACGCTTTGGCAGGTCGGCCATTCGAATGGCGGCAGGCACTCGTGCGGGCGTATTTCGGGCCCTTTTGCGGCATTTCATGGTTGTCCCTGAAACTGCGAAGTTGTAGGAGAGCGCATTGCAATCTTGAGAAGGTCCAGAATGAGTAAAGCCTTTATTGCCGCAAATATCCAGGAATCGACTGGCTGCACCGGAGTGGCGGCCACTGCAGCGGCGGGCGATCTGATCGAAGCCATCGTACAGGCCATGAAGAAAGACGGCGGTTTTACGCTGCCCGGCTTTGGCACCTTCAAGGTTGCAAAGACGAAGGCGCGCAAGGCGCTCAATCCCCGCACCGGCGAGCCTGTGAAGGTGAAAGCCGGCAAGACAGTTCGTTTCAAGGCCAGCCCGAACCTGAAGAAAGCCGTCTGACGGCATCTGGGCTTTTCCGCTTCTTCCTTTCGGGAGTGAAGTGACTTCGCAATTCGGTTTCGGGGATGTTTCCGGTTGCGGTGCGTTGGCGTGGCGGTGGGCTGAAGCCCACCCTACCGCTGGCCCTTCTTTGGGATATGCGTTTGGCCTGGGACGGGGTGGATTTTGCGGCTTGCTGGTTTTGTCAAGAGGGAATTGCCGAGGGTCACCTACAAAAGGTTGTGAACAGGGAAGAGTTGCACTCCTGCAATTTTACCCGTTACAACCTGAA
>Ga0116230_10006257_pt1 | contig 11739 bp, 11 predicted proteins | sample S1TSphfallax_3_FD_88678 | JGI IMG/M metagenome (GOLD analysis project Ga0116230, IMG submission 88678) | Host-associated microbial communities from peat moss isolated from Minnesota, USA - S1T2_Fd - Sphagnum fallax MG | ecosystem: Host-associated > Plants > Peat moss > Unclassified | place...
CGCCGGCGGCCTGTTCTCGAACCAGGACCTCGCGAAGCTCTGCGCCGACTATCCGGACGTGTTTCTGCCGGGCTGGGGCATGGTCGATCCGTGGCGCGGCCGCAAGGGCCTGGAGGAGATCGAGCACGCAATCAAAAACCTCGGCCTGCTCGGCATCAAATACCAGCCGCCGGTTCAGGGTTTCGCGCCGTCGGACAAGCAATTCTACCCGATCTGGGACCTGCTGCAGTCGCTCGGCGCCCCCGTGCTGATCCATTGCGGCACCACCGCGATCGGCGCCGGCGAACCGGGCGGGCTCGGCTTCAAAATTTCCCACGGCCGGCCCTACCATATCGACGAGATCGCCGCGGATTTTCCCCGGCTCAACATCGTCGCCGCCCATCCCGGCTGGCCCTGGACCGAGGAGCTGATCGCGGTCGCCCTGCACAAAAAAAACGTGTCGATCGACATCTCCGGCTGGGGCCCGAAATACGTGCCGGCGCCGCTGAAATTCGACATGCAGCGGCGCCTGCAGGACAAGGTGCTGTTCGGCTCCGACTATCCCGGCTGGAGCCCCGGCCAGTGCTGCGACGAGTGGGAGATGGAAAATTTCCGGCCCGGCGTCACCGACAAATTGTTCCGCGACAACGCGATCCGGATTCTCGGCCTCGGCCCCGCGATCGCGAAGGCCGAAGCCGCCGCCGCCGCACGCGCGCCGTAACGTTCAAAAAGGAATTTTGCCATGACCGAAACGCCAAAGTACCACATCATCCCTTCGGAAATGCCGAGCTACAGCCCGGCCAACCATACCGGGACGAAAAACACCCGCCTGATCGGCCCGCGCGTCAACGGCGCCAAATATCTGGAAATCGCGCTCGGCGAGATCGAGCGGCATGAGGGCTCGCCGGCCCACGCGCACCCGGACCTCGAACAGGCGGTGTACATCATCGAAGGCGAGGCGATGGCGAATATCGACGGCGTGCCGCACCACGTGAAGGCCGGCGAGATGATGTATTTCCCCGCCCAGGTCTTCCACGACATCAAGATTCTCAGCGAGAAGATCAAGATGCTGGTGATCTATTCCCCGCCCTACGACGAAAACCCGGCGAAAGTGATCCACAGCAAACCAGCGGTCGCCGCGGAGTAGGGCAGGGGACGTTCACGTCATGCCCGGCGAAGCCGGGACCCCAAATCTTCCTCGGTCTCCGGGGAGCCCGGGATCTACGGGCTCCTGAAACTGAACTTAGCACCGTCCTCGCCCTCGGCCAGAATGTGGCCCTGCATCGCGCGCAGCGCCGCCGGCGCGAAAAACTGCCCGGACAGGCCCAGCGTCTTCACGTCCAGCGCGTAGACCTTGAAGACATAGGTGTGCACCAGCGCGTCATTGCCGGGCGGGCAGGGGCCGTCATAACCGCCGTATGGCCCCTTCATCGCCGCCGGCATTTTCGGGTTCTTGTTGAAATACGGCCAGTAGTCGTTGGTCCCGCGCACGCCGAACGCGGTCCGGCCGATCGGCTTGCCGCCGGGCACGAACCCGTCGCCGTCCGCCCCGGCGGCGAGGTGATGGACATCCGCCGGAATGTCCACCAGCACCCACTGGTAGATGTTCATCCGCGGCGAGTTCGCCGGGATCACCACACCGGGCTTGTTCATCAGCGACAAATTGGTCGTGACGTCCGGATCGACCATGATGATCGCATAGGATCGCGTGCCCGGCGGCCCCGCGGACCAGCTCAGCGCCGGGCTGATGTCGTGCGGGATTTTCGGCGCCCCCTTCGGCAGGCAAAACGCGGCGGACCGTGGCAGATGCCCATCCGGCGTCAGCCCGTGCAGGGTGACGTCCAATTGGTTTTCCGCCCAAGCCGGAAGCGCCACAAACCCCGCCACCGTCAGGACCGCGAGTTTCCGCAACAGATTTTTAACGTTCATTGTTGTTCCTCCTGTCTTCACCTAAATCTTTTCGGCGCATTCGGCCCGCGCGCCGCCGTTACACGGTTGACTTTTCTTAGCATATCGGTGCAGATTACGCTATAACGAATTTATTTTCGCGTTGGCGATGCCAGCGAAAGGGAGCAGGAAAATGACCGAGCCGGTTCAGGCCATCTGGAGCCCTGACAATCCGTCAACCGGGCCGTTGCGCGGCGTGCGGGTGCTGGATCTCACCACCGTCGTCATGGGACCCTCGGCAACCCAGGTCCTGGGCGATCTCGGCGCCGACGTGGTGAAAATAGAATCCGCTGCCGGCGACTCGATGCGCTGGATCGGCCCGTGGCGGCACGAGGGCATGGGCCCGCTGTTCCTCTGGGCCAACCGCAACAAGCGCAGCCTGGCGCTCGACCTGAAGTCGCCGGACGGCAAGGCGGCGGCGGTCGCCCTCGCTGCCCAGGCGGACGTGCTGGTCTCCAACGTGCGCCCGCAGGGCCTGGCGCGGCTCGGCCTGGACTACGAAAGCCTGAAGGCGAAGAACCCCAAACTGATCTACTGCGCCGCGGTCGGCTACGGCTCCGGCGGCCCGCAATCCGGCAAGGCGGTGTATGACGATTTGATGCAGGCGGCCTCCGGTATCGCCGGCCTGTTCGGCGCGGTGGACGGCGCGCCGCGCTACGCCCCGGTCAATCTGTGCGACCGGATCGTCGGCCTGTACGTCGTCAACGCCGTCACCGCCGCCCTCTACCACCGGGCGATGACCGGCGAAGGCCAGGAGATCGAGGTGCCGATGTTCGAGACGATGGCGCAGTTCGTGCTCGCGGACCATATCGGCGGCCAGGCCTTCGCGCCGGCCGAAGGCCCGATGGGCTACAAGCGCCTGCTGTCCCGCACCCGCGGCCCGTATCCGACCAAGGACGGCTACCTGGCGCTCGTGGTCTACACCAACAAGCACTGGGAAGCCTTCACCACGGCGATCGGCTGCCCCGACCTGATCCACACCGATCCGCGCTTCAAGAACCAGGAATCCCGCACCCAGCATGCCCAGGATGTCGGGCATTTCCTAGAGCAGCAACTGCCCGCGCGTACCAACGCGGAATGGCTCGAACTCTTGCACCGGATCGACATTCCCGCCTGCCCGGTGAACGCGATCGAGGATTTGTTCGACGACCCGCATCTGCGCGCCGTCGGCCTGTTCGAGCAGATGGACCATCCGACCGAGGGTAGGCTGAACATCGCCCGGCATCCGGTGCGCTACAGCGCCTCGCCCGCCGACATCCGGCGGCTGGCCCCCAATCTCGGCGAACACAACGCGGAATTTCTGCACGGCGCCGCCGATCGGGACGCCGCCGAATGAGCGGCGATGAGCAGAAGCCGGTGGTGCGGACGGAAATCCGCGGGGCCGCGATGTGGCTCTGGATCGACCGCGAGGACCGCCGCAACGCCATGAACAAGGCGGTGCTGGCGGGGATCGAGGCCGGGATGCGCGCGGCGGTGGCAACCCCCGGCGTCCGCGCGGTGGTGCTCACCGGCGCCGGCCGAAAAGCCTTCTGCGCCGGCGCGGACCTGTCTTCCGGCACCGGCACGTTCACCCTCGGGCTGGACGAGCCGATGACCGATTTCGGCAAGCTCGCCCGCTTCGTGCGCGATTGCGGCCTGCCGCTGATCGGCCGCATCAACGGCGACTGTGTCGCCGGCGGCATGGGGCTGATGGCGCTGTGCGACCTCGCGGTGGTGGCGGACCACGCCCGCTTCGGCCTGCCGGAGGTCAAGGTCGGCGTGTTCCCGATGCAGGTTCTGGTCTTTCTGCGCGGCATGATCGGTGCCCGCCATCTCAACGAACTCTGCCTCACCGCCGAGCTGATATCTGCCCAGCGCGCGGCGGAAATCGGCATCGCCAATTATGTCGTTCCCTATGACGATCTGGACACGCGCGTCGAAGCCCTGGTCGCGCGCCTTGGCGAACTCTCCCCGGTCGCGATCCGGCGCGGCAAATACGCGATCGCGGCGATGGAGCAGATGGCCTTCCCCGAGGCGATGGCCTTCGCCGAGCAGTTGATCGCGGTCACCTCGCTCACCTCGGACGCGGCGGAAGGCCTCGCCGCATTCAACGAAAAACGCAAACCCCGTTGGGGCGGAGCCGCGTGATGGAAAAAATCGTACGGATCGGCGGCGCCTCCGGCGCCTGGGGCGATTCCCCCGGCGCGCTCGCGCAACTCCTGGATGCCGGCGTCGACTATCTGATGATGGACTATCTGGCCGAGGTGTCGATGTCCCTGCTGGCGCGGGCGCGCATGAAAGACCCCGCCGGCGGCTACCCGCCGGACGCGATCGCCTATCTCGCGGACGCTCTCCCCGCCATCGCCGCGCAAGGCGTGAAAGTCGCCAGCAACGCCGGCGGCGTGAATCCGCAAGGGGCCAAGCAGGCGCTGGAAAAAATCATCGCGGACAAAGGCCTGGCGCTGACCGTCGCGGTGGTCGAGGGCGACGACGTCCTGCCGATGCTCGACATGCTGCGCGAACGCGACGTGCGCGAGGCGGTGTCCGGCGACAAACTGCCAAAACGGCTGCTCACCGCCAACGCCTATCTCGGCGCGCTGCCGATCGCGGCGGGCTTCGCCGCCGGTGCCGATATCGTGCTGACCGGCCGATGCGCGGACAGCGCGCTCGCTCTCGGCATCCTGATGCACGAGTTCGGCTGGTCCGCGACCGACTACGACCGCCTCGCCGCCGGCAGCCTGGTCGGCCATATCCTGGAATGCGGCCCGCAATCCACCGGCGGCAATTTCACCGATTGGCAGTTGGTCCCGGACTGGCACAATATCGGCTACCCCATCGCCGCCTGCCACGCCGACGGCAGCTTCACGCTCACCAAGCCGGACGGCACCGGCGGGCTGATCACCCCCGAAGTCGTGGCCGAGCAGACCCTGTACGAAATCGCCGATCCGGCCGCGTATTTCCTGCCCGACGTGGTCGCGGATTTTTCCGAGGTCACGATCACCCAGGCCGGCGCCAACAAGGTTCTGGTCCAGGGCGCCAAGGGCCGGCCGCCCACCACGCAATACAAGGTCTCCGCAACCTACCAGGACGGCTACCGCGCGGTCGCGACGGTCTCGATCGTCGGCATCGACGCCGCCGCCAAGGCGGAGCGCACCGGCCGCACCCTGATCGACCGCGCCGACATGATATTCCGAAATCGCAACATCCCACCGTTCCGCGCCACCCATATCGAGGCGCTGGGTGCCGAAGCCTCCTACGGCGATAAATCCCGCGCGCGGGATTCGCGCGAGGTGCTGCTGCGCCTCGTGGTGGTGCACGACAGCCGCGAGGCGCTGGAAATTTTCGGGCGGGAGCTGGGCTCGATCGGCCTGTCCTGCGCGCCCGGCACCACCGGCATCTATTCCGGACGCCCCAAGCCCGCCCCCGTGGTGCGGCTGTTCACGATGTTCCTGGACAAGGCGGATTTTCCCGCACCGGTCCTGACAGTCGGCGCCGCGTCACCCGTGGCCGTGCCCGTGCCGCTCGCCGGCGGTTACGTCCCGCCGGAAACCCCGCGCATCGCGATCGCACCGGCCCCCGAAGGCCCGACCGTCGACGTACCGCTCATCAAACTCGCCTACGCCCGCTCCGGCGACAAGGGCAATTCCTCGAACGTCGCGGTGTTCGCCCGTAAGCCGGAATTTCTGCCCCTGCTGCGCCGGGTCCTGACGCCGGAGCGAATCGTTGCACAACTCGACCAGTTGGTGAACGGCCCCGCGGCGCGGTTCGAGGCGCCCGGCCTGCACGCTCTGAACTTTTTGATTCAGGACGCGCTCGGCGGCGGCGGCATGGCGTCATTGCGGATCGATCCGCAGGGCAAGGCCTACGGCCAAATGGTGCTGGAAATGCTCGTCCCGGTCCCGCAACAACTGGCCCGCGAACTCACCTGACCGCACCCATCGCCCGGTCGCCGACCACCATGCGTCATCCCCGCGAAAAGCGGGACTCTTCTTATCCACGCATCCCGCGCACTTGGTCTAGCGCCCGGTCTTCATCTCCAGCTTCCGGCATACCTGCAACAGCCGCTGCTTCGCCTCCTCCAGCCGGTGTTGCAGCCGCGCGGTGGGTGCGGCGATCGTGACAATGTAGAGCGACTGGTGCCAGGTAAAGGGTGCCGAAATCGTCGTCAGCCCCTCGATGCTCTCCTCCTGGTTCAAATACAGTCCGGCGGCCCGCCCCGCGATCACCCGCTCCCGCAGCTCCGCCTTGGTCTGCACCGTCCGCGCCGTCAGGGGCTGGATCACCAGGGTTTCCAGCGTGGCGTCCAACGCCGCGTCATCCAGGCTGCCGAGCACCGCCTTGCCGGCGGAGGCCGCGTACAGGCTGGACACCATGTTCCCCACCTGCTGCTGAAACCGCAATGGATGCGTCGTCTCGAAGGTCAGCAAATACGTCGCGCGCAGCCCGTTCACCTTGGCGAGCAGCACGGATTCGTCGAGCGCATCGCGCAACTCCCGCAGCAGAATATCCGCGCGCATCATCACCGGATCGTTCTCGGCGATCACCCGCCCCGCCTCGTACATCCGCAAGGTGGGGTAATAGCCGCCGCGCGGCGAAACCTCGTAGATGAAACCACGCTCCTCCAGCGCCTGCAGAACGTCGTGGCAGCTGGAAACCGGGATCGACAGCAAACGGGAAATGTCGGACAGCGAGAGCGGCCGCTTCTGCGCCGCGAACAGTTCGAGAAAATCCAAGGTGCGCTCAACTATCTTCGACATTCAGGTCTCCTGCAACGCAACGTAGCGTTTGCCCAACGAGTGAGCAAGGTTTCGGGCAGGCGCTCGCGGGTTCCCTTCGCCCGCGCGGCCGGCTATGATCGCTTCAACCGGAAGGGCGGAATAAGGATGAAACTGGCCAGTTTTGCGGCGGCGGCGGACGTGCATATCGGCATCGTCGCGGATGACCGGATTTTTGACCTGACGGCGGCTTGTGCTGCCCCCCATTTCGGATCGATGCAGGCGCTGATCGAAAGCGGCCCGGCCGGCCTGGAGGAAGCCCGGACGCTGCTGCAAGGGCGCGGCGATGACCCCAATTTCACCGTCCCGCTGGCTGGCGCAAGACTTCTCGCACCGGTGCCGGTCCCGGTTCAGATCCGCGACTTCTCGACCTTTCCCGGCCATATCAAGGCGGCACCCGCCGGCATGCAGCGGATCGCGGCGCGGCTCGCCGGCGATGAAGCGGCGGCCAGGGCGGCAAAACCGCTCGAGGACGTCCCCGAGGTCTATCAGCGCCAGCCGATCTACTATTTCACCAACCGGTTCAGCGTGGTCGGGCCGGAGGTCACGGTGCCCTGGCCCCGCTACAGCCGGCTGATGGATTTCGAGCTCGAATTCGGCATCTTTCTCGGCCGCGGCGGCAAGAACATCGCGGCGGCGGACGCCGCCCGGCACATCTTCGGCTATACGATCTACAACGATTTTTCCGCGCGCGATCAGCAATTTCTGGAAATGCGCGGCATGCTCGGCCCGACCAAGGGCAAAAGCTTCGATTCCGGCAACGCCATGGGCCCGTGGATCGTCACCGCCGACGAAATCCCCGACCCCTACGCGCTGAAAATGTCCGTTCGGGTGAACGGAGACACCTGGGCGTCAGGCGATTCCTCCGCCATGCTGTTCCGGTTCGAACAAATGATCGATTATGTCAGCCGGGACGAAACCCTGCACGCCGGCGAGTTCTTCGGCTCCGGCACCATGGGCAATGGCTGCGGCCTGGAACAGGACCGCTATCTGCAGGACAATGACCTCGTGGAGATCGAAGTGGAACATATCGGTATCTTGCGCAACCGCGTCGCGGTGCAGTCCTGATGGCGCGCCGGCTGATCGACATCTCCGTCGCCCTGGACAACGAAACCATCGCGGATCCGCCGCCCTTGCGCCCGCACATCGTTTACCAGGCGCATGACGAAACCGCCGGCCAGATCGCCGCCATGTTCCCCGGCCTGCGGCCCGAGGACCTGCCCGAAGGCAAAGGCTGGGCCGTGGAAGACGTCAAACTCACCACCCATAACGGCACCCATCTGGACGCGCCCTGGCACTACCACCCCACCATGAACGACGGCGAACGCGCCATCACCATCGACGAAATCCCGCTCGACTGGTGCTACAAACCCGCCATCAAACTGGATTTCCGCCACCTGCCGGATGGCTACGTCGCCACCGCCGGCGATGTCGAGGCGGAACTGAAACGAATTGGCGTCACCCCGCGCCCGCTCGACATCGTCGTGGTCAACACCGCCGCCGGCGCCGCCTTCGGCGCCCCGGACTACCTGGCCCGCGGCTGCGGCATGGGCCGCGCCGCCACGCTCTACCTGCTGGAACGCGGCGTCCGCGTCACCGGCACCGACGCCTGGAGCTGGGACGCGCCATTCGTCCACACCGCGAAAAAATTCGCGGCAACCGGCGACGCCTCACTGATCTGGGAAGGCCACAAAGCCGGCGCCAAAATCGGCTACTGCCACATCGAAAAACTGCACGCCCTGGAACAACTCCCCGACGCCGGCTTCGAAATCATCTGCTTCCCCGTCAAAATCAAGGCCGCCTCCGCCGGCTGGATCCGCGCCGTCGCGGTGGTCGACGAGTAAGCGATCAAGGGCGGGGGGCTCTGCGCAGCCCCTGGCCTTGCTTTCTGCCCCGCCTACTTCCGGTGCAGCGTCGCGCCGGTGCGCGCCTGGACGTCTTCGAACGTCACGCCGGGGGCGCATTCGACCAGCTCGAAGCCGCGTTCGGTGACGTCGATGACGGCGATATTGGTATAGATGCGGGTGACGGAGCCGAGCGCGGTCAGCGGGTAGCTGCAGCTCTCAACCAGCCGCGGCTGACCGGATTTGGTCGTGTGGTCCATCAGCACCCAGACGCGCTTCGCCCCGGCGCCCAGGTCCATGGCCCCGCCAACCGCGGGTGCCGCGTCGTTCTCGCCGGTCGACCAGTTCGCGAGATCGCCGGTTTCCGCGACCTCGTAGCCGCCGAGCACGCAGAGGTCCAGGTGGCCGCCGCGGATGATGCCAAAGCTATCGGCGTGGCCGATGATCGAGGCCCCGTCCCGCAATGTCACGTATTGCTTCCCGGCGTTGATCACGTAGGGGTCGATGTTCTCCGGCGCCGGCTTCGGGCCAATCCCGAGGATGCCGTTCTCCGAGTGAAAAATCACCTCGCGGTCCGCCGGCACGTAGTCGGCGATCAGCGTCGGCGCGCCGATGCCGAGATTGACGACCCAGCCTTCCGGGATGTCTTGCGCCACGCGCTCGGCCATCTGGGTGCGGGTCAGGGTCTTGATCGCGGTGCTGGCAGACATGTTCGGTCCTCCCTAAAAAACGACCTGGCCGTCCGGCACGTGGACGACGCGGTTCACATAGATGCCGGGTGTGACGATGCGGTCCGGGTCGAGCGCGCCCAGCTCCACCACATGCTCGGTCTGCACGATCGTCAGTTTCGCCGCCCCCGCCATGATCGGATTGAAATTGCGGCCGGCGAGCCGGTAGGTGAGGTTGCCCCAGCGGTCCGCCTCCCACGCCAGCAGCAATGCCACATCCGCGTAAAGCGCCTGCTCCAGCACGCAGAGCCGGCCGTTGATTTCCCGGGTTTCCTTGCCCTTGCCCAGCAGCGTGCCGGCGCCGGTGGGCGTGAAGAACGCCGGGATGCCGGACGCGGCGGCGCGGATGCGCTCCGCCAGCGTACCCTGCGGCACCAGCTCGAGGGCGATTTTCCCCTCCCGGTACAAATCGATGAAAATCGACGTCTCGGTGCTGCGCGGGTAGGAGCAGACGACCTTCGTGATCGCGCCGGTTTCCATCAGCTTCGGCAACCCGCCGAACGCGCCGCCGGCATTGTTGGCGATGATGGTAAGGTCGCGCACGCCAAGCTCGACCAGCCCCTCCACCAGCGCCTGCGGCTGGCCGACATTGCCGAAGCCGCCCATCAGGATGGTGGCGCCATCCTTGATGCCTTCGAGGGCGGCAGCGATATTCGGTACGAATTTGTCGATCATGGCGTTCCTTTGATCTTGCTTTGATAGTCCGCTATGGCCGCCGCGATCAAGGCCGCGGCGGCGCCGGGCGCGGCGTCGGCGTTCGGCAGATGCGCAAGGTTGCGCGTCATCGCGTCGATATTGACGTCCAGACCGCCGAGCGCCTCCGCCATCGCGGCCAGCGCCCCGCTCGCCGCCAGCATCAGCGCCGGCCAGACCGCCGCCTCCGCCTGCCAGGCGCCGGCGGCGCGCTCGTGCTCTTGCGCCGCGGCGGCCGCCAGGCTCGCGAGCAGCCCGGGGATGCGGAGCGCGGCGGCGCGGGCGGCAATGGACAAGGTCGGGTTGCGCTTATGCGCCATCGCCGACGATCCGCCGCGCCCGGGTGCGGCGGGTTCGCTGACCTCGCCGATTTCCGGCTGCATCATCAACGCAATGTCGGTGGCGATCTTGCCCGCCACGCCGGCCGCGCCGGCAATCGCGGCGGCCAGCCGCAGCAGCGGCGCGCGCCGCGTGTGCCAGGGCATGATTGGTGCGGCCAGGCCAAGCTCGCCGGCAAAGGCCGCTACAAATTCCGGCGCAAACCCGGCGACCACGTCCAGCGTCCCGGCCGCCCCGCCGCATTGCACCGCCAGCGCGGCGCCGGCGGCATGGTCGATCGCGCGGGCGGACTCGGTAATGGCGGTCAGCCAGTACGCGGCCTTCAGGCCGAACGTCGTGGGCAATGCGGGCTGCAGCAGCGTGCGCGCGGCCATCTTCGTCCCGGCATGCGCGGTCGCAAGCCGCGCCGCCGCGTCCGCCATGGTCGCGAGGTCCCCGCGCAGCAGGTCAAGCGCGGCACGGATTTGCAGCACCAACCCGGTATCGATGATGTCCTGGCTGGTCCCGCCGACATGCACCTGCGCCGCATGCGCCGGCACCGCCGCCTTCAGCCATTTCACCAGCGGAATGACAACCGTGCCGGCCAGCGCCGCATCCGTCGCCAAGTTGTCGATATCGATCCCGTCCGCCTGGCACGCCGCCGTAATCGCGGCCGCCGCGTCCGCCGGAATCAGCCCGGTCGCGGCGCCGGCCTTGGCCAATGCCGCCTCCGCGTCCAGCATCGCCTGCACGGTGGCGCGGGGGGAAAACACCGCCCGCAGCGCCGGCGTGCTGGCGATCTGCTCAGCCAGGGACACGGCCACAAATCCATGCGCGGTCGCGGACCCGCCGCATCACACGCGTTCGATCAGCGCGGCGATGCCCTGGCCGACGCCGATGCACATCGTCGCGATCGCCCGCTTGCCCGCAACCGTCTCCAGCGCGTTGACGGCCGTCATCGCGATCCGCGCCCCCGAACAGCCGAGCGGGTGGCCAATCGCGATCGCGCCGCCATGCATGTTCACCCGCGCATCGTCATCGGCGAGCCCAAGCTGCCGCGTCACCGCGAGCGATTGCGAGGCAAACGCCTCATTCAGCTCGATCACGTCGATATCGCCGATCTTCAGGCCGGCCTTCGCCAGCAGCTTTTCCGTCGCCGGATGCGGCCCCATGCCCATGATCCGCGGCGGCACGCCGGCGGCCGCCATCGCGACGATCCGCGCCCGCGGCGTCAGCCCGTGCCGCCCCGCCGCCGCCTCGCTCGCGATGATCAGCGCCGCCGCCCCGTCATTCACGCCGGACGCGTTCCCGGCGGTCACCGTGCCCGGGTTGCGGAACGGCGTCTTCAGCTTGGCCAGACCCTCCAGCGTCGTATCCGCGCGCGGATGCTCGTCCCGCTCCACAACCGTATCGCCCTTGCGCCCGGGAATGTTGATCGGCGCGATCTCGCGGGCAAAAAACCCCGCCTCCTGCGCC
>Ga0116230_10006258_pt1 | contig 11738 bp, 15 predicted proteins | sample S1TSphfallax_3_FD_88678 | JGI IMG/M metagenome (GOLD analysis project Ga0116230, IMG submission 88678) | Host-associated microbial communities from peat moss isolated from Minnesota, USA - S1T2_Fd - Sphagnum fallax MG | ecosystem: Host-associated > Plants > Peat moss > Unclassified | place...
GAAGAAGAAGAAGAATCTGCTGCTAATGGACGATCTGCACCACCTCCTCTTATGGTCTTTCATCTTTCTCCTTAATTGTCGTTAAGTGCAGGGTGATGGAGCTTGAGACGATAATGGCGACCACGCATATCTTCCGTCAATTCCGGAAACGCTTTCTGGGACCCACGTATCTGTTCAGTCCAAATGCACCTTAAACCCTAAACCCTAAACCCTAAACCTAAAATAGTGAAGAAAATGCCAAAATTGGGTTTTATGCAACTTGGGTGTTGATGGACGGACTCAAGCGATGGCAAAGAGTGCCACACACATCATGGTCACCATGAGATCTGAGCACCAATTTTGTTGTTTCTCCCGTTTTCTGCTGTGGGTTGTTCTTGGTCATCACCCTTCATGGCTGTTGTCCTTCCATCCTGGAGCCGTATGATCCTGCTAAAATGAGGGCCTTGAAAAATGTCGAGGTTTTGAAATTTGTTAAGTGTAAACCTTGATTTAAGTACAATGGCTACTGCAAAACTGAACTGAGAAATTGAATGCGAGACAGGTGTTGGTCTCCAATTCTGGATGTGCGCATAATTTATATCACACTGCTTTTCAACACTTTTGCTGGATGGTGTGAATGGGAGAAAGAAGGCCTTGTAGGCTTGCAGTTTTGTTGAAGCTTTTTGAGCACTGAATGCTGAATTGCTTTTACAAGTTGGAAAAAGGAGAATGTATGTGCCATGAATGCAAATGCAGCGTGTCTCTCTTTGTGGCTTTGTACATGAAGACACTTTGTGAGGTTTAGAGCCACTGTAGATGGTGGTTGAGCTTCCAAAATTTTAGGGACCAACTTCAGACAAACTGAATCCTTGAATTGGACACTTCTTCACATTAATTTTTTTGTTTTGTTTTTGGTAAAGGTACAATGAGTTTGTTTAAAGATATAGGGTTCAATTTGAGAGTCCAATTGGTAAAAATGAGGATTCACACATGAGAAGATTAGGTCAACATTTTTCTTTTTATTTTGCTTCCTGCTTTTGTTTTCTACTAGTAGGGAATGGATGAGCATAGGCGCAAAATATTGGTGGTCCTAGTTTTCAATATGGCGATGCATTAAGTCATTGCATTAGTGATTTTATTGCAACAAATAGCTATTGCACAACATCGGAGTATGATAAATGCATTATTTAAATTTTTCAAAGTTTGTTGACATGCCATCAAGAGTTCAAAGCATATGGAAGTATGAAAGGATGTTTGGATACATGGAAGATTAGTTTTGAGGGAGTTTTTTTGAAAAGATGTTTCAACAACATATAAGGTTAAGCTATAAGACATTTTATCCTTTGATTAGGGTTGTAGTTCCAAGTCTTGAATGAAAAAATACAATCATGAAAAAAAACATCATTATAAAAGCTAGAGTAGCTCAATGGTCTTGCAAGATTGGGTACTAAAAATTTATTGCAAATGTGTGAAGTTTATGGCATTGTAAAAAATATAACATCATTATAATGAGAGAATTTTGTGCAACAATTAGAAAGTACTTGAAACCATTGTTGGTAGCTAAATTGACTATAAATAGATCAAAGAAATGATTCCTAGTTTTGAAAGTTTACATGGAATGTTTTTACAATTTAGGTGCCATATATGGTAAGCAATCATATTCTAATTATTGCACCTAAGATAGATCCAAAATCATATTACTATAATTTTTTTCTATTCCACATTGATTCAAAAAGTCGTGCATGCAAAATGTAATTTTTGGGGTTATGACTATGGGTGGATAGGTAGTATTCAGGACTAGGTTTTTTTTCAAAAAAATAAAAATAAAATTGTGTGATGAAGGACAAAGTTTTTACCTTACAAGTTGATAAGAGATGTCAATTATCTAATGCATGCATGGTTTTATTTTCCATTCAAAGGTGAAAAAGATGGGTTGCCATGGTACAAACCACATTGGAATTTTATCCAATCAAATGCAAATATGTTAGTGGAAAGATCTTTTGGAATGTTGAAAGGAAAGTTAAAAGAATTTATTCAAAAGAATAAATATTCATTGTGCCAAATGTTAAATTTGGTGAAGATTTGCAAATGTGCATTGCCAATTCAAATGGTTTTGATATGAATCAAGTTTTAAAAGCTCAAAAAGAAACAAAATCATAAGCAAATTCAATATTTGACAACATCAAAAGAGTTGACATGTTCAAAATGGTTGAAAAAATAATCAAACAAATGAAGAGATTACAAAATCCAACAATAGTGGATGATGATACAATTGATCTGGAAGACATAGAACATCAAAGTGAAAATGAAAATACGATTGGAAACCATCCCAACCAAAAAAAAGAAGAGAATATTAAAAAAATGTTTATAAAGGTTATGACAATTCATGAGCTTTTAGCAAAAAAACTTCTTTGAAGTAAATTTGAAAAAAATACATTATGAATTTAGGTCAAATTGTGATGAATGATTCAAAATTCAAATGTTATGTAATTTATAGTTTATTTATAAACGTTCAATTTAGACATCCATATTTTTGAGTAAAACATTTGTTGTTACAAATTATTATAACATTGTTGTATTTTTTTCAATCATGGTTATAAAATGTTCATAAACATTAGTTTTTTATCTTTTATTTTGTAACTTCATTTGGAATGAAAGGTCTGTCCAAAAACTCCTTAGTACCATCATCCTAAGGACCATTATCAAATTGTATTTGAAATTTTGTATTGCTCACAATTTCATCAATTTCATTTGTAAAAACATTCACATGTTTCAACATATCAAATATCAAATGTAAGACCACCCTATGAATTTCATGAGTGATGAAAAGCTAAATGTTAGCACTCCCATCAATGACATAAGAGACTTAACCCTTTGAACTTCAAACAAGGAGAGCAATGCCAATCCAACAATGCCAAAACTACATAAATGTATTAATACTTAGTAAATATATATACACCATTAAAAAAAATTTAATGAATTCACTTGATGGGCACTAGGTGAAACATAATAAATTATTATTTATGAGAACCAAACAACACAACTCCCATTTATAGTGAGAAAAAGGAATTCAATCTTTTGAATATAATACATCAATGATAAACACCATGCCAATCAATTACATTTCAAATTCCATATAGAAATAAAATAATATTTCACATGGTGGCCAATAAGTGAAACACAATACATTATCAAATTAAAAATTTGCAAATAAATACTCCCAATAATGATAAATAAAAATTCAATTTTCTAAAATGCAAACAAATAATAACATACCAATTCACCAATGGCAACAATGTCTATGCATGCAAAGTTATTATTCATGTTATAACAAATCCATTATTTTTGGTTTACATACCATGTAAAAGGAAAGGTGACACTTGGCGGCCACCAGATATTAGGGTTAAGGTGGAACAAAATAGATTATTAATCATTAATATTCAAGAATGTACACACATAAAATTTTGCGAAGTATAAATTTATAAACTATACAACACAATTTTATGTTTTTTTAAAATTACAATAAAATGATTATAATGGATACAAAAGACATTGAGAAATTGCAAATATATAATTTCATTGATGTCACCCACATTTTTCACAAATTGTTTACTTCATTAGGAGCATTGATATCAACTTTAGCTTTGTTAACATACGCAGTTGGAATATTAATTTGACTCTTGTTTGTTATATTTTTCCAAGTAGGAAAAAAGAAAAAAATAGTTGAAATGTCAAGCTATTATTCTAGATCTACTAAATTATATTTCCACTTGCCATTCCAGTAATGTTCATACAAATGTCGTTCATCCAAATTTGATCCTTTCTTCACATGAACCCACCATTGAATCCTCATCATCTTGAAATATTCACTCTCCTCATCCTTGACAACATCACCTTCTACTTTTCCCATTCAAAGAAGAACAAGATCAAGATCATGCGGTTTCACACACACAAATTCTTTCACGTTAAGATCTTTAAATGGGGTGTACATGTAGTTAAAGGTCTCATTTTTTTGCCCCACAATAAACAAGTCAAACTAGATCTTGTGCATCAACAATGTTCGTAACAATTGACAATGAAGCCCTAACATAGTTGGACCTTCAATTGATTGAAGCCAAAAACCTTCTAAAAGAGTTACACTTTGAGGGGGTAACAGTCTTGACAAATGCAACAAGATATTTAAGTGCAATACTCCACATATGGCTTCATTTTCATTTCATATGTTGAACTTTGTGTAATTCCCACCTTCTAGAAATCCACATATCTAGAAAGTCCAACACATATGAACTTTTATCCCTCCATTGACCTTGACACATCATTGCCGCAAATTCAATGGTATGGAATAGGGCATGGGACTCCAGTAGGCAATTTCAGTGACCCATCTAGATTAGTTTTCCATAATCTTATTGATGGCACATCTATTGAACTCCAAACATGATATGTAGGGGAAACTTTGTACTTCATCACATGCCACCTTGATGAATCAATAAAAAATAAAAATAGATGCATATTAGTATGCCCTACCAAAGTTTTAAAGTCGTCCTTCAAACAACCTAAGACCCAAGATTAAAAATCTAGAATCTCCTTAATCAACTAAACAAATTTTCCTTTGAGATCATGAAAGCCCTTTCAAATTTGTTAGAATGTAATTGTTTTCCTCCTTTAACTTTTTTGACAAATATCCAAAACATTCATCGATATCCTCATGTGTATGGCCAACTACAAGGAAACCCAATTTGACCTCCTCAAACACATCCCTTGCCATCAACAATGATAGAAATGCTAACAAATGTCGATTTTTGTTGTCCTTCACATAGTTAAGCAACAAATTTCTTGGCATAGGCTTCACACCAATAATCTAATCCATGGTCCATAATTTGTGTACATAATGCAATTTCCCTTGCAAGAGATGTGCGAATAATGAATTATGTGGGGGGTGTTTAAACATTGCTTCTAAAATTTACAAAAGTATTTTTTGTTCCTTTTGGAAGAGATCTAAGCCTTTATTATTGATCAGACATCCATTTAATTTTTGTTTTGTAAATAAATAGAATTTTTGTTTTTAATATAATGTTTCAAATTTCTTAGAAAATACATTGATGAATTTTCTGTTTTAATTGGTTGTATCGAATTTTGACGAATCAAACCATCCACATAAATTCCACGTAAGGGATCCATAAATATTGAATTATTTCAAATTGTTCCCACAATCTGATATTCTAAACCCAATAAAGTAGAAAAATATTTTTGAAGGATGGAATAACTAAAGGTAAACAAGCCTATAATTGTTAAGTAGCGGCCATTCCAATTATTTATGAGATTCAGGGTGACCATATAAATCCATGGGTTTCTTGTTGATTCCCAATATGTCTTGATAGACATAGATGCCATTGCAACAAGGACCCAATTGTGAAATTGGAATTGTTTTGCCACAACTCATTAGAATATTGTGCATATTTCTCATCTTTGTGTCATGTGTTATCATACCCATGAGGGTAATAGGCAATTGTCCAAGCCCAGATATAATTTGTTGTAGACTTGCAACCTTGGAAGTGCAATTTTTGTGTGATCCATTTTGTCATGGATAATGCATAGGAACTGATTTTTCAATTGCATTAATTTTACCTCCAAATGTGGTATAAATTTCTACATGACTCTTGGTGCAAGATATGTTTTTTTGGCTTCCCGTCATACTTAATAGCTTCATTGCTATTTGTTCCCACCTTCGATATCAAGTCTTTGAGGGATTCACAAATAGTGCATTTGGCAAATACCAACCTTCACTTTTGTACATTGACGTTTCGATGGTGTCTTTTCTTCAACCTACTCATGGCAAATTGAGAAATACCACCAATGCTTAATTCCTTGCTTATCTGTAACAACACAATATGAAAACAAAGGAAGTTTATGTTTGCAATAATAAACGCCCCATTGTATACATTGAAAATATCGTTTCAATTTCTAGTAAAATAGATTGGGATGAGAAATGTTTAATGGTTGCTAAACATTTTTCACTAAATAAACACTACAATTTACCTTATCACTATGTTCCTGCAAACTTTTCCATGTTTCAGGCAATAGACATCAAACATATTGTCTACCATTTCTAATCCTTTTCATTTGATGCAACATTGTATCCACATACATGTTGATTAATGATTAAACATTTGACTTTGTTTGCCTTGTTGAAATTCACAATTTATGTGTACCTTTGTTGTTGTGCGGTAGAAAATGACAACCTCGTTTGCTATTTTATTTGTACAACATGTATGTCAACCGCAAGAATCTAATTATCTAATATCAAGTAGTTTGGCAAATGTCTACACCTTGAATAATGATAAACTTTCTTCATCCTCTGTCTCCCCTAATATGTAAACTTCTTAGAATATTTAAACCATATGTTTTGTTGTATACAAAGGACAAGCTCTAAAACACTTATTTCAACAACAAAGTCTTTTCATGAAGAAAATGTTGACAACAACTATTTGCACAACAGATTGATGCACTCACATTGCACACAGATTCCACTAACATCTTCTCAATTTTAAAAATAGAACCTTCAAAGTCAACATTGTTTTGCTTCTTATGAGAATAATTTTTTTTCTTCACACCAACTATTCTCGCATCATCATATAGTATATGGGTTTCATTGAATTCAATGAGATGTTCTTTCAAGGGGTACCCATCAAGAATAATTTGAATTAACAACCATTTCCAAATCATCATCATTGTTGAAATAGTCCTAGGATAATACAAAGCCCAACATGGTCCTCACCTAGTTAATCGTCAAGAACTATTTCCTGTGGGTCACATTCAACCACCCGACCTTTTGTAATGAAGACCCCACCATCGTTTACAAGATTACATCTAGCTCCTTGCCATTCAAACCTTTATCTTTTGACCACATTTGAATTTCTTTTTCTCACACCATTGCCATATTTTGCATAATCATGCCAAGGCCCATTAGCTTGTTTATTTCCGTCTTGATGTTGTTCAAAATTCTTTTGCACCCAAACCTCCTCATCACCCTCTCTAATATCATCTTAGCATATCAATTTAAAACTAATTTTTGATTCTTTTGTTGACTAAAATAATATGTTTAAATTGAATTTGAAGCTAGGAAATGTTTTTAGGGCATGTTGCTTTTTAATGAATTTTCCCAATTAATATAATTTATTGTTTTATTTTTGCTTACCTTCCAACAATGTTTTTGTTCTCTTTCATTGTGTAGTTTAGGATTTTGATTGATGGATCGCCTTCTTTCATTTTATTTTTACTAGTCACCCGGTGGCCACAAGGCATTTGCTTTGTTAATTTCACTTGAATTCTTGAATTTATTGATATATTTATATTTAGATTGACCATGTAGGTTTTTGTGCTAACACATCTTCTTCTTCTTGTATTTTAAGGTTTTGAAACATATTTCAATGATGAGTTCATTCCTATGTTTGCAAATTGCTAGACCCAAAAAATTGTTAATTTTTAGTTTCAATGGTCTATTGTGTTATTTTCTGCATTTTGTTGTTTGACATGGGAATGCACAAGTGTTTGGAAGAAATATTGATAGGAGCAAAGTGAAAGTAGGAGCAGAACAATTCTTCTCTCAAGTGTTCAAATATTTTTACATTGCAATTTGGTCTTGTATGAAGTTGGAGGATGTGCTAGAAGTTCTTCCCATGTTCATCCCTGAAACTTTCTTGGAATGGTTTGTTTTCATTTGGGGATGTGAACAATGTTCTAAGACGTCTAGTCAAATTTCTCCTTGGTCCTATTACTATTTGAAGGATTTGAAAATAGTGTTTAATAGTTGTCGTGGACCACCTTGTGGCAAGGAGGATCAAACATTACTAATTGATGATGAGCCCAGTAAGGTGCTTCAAAATCCAAAGTGGAGTGGTCTTTTTCTTGAATCATTCAAGGGACAAATGTTGTCAAAAAACAAGGTGCAATGGTTGGACCTTGCATCATGTTTGTGGCCGCCATTGTTTGAATTGCCATTGGCAAAGAGGGTTTGTGTTCATTATGATTATATGGTCAAATATTCTAAGTCTTGTTTGAGTTCTTTTTCAAAGAATTATTATTGGTTCATACAATATATCGGTAATGATAACAATGATGTTCGCAATAACTAACCCCCTTTAAGTATGGAGTCTAAATCATTTCATTTTGCAAGTTATTCTTTTGTTATAACTTTTATAAGTTGGTATTTGTTTTCATTTGTCATGTTTGCTAGTATTGATGTTTGTTTGCAGTTGGTTTGGACTGTTGTTTACAGACTACATGATAATGTTTGCAACTTTGAAAGGGAGAAAATGATGTTGGCCATTTAGGTTTTTATTTCGAGATGTCACCAATGTGGTGACATTTTTTACCATGGACAAGAATGAAAATTATTTTAATATTATAAGGATTTAACATTATCTTTCAATTTATTTTTCAAATTTAGATTGTTTAGATTATTTAGGCTTTTTACAAATGTTTTTATTATTAATGGTGGATTGTTTCTTTTCAAAAAAATTCAAGAAATCAATGTTATTTTTTTTCACAACCTAGTGGCCACTAGATCGAATTTGTATTTACAAATTTTTTAAATAATTTTTTTTTATTGGTTAAAATTTTAATGTGATCTATGTAAACTTTTTTTTAACATGAACCAGCCATGGCATTGCTAAAGTTTAATTTGTAAACATATTTGTAAATGTTCTTTTTTTTTAGCTTTTCCTTCCGGTCCTTGTGTCCACCAAGTGATTTATAATGAAAGTTTGAATAAATATTACATTGTTAAGAAATTGTTTGGAGTTTTGGACTTTTATAAAGTCTTAAATTAATAAAATATGTTTTACAAGTAGAAGAAAGTAGATTGAAAATAATTTAAAATATCATAATAAAAACATGGTGCTTTTCTTTGAGTTTATAATGAGGTGATTACAAAATCTGAGAAACTTTGGCATAATAAAAATAAACAACAAGTATGTTTGAAGATGATTAGTCAAATTGAGTTTAAACCTAGGCCTTTTCATTATAAGTTTGATGTATTTTATGATAATAGTTAAATGTTAAGAACTTACAAGTATATTTTAAAGCCATATCATGTTGAAAATGGAAATATTCAATAATTCATCTATTTTCACCTACTTGTACAAGTTTGGACAACTAAAAAAAGTAAAAAATATATAGTTATTTAGAAAAATTAATTTGAATGCATATTAAAATATGCGATTAATCAACAACATTGTGATAAAATTAAAAATATCCTTGTGTTGATGATTAAATAAAAAAACATTTTTACTTTTAATACATTATAACTTGTTTATGGCTACTTGTTTTTTTTGGTGACGAGGATCAAAAGTTGTTTATTTTACCATGCTTTCATTTGTTTATAGTTTGTAGTCGTTTAGGTTATAGTGTTGTGTAGTTTCTTAACAAAGTTTAGGATCAAAAACTCCAACTCTAGTGGCATTTTGCACTTAATTTCACCAATTTATCACATGTTTCAAGTGAGTAAGATGTTCACACCTCACATTCACTTCCCCCTCATCACCTTGTTCCCTTTTAAAAAAATTTGTGGTTTTTGTTGTGTGTATTGTGTACTAATGTTGTTTTGTTCCCCTTTTGTTTTCTTTTGTTTGCAAGGAAGGGAAGTGGTAGTGCATTGGCTAAGATAGGGGCACCATTGTCATTGTTTTTTCAATCTCAACTATAGGTGAACAAAAAGGTTCACTTTCATTCCCCCCTCATGATTCCCTCCCCCCCCTTTTTTTGTTGGTGTGTTGTGTGTACCATGGTCATTTTGTTCCCTTTATTTTCTTTTTTGTTTACAAGGGTGGATTGTGGGAGCACGTTGGTTTTCAATCTTGAGTCTTAGGTGAACATTTTTTCCCCTTGGTTGTTCTCTTCTTATGTCCATGTTCTTCCCATGTTTATGTGTGCGTAATCTTGTGTTTATGTGCACACCCTTGTGTGCCTTTTGGGCCCCCAAAGTTTTGCTCCTTTTCTTTTCTTTCTTGTTTGTTGGATGGGAGTGTGATGGTTAAGGAAAGAGTGCCATCACCTAAACTTCTTCGAGCTCAAGCTTCAGGTGAGCACCTTGGCCCCATGTTTATGCTCTTCTTGTGTTTGGACACATTCTTCCTATGTTTATGTGCGTGCAATCTTGTGTTTATGTGCACACCTTCGTGTGATTTTTGGGCCCCTAGAGTTTTATTCTCCTTTTTTTCTTTCTTGTTTGCAAGGGTGGGAGCATGGTGGTTGAGGCAAAAGTGCCATTGCCCAAGCTTTTTCAAGTTCAAGTTTCAAATGAACATTTCTACTTTTTGTTTGTGCTCTTTTTGTGTCCATGTTCTTCCCTTGTGTGTATGTGTGTGTGTAGTCTTATGTTTTTATTTGTGCCTTTGCATGCTTTTTGGGCCTTAGAATTTTTCTCATATTCTTTTCTTTCCTATTTACAAGGGTGGGAATGTAATGGTTGAGGTAAGAGCACCATCACCTAAGCTTTTTTGAACTTGGGTTTCAAGTGAACACCTCCACCTCCTATTTGTGTTCTTTTCGGGTCCACATTTTTCCCGTGTCTATGTCTTGTATTTCTATGCGCGCCTTCACATGCTTCTTGGGTCCCAAAATTTTGCTTCATTTTTTTCTATTTGCAAGGGTGGAGTACAACAATAACAACAATAACAACAAGATTTTTAATAGCACCTTTAGCAGTTGTAACATCAACAATTTTAGTAGCTACAACAACAACTCCAATTAAATTAGTAACTTTAGTAGTTGTAGCAACAACACTTATAACAATAACAACTTTAGCAAAAATTCTAGTTGTAGCAATAACAATTTCAATAGCTATAGTGGCAACAATTACAACAATAAAAAAATTAGTGCTACAACATCAATTCCAGTATTATGGTTTCAATTATAGTTTCAATAATAGTTGCAACAATAATTTTAAATTTCTAGCATCAACATTAATTTTTCCATCCTAGTAGGAGAGGCTCCAACAAATAATCTCCGACCATAATTGCTCTAATAAACAGTCTCCAATAGTTGCAACAATTTCAAATTTTCAGCAACAATAGTTTCTCCATTCCAATAACAATTCATTCAAGCTTCAGCGAATATAAGTTCCAACATATCCAAGTGAACTCTCTTCATTGTTTTCAACTTGCACATTTCTATTTTAATTGAGGACATATTGACAAAACTTGAATTTGATTATAATTCTAAGTCCCTTTTTTTGAAATGTTTTAAAGCTTAAACAATGGCAAGAAAAGAACAACATTGCACACCTTAGCTTCATTTCCCTTTCATGCATATATAGATGATGTGCATTTGGTTCAAATTAGTCCATGTAGTCCTCCATTTGGGGGAACGTCATCCTCATCTATGGGTGTTAATATCAATACCCATAATTCTACTACTATGGAAGAGGATCAAATAACATCTTTGTTGACTTTACATAAGCAAGCAAAATTTTGGACCATTTATAGTCGCATATATATTCCACGGGGGTTTTTTTTGGGTAAACAATGGGGACATTCCAAATTATGACCTAATCCAATAACTAACATGTAACATTTGTTTCCCACATGTTGTCCCTCCTACTTTGATTGAGAATTAAAAAACAAAAGGGGACAAAAAAATATTGCATACAAGTATTTTGGGACATGTCTATGAAGTGGCATGTTGAATTTGAGCATGTCGAGCTTCTAGTTGCATATGTTGTTGAAATTTTTGCCATTGAAAGCATTGGGGTTCACAATCAA
>Ga0116230_10006259_pt1 | contig 11736 bp, 11 predicted proteins | sample S1TSphfallax_3_FD_88678 | JGI IMG/M metagenome (GOLD analysis project Ga0116230, IMG submission 88678) | Host-associated microbial communities from peat moss isolated from Minnesota, USA - S1T2_Fd - Sphagnum fallax MG | ecosystem: Host-associated > Plants > Peat moss > Unclassified | place...
TAATATATTGTAAAATTTCATAAGATATCAGAAAAATACCTTTTTATTTCACATGTTTCATATACTATACAAAGAATATTTTCCCTTATTTTTAAAAAATATTCTTTTATCTTAGATGTTTCATAAAATATACAAAGAGTAACTTCTCTTCATCTTTTTGTGATCAGAACCTTGACTTTCAGAGCAAGTTCAAATTCAACTGAAAATTGCAACATGCAAAAGACAATAAAGGATTTCAATTGCATTCCTTCTGGCAGGTGCCGATTGTCATGTACCTCTGTGAGCCATGGCATTTCATGCCGGTCGCCTTTTGCAGCAAAGCACACTCAGCTCCATTGCTGGTGACAGATCCACGCTTTGACAATCTGTGCAACAGAATTGCAAAATGGTATTCTGTCCAGCTCTTCATGAAGAAGAAGAGACCAAGTCCTAAAGCCAGTTCACAGTGGAGCAACATTCGGAATGCGAAGCACTCTTTCCATTACTCTTCTGGCATGCAAGCTGTTGTGATGGCATTAGGCATGTGCAAGAGTGTCAACATCTTTGGATTTGGCAAACCTGCTGGTGCAAAACACCATTATCATTCTCTGCAGAAACAGGAGCTTGTGGAAATTCATGATTACAAAGCTGAGTACCATTTCTACAGAGATTTGGAAAGGAATCACACTCAGGTAATCCCATTTTTCACAGCTGCTGGGATTTCTACACTCCCTGCATTCAAAATCTTCTTATGAAACTCTTTTGCAGCTTCTCCCACAGCTGCTTGCAATTGGAAAACTGGTTGGTTTTCATGGCAATGCATGCAACAGCAAAAAAACCCATCTTAGATCTGATCTGCTCCTGCAAATCAATCATCAAAAAACCCATCTTAGATCTGCTCTGCTCCTGCAAATAATCATCAGAAATCCCATCTTAGATCTGATCTGTTCCATCAAATAATCATCAGAAAACACATCTTAGATCTGATCTGCTCCTGGAAATCATAGTCCAAAAACCCATCTTAGATGTGCTCTGCTCTTGCAAATCAATCATCTCCTGCAATGATCTTAGCCAACAAACCACTGCAGCTGCTCATCCAAATAGACATACACTTTGATCTCCAAACTAAAAATGGAAATTGCTTCAAATGGTTGTGGGTGCAATGGTTTTGGTGCATCTGTTGTTGAGAAGGAAGGCTTGAGAAACAAGCAAACAAAACAAAGAGCAGATCTACTGACAGAAAGGACAAGTCTTTAGGACTCTTAGAAACCCATCTGCTGCAAAATCTTTTCAGGTACCTTCTCTGTAAACCAACAAGTCTGTAGTAGTGCCGTTAGAAACTCATCTGCTGCACATTCTTTTGACCTTCTCTGGAGGCCAATTACAAGTCTGTAGTAGTGCTCTTAGAAACTCGTGCTGCACATTATTTTGACTTTCTCTGGCGGCTCTATGAGCAATACACTTAACTGAAGATGTTTGTATGCTGACCAGAGAAAAACTTCGGCATGCAAAAAAGCTGTAGTCTTTGAGCGTTTTGGTTTCTGTCAGTTGTTGCAGCAGTAAGCCAAGACTAAACAAATCTCTTTTGCAAACTGCTCACAGATTGGCAACACAAACTCAGCTTGGCAAGGTAATGATCCCCACCCAAATTATCTACTGGGTGCAACTGCAAATGTATCACAAAAGAGAGAAAAACATGCTCATTGAAAATAGCCATGCCGCATCTGGGACATTCTTCTTCCCTCCCCGGTGTGTGCTAACACAGTTTTGTAGTTGCAGAGAGAAAAAAAATAAAAAAAATCCAACCTTCTGTAGTTTTCAAAGCCAGGAACCACACTTTTGCTGCTCTGCTGGTTGTGGCATTACAAGTTACAGTTAAAGGTTTAAGCTTTAGGGTTACAGTAAAACTCAAGCTGCTGCCTGTAGGTGAAGAGAAAAAGTCTTGCCCTAGGGCTGAGGTCGTTCAGAGGAAATCATCACCAATCGCAGTGCTTGCTTGTAGCATCTCATTGGCAAGCATCACCCTGCTCACCTGCTTAATATCTCTTATGCAAGAGAAATAGAGCAGTGAATTCCACACAGTGATGAAACCTCAGATGTAAAGTCTGTAAGCATTGAAATTCCTGAATAAGTAAAAAGTCCCTACAGGGGAGTTGCCCAACTGTGGGACCATTGGCAGTCATTCCAAGCTAGTAGACTAAAAAATGTTAGGCCATTTTGTAGTTTTTTGGCTTCCTACAGAGAGTGAGATGTGGATCAAAAAATTGGGAGAGCACTGTACATCAATTCCGCCTGGTTCACATTGTGCTGAAAAACTTGCTCTATAGCTAAAACTACAAAGTTCCTGAATGGAATGGCCATATCTGTACATTCTGAAGGCTTTGGAGCTGACTGTCTTGCTGTTGCTGCTGCAGAGATACAAGATTCTTCTTTGATGATTTGCCACACCACTTCATGTGGGGCAATCTTCAAAGATTTGCAGGTGGTGGTGGAGGTGGTGGTGGTGCTGCTGCTGGTCCCCGAGATTTTCCAGTGTATGTTGTGTCATATTTTTCAACAAAATCTGGGAACTCCTTTGCTGCCTTTTCTTTCAGGCATTTGTGGTAGGAGAAATCGGTCTCAGTTCCATCTTCTCGAACAATCCAAAAGCATCGGCTGTCCGGAAAGTTGGGATGCTTGTCAACCTGCATCAACAAATGACAAATGCTCTGAAGTCTCAAGTTGCATGTTGTGCTATGCAAAGCAAAGCAAAATGGTGCAACTGCAGCAGTTACACACCCAAGCAAATGTTGCAGCAAAGAGTTATTGAATGGCAGAGTTGGCAGATACAATGAACGACAGCAGACAACAAGGCCCCACTGAAGAAACAAGAATAGTATCACTGAAGAAACAGCACTGTCTATGGAGTAAGGAGTGCTTGTTTCTTCATGCGTAGAGGATGCTGTTACCTTTATGTAGGCTATCCCACACCCAGCTTTCTCAGTGTACTTAGGGTGGTGGACCACCACTTCCTGCACTAACGCATTGTGCTGGGCAGAAATTCTGGCACCATTCTCATACGTCCTGCCAATTGACAATACACATGTTAAAGCACATGAATCTGTTAGGACTGGTGATGTAGACATTAAATAGACAACATAGGCCGCAGCATGACAAAAAGTATATGGGGACATCCTTACAAGTTCTGTAAAATAGAGCGTAATGATCTGACAAGAGTATCAATGTCCTTGCACTCTGGCTCCCGCCTGGGCGGCCGAGGGGTGGGTCCTCCATTTGAAGGGCCAAATGGTCCAACAGCAGAGTTTTGTGATATAGGGTCCATGGATCCCCACCCATCTCCTGCACTGCTGTTCTTTGTTTGGGTTGGAGTGCCCACAGATGCCCATCCACCTTCAGCCCCATCATCATTGGCAGCTTCTGTCGAAGTGCCTATTGATGCCCAACCATCTTCATTCACCACTTGGCTTTCAGCTGCATCCCAAGCCCCACTGCCATCCCCTACCCTGACAGCACTGGTTTGGGTTGCATTCCGTGCCACTCCAGTTTTTTGAGTTGAAATACCCACTGATGTCCAGGGATCTGCTGCCCCAGTGGCATCATCAACTTCACTTCCAGTGTTGTCCCATGCTTGCGCCCAGTCGCTATCACCTGCTGCAGCGCATGGGTCCAAAATGGACAGAAGTGAATGAAAGACAGAGAAAGCTCTGAAACACTAGGCCATCACAAAACCATCAAGCATTTACATAGAGAGTAGCATGAGGCGTGACACTACAAGCATAAAGGTCAAGGTTTGTGGTCCAAAGTGTGTAGTCATATCATGTATACCTGGATTTGGTTCTGCACCATCAGCACCTTGACCAACTGTCTCTTGAACCAGGCTACCCCAAGCCTGGTTGTCACTGCCTCCTGTTGTGTTTGATATCAAGTTTGACTTAACAATCTCCCAAGGTTGACTCTGTTGTGAACCTCCTTGCCCTAGACCAGGAGGATGATCTTGGGCAGGTTCAGTTGTCTTGAATGTCCGCTGCTTACCAAGAGGTTCCAAGTTAGCACCTGACCCAATTCTCCCTCCTCGCTCCTCCGCTTCTCTACCAAAACCTCCTCGTCCCCGTCCACGGCCCCGACCACGTCCACGTCCACGTCCTCCTCGGTAAGACCCACCACCTCTTTCTTCTTTGCCACCCCAAGACACCTGAGATGCCTCCTCTGATTCTTGACCATATCCACCACTTGATGCCATCAACTTCTTTGGAGGTGTGTCCTGTGCACCCCACCCATCATTAGCATCTTGCTCACCACTAACAGATTTTCCAGGGCCTGCTGCAATTGCATCCCAGCCATCACCCTCGTTTCCTGTGGATGCTACTGAAGACCAAGGATCTTCATCTCCACTGCCTTTGGTGGTGGCAACTGTTGTTCCCCATCCATTTTCATCCTTCTGTGTGGACAGTTCACCCCAGCCAGCTGCATCACTGTTTGCACAAGATTCCAGCAATCCCAGGTCTCTCGACTGCTTCTCACTTTTGTTGTTATGAGTGGTTTTTGCATGAGATGGAGCATCACCGAACCCTTCCCATCCATCACCACTGCCTACAGTACCCCCCCAACCACCGCATGAAGCTTCTTCCTTCCGTGCTGCTAATTCTCCTTCCCAGCCTTGCTCCTCCTGCACAGGCTCCATACTGCCCCAGGTATCTCCTCCACCTTTCCCATTATGGACAGCTCCCCAACTCCTCTCTTCCTGATCATCACCCTTCCTGTTACCCTTGACACTGCTTCTTAACCAGTCACCCACATTGTCCTTGCCATCACTACCTGCACTCTTGTGTCCATCTCGAGGGATTTTCTTCTTGCTGTCACCCACATTGTCCCATCCACCTTCTTCAGAGACTTGCTCGCTATGGGTGACAGCTCCCCAACCTCCTCCATCTTCATCTACTGCCACCTCCACTCCACTCACTGTAACATCACTCGGTCCCCAGTTGCCTCCTCCATCTTTGCATTCGTTGTTGACGGCTCCCCAATCTCCTTCTGCTTTGTCTACCCCCTTCTTTCTTGCACTCACTTGAAGATCACCTGTTCTTTCCCACCCTCCTCCACCTTTGCAAGATTTGTCATCATCACCTACAGTGTCCCAATCAGAGCCACCTCCTCCAGAGCCTTTACCACTTTCAACTGCTCCCCAACCTCCTCTACCTTCTTTATCTGCTTTGCTTGCTGCCCAACCTCCTCCAGCGCCATCAGAGTTGTCCTCCATGGTGTTGTTTACCACTGCACCCCAGGGATCATTTTCGTCATCTCCTTGGATTGGAGACTGTCGTGGAGAGAATCCTGCTTGCTCATCAATGCCTTGCTCCTCTTCATTCTCCATATAGTCGGGAAGTGATTGTGCTGGTGAAACTGGAGGTGCGTAATCAGGAACACATCTTTCACCCAGTTCCTTCAGAATTGCATGCAAGTCTTTTTCTTCTACTTCCTGCAGCACAAAACAGGGGAGGAGCAGAGTCGAAACATTATCAAAAATTCTCTCCCAACATGGTCATAAACCCTAAACCCTGCTCTACTGAAAAGCAGGTAGAGATTGATATCCATGAAAGTTGAATTAAACATATATTCTGCAATTCGACTTGCCTGCAGGTCCTCATGCAGGGGCTGCCAACGTAACTCGATTTTTGTTCCTGTTCCAAGAGGGGCTTCTCGGCCCCAAACACATGAAGTCATAACACTTTCCAGACTGTCCATTGCACCTTTTGCAGCTGCATCCAGAAAACTCCTGATCGGCTTCTGCAAACACAGAATGCAAAACAAGTTACAAATCCAGTGATGCAGTATGTATGGAAAATGTGTTTAGGGTTTACAGTTTAGGGCTTAGGTGATTCCATCATAATTTATGTTGCTGGAAGATTTTACCTGGTATGCTGCCTCTGTAAAAGGTGCTGAGATGTGGGCGCTTTTGATCATGTCACGGAAGCCAGAAAATGTGAACCCATTTGCATCACCCGAATAGGTCATCATGTCTCCTATCAGTTTGATATGCTCCCGGTATGTATGTGGAGCTGTTTCCTCCAGAGCAAGTGCCACTCTCTGCTCCAACATCAATAACAGACATTTACCCAAGGTACACAATAACCCACATTACAAAGCTTGTAGAACTCTCTAGAGATTCTTCTATATGAACCATAGACAAAGACCTTTTCACTGTCAGCAGCAGTAGTTTGACAAAGCAGTCAACAGGATAACTATACATCACAAACAAAGGGCTCCAACCAATTGTCTCCAAGAACTGTTAGAAATGGTTTTTTGTAGAAAACTCTAGAAAAAACCAGAAATGTGTTTATTGTCAAAAACTCATGAAACCAACAGCATAGTAGCAGAAGGATCTTTTTGTTATTTTAACCTGGACAACCATTTGGTAGGCAACTTCAATGCCAAGGGCATGTTTCATCTCCTGAATGCTGTAGGGCATGCTGCGTTGCCAATCCACCTCCTCCATTACTGGAACACAGGCTTCCATTACTGCATTCCATGCCATGTTGCGTTTAGATTTTTGCTGCACAGAAGAAGTTGCAACTACTTCCAACACCAGCTCCTCCTCACCCGGCCTGACAACACCTGCAGTTTTAGGATGCCATGAGGGCCATGTGCAATCCTCCTGCACAATTTTTACAGACTCCAGGCGTTCATCACCTGTTGTAATCACCCATCCCCACAAAAACATAGGGTTTAGGGTTAGTAAGTATCCATCCTTTCTTCTTCACTATGCATATACATTTATATGAGAACTATACAAGAACTCCCCAATAAAACTTTACACTTGGAAAACAGTTGCTGCTACAACTCCCCATTGGGTCATGGGCATAGAACTGTTCTTTATGTGTGAATAAATCACAAGACATAGTAATGAGTTGGCTAGCAGTCAAAAGATGTAGATGGTTGCCATTTCTTCAGTACATAAATGCAGTCTGAAAATGAAAATGGCTTGCCCATACCTCATCCTCACTAGATGTACCTTTTATGGTGCACTCAAGAAGAGCTGGAAGGATCCTGTCTCGTATTTTTTTTATTAACTCCAGTAGAGAATGATTATACTCATCATCGTCATACTGATTCTGCATTTTCTTTGGCAATTTCGGAGAAAAATGGATGCACAAACCACGGGAGACATCACAAAATTCACTGCACAGAAAGAAACAGATTCCACAGCTGCTCCATTCAGACACCAGAAGAAGTCATTTTTTTCTTTTTTTCAAATGTGAGAAGGGTGGAAAGCATCTACAAGATTGAATTGGGGAGGTCTGTACAAACCCAAGATGCTGAAGCCTCTCACCATGCATTTGAAGACAGCTGACAATTCTTAAGCCATCCCTTTCTGACTAAAACCTAAACCCCTTTCTGGGCTGTTGGGCAGGATTGCAAGCATTCATGTGGAGTTCAGGAAAGACCTGTGGCAAAAGAAAATTTGTCCCAATGGATTCTTCTTTGTGATGGGCCTCAAGATGCTGAACTTTCTTTGAAGCTTGCCCACAATCTTTGTCATAGTCAGCTCATGCTGCTGCAACACTTCCTGCCAGCAGCAGTCCAAAGTTACATCGTCAAACTTGCACTCAAAAAAGTGTATGCTAATATAACAATGGTGCAAATCAACCAACACCTTTGACTCTGAAATCACAAAAAATGGCATCCATCAGCATCTAATAATGCTGACATACCTTAGATATATGGATATGCCCCAGCCAAGGTGACCCCAGGCGAAGTGCAGCACCATTTACACCTGCTTTCCTCTCATTGGTTGCATCCCAGTATCTGATCAGTACCACAGAGAAACAAAATACTGATCAAGATTAGGAAATTGCATCCACAGACAGAAACATCGGAGGAACAGTGAACGACAGTAATGATTTGGAACCCATCCACATCATCACTTCTGAATTCTTTTTTTATCCACAAAAACCCTTCCTGTAAGCAAGCATCACATAAAGTGGGTACAGCAACTTACTCAATGATAGAGGTCTGAGCAAGTGTCTTCAGAATGATTCTCCTCAATTGGTTCTGGACCCTGAGCACACGCCTCTCCAGACATGAGGACTTTGAACAGTCACAGTGAGTCAGCCTCAGTATGGCACGCCGATCCACTGCCTTTGGATCTCCTTTTTCTCGTGGGTAGAGAGTTTCCTGTCGGTCCAAAGGACCCAGTTCAATAATGGGGCTGGTATGGGGGGGAAGAAATAGCTAGAGAATTTGAGAATACAGAACTGCACTGACTTGCAACTTAGGAACAACTTAACCCACAATAAGGCATCCTGGAAAACAGTTAGCCTCTAATACTGAAAGCATTTACACCTGAGATCATAGCAATCTCAATCACACCCACAGGTCTCAGATACCTGCACAAGCTCCAGAGGCCGAATTTTCCACCCACTATGGTGAGGTGCATCTAACATACTTTCATATGCAGGCTGAGACAGAGCAGTAGCCGCCAGCACTCCAACCGGTTCACCAGCCAGGTAAGAGACTTTCCATCTCAGATCTGGGTCTTCTTTGCGAGACCTTCGGTGCCTTGCTCGAGCTCCTCCATAGCAGAACTGGACCACTTTCTGCCCACACTGACTTCGCACAGTCCCATCATAGCCAACATGCAAATCACGCAGAAAGAGCATCAGCACCTTGAAAAGAGTGCCTGGTTGCACCACCTCGACATGCTTCCGCAGGATGGAGGTGCGGTTTGCAATGACATGGTTGAAAAGCTGAAAAGCCGTTAACCCATCTACCAGTGAGTTTTGTACAAGTCCATGATCCTCCCACCATTCTTGGAGCTGAGACTCCAATGGTGCACTATTGTTTAGCACACGTGAAAATGGGAGCATATGCTCTCCTTTGTAGAGCTGAAGCCCCATGCATGCAATCTGGTCCAGCAGTTTACTCATACTGGCTTTTGTGCTTCCAGCCTTCACCATTGAAAACAGGGAATTTCGAGAGACTGAAGATTCCTGGACAATGTTACCCATACCCGCCATGCTTGCTCGGAATGCCTTGATTGCAATGCTTTCCAACATCTGAACCTTGTTGGAGAGGCTTGCTGGGTTGACTTCCAGTCTGTCAAAGGCACCATCAACCTCCAAGTCTACTGACAGATGTGATCGTTGGAATTTTGCATCACAGATCTGCAATGTGTTGATGGACTGTTCCTTAGCTCTTTGTAGACAGTCGACAGAGACTCTCTGCAACATTGACCGTCTCTCTTCTGCATTGCTGGTGACAAGGAAATCAGTTAGCCCTGTACTGAAACCGTTGCTATCTAGCCAGGCATGCAACAGCCCTTTTGCACTGTTCAAGTACTCAACCACCGCCTCAGGGCCAGATTGGTCACAAATTGCATCGATAAGACTGTTTCTTCCCTTCTGAAGCCACTTTGAACTGAACCCAGTTTTTAGAATCTCTCCATTCCTGATCAACACCTCTCCATCCAGAGTGTGAAAATCCACACCTGCAGGCAACGTCAAACTGTATAACTGCTCTCCTGTCCACAAAGGACCTCCTTTAGGGGACTTCAAGATTGCTGCCTTAGGAACAACTGCAGCTGAAGACCACATCTGCAGCTGATCCATGGAAACCTTGTCCAGAAACACCTTCTGACAGGTCATGAGATGCGCAGCTAGCAAGGTGTCCTGTGTCAGTCCAAGAAGTGGCAATCCTCCTTGTGAGCAGATGATCTGCTGTTGCACTGTCATCAGCTCCTTCAGCTCCACCATTGCTTCCACAGATTGCGGAACAAAGATATGAAATATATCGCCATCAAAGTCTGCACCAAATGGCGGACAGATAAATGGGTTGATTGCAATAACCATACCCGGGTGTAATACCACTCGCAACGCCATAAGAGAATGCTTGTGAACAGATGGGGGCCGATTCACATACACATAATCACCATCCTGCAGATGGCGGTTGACCAAGTCACCAATCTCCAGCTGTTTGGTGGTGGTTGCATGTAGGCGAATGAATTCGCCATTCCGTATTAAACTGGTAGCCCCTATTCCCCTCCGCACCTCCAGCATTTGGGTTCGGTCCACACAATCTTGCAATCTCTTTTGATTCCACTTGGTAACTCTCTCAGGTACTGTGAGTTCCCGGGAAATTGCATCAGGAATGGCAATCTCATCAACAGCTATAGCAGGATCGCCGGTGATGACTGCACGTGCTGTACTGTTCCCACTTTTCCCCAAAATGTTCTGTGTGAACCAGTCTTTTGTCCAGCGATAATCATCACCCTGTGTCATTACCCGACCATTTCGGTCTTTCTTCACTATGGCTTTTCCTGCCATGAACTGTTATTTCAGGCACATAAATACCCACAATGAATCAGACATTCAGAAATGGGAATACTGATGGGTATAGCTAGCTTCTGAACAAAATGCAGCATTCCAATGTCACACCACAACTGGACTCAGGTCCATCCATGAAAAGGAGAACAGGCAAAAAAAAGGTACACAATTTCTGCAACCAATGCTGAGAATATAAATACATATATATAAACCTTAGGGGCTCCTCGCTCCCGGAAATAGTTGGCAGTGATTGACTGAAGGAGTTTGAATTCATCTCTTCCAGCCCTCCATGTGGGCTTGCCACTTCTGGTGCTCCTGATACGAGCTACCTCATTTACCAACGTCTGCAGCGATCGTGTGGCTCTATCCTGCACCACCCACAAACTTATATGAATTTTTGGTGGAAAAAGAACCCGAAAAACCTGCAATCCTCATAACTAAACACCCTCTTCTATAAGTCAAGCTTTTTTGTTTTGGAGTGCATCAGACTCCGCGAAAGATTGGGTTGGGTGGGTCTGTCTGTAGAGAGAAATGTTGACTTACATTGCAGTCTTCCAAAAAGAAGCAGAGGAAGTACCACTACAGAATAATGCATTAGAGTTTGGCCTCAAAAAAGAAGATGCACACTTACAGTGCCAAAGCGCACAGATGTCGTGTTGCTGACATATTTCATGTCAGGAGTCCGTGTGCAAATTGGGGGAACTGGCACACGCTCCATCACAAGTGCTTCTGGGCGTGCTACAGACTTGTGCATGCCTAAACAACCAATTGAATCCTCTGGGATCTTCTTCAGGATTCTCAAAGCCTGAAATGAAGAGTTCGGAATCAACATGTTAGGAATAGAATTGCAACCACCAAGGAACAAAATTACCCAAAGAGATTTGTAATCTTCCCTTTTGGAAGACAAAGAGATTTTTTACCTCAAATGGTAGTAGATCTCGCTGACGTGGTGGTGCAAAGTCCAAATCATAGGACTTGGAAGTCAGTTCCACAAAACCCCAGTAATCCGATGCAACATTATCAGTTTTTGCTCCAATCTCCATGGAAAGGACTTGCGACAGTTCATCCTTCTTCTTCCCTCTCACAGGCATGATCTTAACCTTGACAGGTGGATACTCTGGGCTGTCAATTGAGCAATATGGACACTTCTTACGATGGGAAGGGGGAGTGCTGGCACAAGTGACCTCAGAGGACAGATATTTCTCTAGATCAGTCTGCACAAACCCACAATCTCTAAACCCATGAGATGATTTCAGGGACAGAATCTGCAGGGTAAAAAAAGAAAAAGAAAAAAGTCCACAGATATATATAGGGCTTTCAAGAGTAACATGAGTTACTAACCTGTATGCCCCCAGCAGTCTTTGGAGTCGAAGGTCCATTCTCAATGGAACTCTTTGCAGCATTTTTGCCTTTCCGCTTTCTCAAGCTCCGGCGGGGA
>Ga0116230_10006260_pt1 | contig 11736 bp, 5 predicted proteins | sample S1TSphfallax_3_FD_88678 | JGI IMG/M metagenome (GOLD analysis project Ga0116230, IMG submission 88678) | Host-associated microbial communities from peat moss isolated from Minnesota, USA - S1T2_Fd - Sphagnum fallax MG | ecosystem: Host-associated > Plants > Peat moss > Unclassified | place: USA...
CTGCATAAAATGCTGCTGAAATTTGTAGAGGAGTTTCCCGGGGAAAGTGTGCATCGTGGGGAGGAAACACCAAAACAGTGGCTGGCTGGTGCTACAGATGGAACGCCACATAATGCAGTTGCGTTGGAAGAAATGATGCTGCTATGGATGGCCAATCGCAATGATGCTTTCAAACCATTCGAGGAGCTATTTGCAGATGAGAGTTTGGCGACTCAAACCGCATATAAAAATGTCGTCGAAAATCTGCCAGCTTATTTTGCTACTCGCCCATTGGTCCCATTGGATGACTCCAAGCCCACAACTCTTTTTGAATTATTGCGTTCGCCTGCTATTTGTGCTCCCAAATCATTGCGAGAACAGTTAGACATAATTCGCATGAAATGGAAACGTCTGCTTGGCCCAGATATTGATAGATTGCTTTTGTTGGCGGGTGAAGTGCTTCATGAGGAAGACATAGCAATTTGGACTATATTCAATCCGCCGAATAATGAGGCAAATGTAGCGGCAATGTCTGCTGCAAAAAAAGCAGCTGAAAAAGCTGAGAGGCAACGAAGAGAGAGTGGACAGCAACAATGGCCATCAATAATAGCCCATTCTGAAATACCAAATTTTGATGAGTCGGCACAGGAGCATGAGCGATTCAGTGCTGATGTTGCATGGATGCCAACTACCGTGCTAATTGCGAAGAGCACTTATGTTTGGCTTGCACAGCTGACTAAGCGTTATGGTCGATCAATTGATCGGCTTGACCAGGTCCCAGACGAAGAGTTGGATACTCTGGCCCGCCGGGGGATGAATTCGCTCTGGCTCATCGGCGTGTGGGAGCGTAGTCGTGCATCAAAAACAATAAAACAGTTGTGTGGGAATGCGGACGCTGTTGCCTCAGCATATTCACTGTTCAGCTATGACATTGCAGAGGACTTGGGAGGTGAGGCGGCCTATATAAACTTGCGTGACCGCGCCTATGCGAGAGGCGTCCGTCTCGCCAGTGACATGGTGCCCAACCACATGGGTATTGACTCGCCGTGGGTAGTAGAGCACCCAGATTGGTTTATAGGGCGATGGGAAAAGCCCTATTCGGCATACAGCTTTAATGGGCCTGATTTGTCTGAAGACCCACGAGTAGAGATCAAAATTGAAGACCATTATTTTGATCAGAGTGATGCAGCAGTGGTATTTCAACGTCGCGATCGTTCATCCGGCGAGACACGCTATATCTACCATGGTAATGACGGCACCAGCTTTCCGTGGAATGATACCGCCCAGTTGGACTACCTTAATTCAGCGGTGCGGGAGCAGGTGATTCAGACAATATTGCATGTTGCGCGCTTATTTCCGGTTATTCGTTTTGACGCCGCTATGACCCTTGCCAAGCGACATTTTCATCGCTTGTGGTTTCCAGGACCGGACAGTAGTGGTGCCATTCCATCCCGGGCAGAATATGGAATGTCAAACGCAGAATTCAACAAGCACATGCCACAGGAGTTTTGGCGCGAGGTAGTCGATCGGGTTGCAGCCGAAGTCCCGGGTACGCTCCTGCTTGCGGAGGCTTTCTGGCTGATGGAGGGTTACTTCGTACGCACACTGGGAATGCATCGCGTCTACAACAGTGCGTTCATGAATATGTTGCGTGATGAAGAAAATGCGAAGTACCGCATGGTCTTGAAGAACACGCTGGAGTTCGATCCTGACATCATGAAGCGCTACGTCAACTTTATGAGCAACCCCGATGAACGCACCGCCATTGACCAGTTTGGCGACGGCGACAAATGCTTTGGCGTTGCCGCTGTGATGGCCACACTTCCCGGTCTGCCAATGTTTGGGCATGGACAGGTGGAAGGCTATACCGAAAAATACGGAATGGAATACCGCAGGCCGAGACATGATGAGATCGCAAACCATTGGCTGGTCGAACGTCATGAACGTGAAATTGCCCCTCTCCTGCATCGCCGCCAGTTATTTGCCGAGAGCAATAATTTTCTACTTTATGACTTTTTCACCGAAAACGGGGCTGTCGATGAGAATGTACTCGCCTACTCAAACCGCCATAACGGCGACCGCGCACTCGTCTTATATAACAACAGCTATACGACCACCTGCGGCACTATAGATTGGTCGGCGGCGTATGCTGATAAGTCTTCCGGTCAACTCCGTCGGTTGCGTTTATTTGAGGGACTGGGACTTAGTCATGATCCCACTGTGACCTTGGCTTTTCGGGATTCACTAACTGGACTCGAATATTTGCGGCATGGATGGCAGGTAGCGGAGCAAGGACTACGGGTTGAGTTGAATACATATCAGTGTCATGTTTATGTGGATTGGCGTGAGTTGCACTCAAGTGGAGAGATGCAATGGGGTAGGCTTTGTGAACACTTGAATGGGCGTGGTGTACCGAATTTGGATGACGCACTGATTAGTCTGACACTGCGGCCGACCCACGATGCTTTACGGGGCCTATTGCATACGTCAGTACTAGGCAAGCTGGCTGATTTGCCGTCGCTTAAAAATGCAATTACAGGCATGGCAACCCGAGTTAATTTCAATCAAGCTAAAGAGGAGTTCATTGAACTAGCATGGCATCTCACAGCGGAATTTTTCCATGAGGCGCAATTGGCCAACGAGGAGCATAATGGTAGCCCGCTCAATGACTTGGTGCTCGATAAACCGGCGATGGAAATAGCTCCATCAACCATCTCTGAAAAATTTCGTCGGCACATGATAGCCCTTTTAGAGCTTCCATCGCTTGAAAATTATTTCCGCAAACCATCGACTAAAGCCGTACGCAACCTGGTGCCAGGCTTGGATAATAAGCTTACGCCCACTGCGATCTGGGCGCCCGTTTTGAGCTGGTGCGTAATAACCCTGCTGGGTGAGCAGCTAGATGCAAAATATGCACATACGGCTGCGCTAATTCAATATGAACGGCTACGCTTGCGTGGTGCGTTGGCGAACATATTTATGGGTCTTGGGTATGAAGGTGACGAAGGGTGGCGTGCAGCAGCCCGTATAAAAGTTGGATTGTTACAGGCAAAGCTTGAGAATGAGGCACCCAAAGATGAAGAACAAACGGTTTTAGGAATCCCCGAAGCACTTTGGGAGGACCCGGACCTGCGCTGGTTAACTGGGCTGCACAACGCTGGTGGAAAAAACTATTTCATCAAAGAGCAATATGAAGAACTGTTGTGGTGGCTGCATTTGCCTGTGTTGTGCAATCTGGCTGGTAGGGAGAGGTTCGATCAGGCAGACATTGCAGATTTGAGTAAATGGATTGACACGACCATGGCACAGGCTCATGCTGCGGGATATTGTTTGGATGTCTTGTTAAGAACAGAAGATGAAAAGGAGGGGCTTTTAGTGACAAAAGAAGTATCAAGAGACTCAGCCACGGTAAACAATGAGCAGCAAGAAGATATACAGGAAATTTCAATAGTCAAAGAAATTTCTACAATCAAGATGACATCAGAGACATAAACTGCAACGTATCCTACTGCTCTGTGAGCGAGAGATAGTTTGTATGCGTGAGGGCTGCTGAAGTTGCGGTGACTGTGATTCCCCGTACCTGGGTCGGCCAGCCGGAACCACATCCCATAAGACCAACCGTAGCGATAGCGCCAGCCAATAAGACCAATATAGTTAGAAGACGCTGAATGCCTTTGCTAGCACGGTTAAGTTTGCGGCCAAAGGGCAGCAAAAACAAACCAATTCCTGCAATGATCGCGGTCCGGTCTGAATGACCACTGTCATTATGCGATGTGGTTGGGAATGTTGGAACCTGAATGGAGAGGGTTATATTTGTATTTCCACTGGCGGCGGGAATACTGGTTGGTGTGAAGGTGACTACGGAGTCCTCACGGTACCCCGTTACTGCTAAGGAAATAGCCGCAGGTGTCACACTTCCGCCGATTGGGCTGATGATGAAGTTATACGTTGCAGTCCCACCATGTAGTACGGTATCGGTAGTTGCGCTGGTAGTGGAGAGGCTGAAGTCCATCACCGTTTCTGTAGTAGTAACACCACTGACGGGAACGAAGTTACTGTCCCCACTATATGCAGCGGAAATTGTAAAAACTCCCACCGGCAGGGAGGTGGTGGTTAGAGTGGCAACACCGTCAACTAAAGTGGCTGATCCGATGGTGGTGGTGCCGTAAGAAAATGTCACAGTGCCAGTTGGCGTACTCGCTGTTGAGCTTACGCTAGCAGTTAAAGTGACTGGGTTCTGGAGAAAGATGGGACTTGGGCCAGCAGTGATGGACAGCACTGGAGTGGCCGTATTCACAATGACAGTTTGTGAGACTGGGGCGGCAGGCTCATAACTGGCATTGCCCAGCTGATTTGCGGTTACAACAACAGTACCTCCGCCGGTAATGACCAGTGTGTTGCCGTTAAGGGTGGCTGGACCAGTAACGGTGAACGTGACCGAATTGCCAGATCCGCCGCCGGTCGCCACCAACAGCAAAGGTGCTATGCCATAAACAACAGGGGACGGCAGTGGTGCGAAGGTGATGGTCTGCGGAAGAAGCACAGGCTGAACGAAAGTTGAAAGGTCGAAAAGGCTGTATTCGAGAAGTTTTTCCTGCGGCGTCATAGCGCCAGCAGGACATTCTGCTGGAAACACATCATTTGAAGAATTAATGGTCGCAGTCTCAACATGGTATTCATTGAATAAAACTCGTCCACATTGCTGGGCTGGTGGAGCGTTGACAGGGGTATTGAAAGTGAGCTGCATGACCGGTTGGGTAACACCATCGAATGAATTATTTAAAGTTAGCCATGACTGCGTTGGTGCGATAACTCCAGTCTGGTCAAGACGAAGAGTTGAGACCGAGATTTGACCCAGTGTGGTGGAGGCACCGACATTCTGTAGCCATTGGGCAAGAGTTGCACCAGAGGTAAAACTTTGATTTACAGTTGCAGTGCCATTGGGTGGATCACCTATGCCAACATCCCAATTTGCCGTGCCAGAAAATGGAGCGACATCGTACAACCAGGCGTAACTGTAATGCGTGGCAAAAACACGTCCGCCAGAACCGACCCAACTAATCAGGTTCTGCTGCGAAGTTGTTGTTGCCTGACCAGACGAACCGCCCTGACATGGAAACATTATGACGTCGTAATTGCTCATCGTAGAGGTAGAACTTACGAGTGTCGATTCGGACGGCAGGGTAGTGGTACCAACATACTTTGCACCAGGTGACTCGCTTCCTGCATATAGATGGACTCGACCTCCGCCTGTAGGTGCCGTAAATTCTGAATCAGCAATGCCAACCTTGCGCAGTACGCATTCGAGGGCATCGACTGAGCCGGTAGCGACAGCAATTTGCGGTATATCTCCCTGTGTTTGAGTTTGTGGGAAGGTGGTATTGGTCGCCGGTATTGCATTCTGGGTGCAAGGTGTGATGGTGGGAATAACCGACTGTAGCCGCCATTTACCCGCCTGAATCACAATTGGGATATTTGTTCCGTCCGGCACGTCAGTCAGAGTGAAAGTACCATCCACGGCGGAGTTTGTAGTTGTAACAGGTGACCCAGATGCAGGCTGGCCAGCCTGTAGACACTGCACCCCCGGTGTAAGGGCATCCGGTTGATTTTGAGGGACATAAACGAGGACATTGGGAAGGGGGTCAATCCCATTAGGAGCGTAGACCGTACCAGTGATGGTGGTAGTGCCAGTTGTGCAAGTAGTCTGCTGCTGACATGACCCATAACAAGGAGTAGTGGTCTGCCCGATTGCGGATGGACTGAGACCCAACAAAGCCAATAAAAACACTACTTGATATTTGGGCGGCCACTCTGGGCAGAAAGACAAAGAACTGCGAAATTCCATCTTACTTCCTCGCAAGTGACTATCAAGATACTACAGCTAGGCAGCAAGTAATATTTAGATGGTGACGTGGATTGAATTCACATAGTTACAGAAGTTTGAGCAAATATTCATTTGAATACTGGGCCAAAAGTAAATTCAAAGTGGTGGAGCTATTTACCTAGCAGGATGGCGTAAGATGAGTTCTTTTGCAGCGGCCTCTTCAGCTTTGGCTTCCCACAGCAAGGCTTTATCTTTGGAGGTCTGAGCATCTAGTGCATCAGGCATAAGAATGAGATAGTGTCGCATGAAGAACGAAGCGCGCAAGTAATCCTTCATTTGCGCATATATAAATGCAGCGCCATACCAACCTTTTGCCCACTCTGGATTAATGGCAAGTCCAGCTTGATAGTAGTTCACAGCTACATGTAAATCTTTGCGTTGAGCCGCATCTTCTGCAAGTAGTCGTTTCTTAGTGACTTCATCTGAAACGGGCGGCTTGGTATCTAGCTCACGCCACGCTTCAGTCTGCTTAGTAAATGCATCCAACTGTGCCTGGTAGTCAGGCGGGGGATTGAGGCAGTTCACTGGGCTGCCGAACCTTGCATTGGCAGCTAGATAGTTAATAGCTTGGGCAAATTCAAATATTGAGTGCCGATCGGCACTCCTTGAAAACCTCAATTGAAAAATACCGTTTTTAGTGTGAAATATAACGGTGGGGAATGTTCTTTTGGAACTATCAAAATCAACATGATTTACTGAGATATATTAAATTTCGTATGTTCTATCAGACTTGTTTGTTGTGCTGAGAGTGATTCCGCTGGTGAACAAATTTGAACCAGTAATGCTGCCATATCCTGGGCCATAGACTTTGGCGACGGCCTTGGGTAGGAACTTTTGGATCCGCTCACATGCCTGGTGGCCGGTGATAGTCGCATGTTCTTGGGCATACAGGGGCGCGGCGTAGTTTCTAATATTAAACCAAAATACAGATAGAAGGACCAATCCAATTGGAGAAATCTGATTGGTTCGCTTATCTAGCATTGCATCAGCCCCATCGCGTATAAGATTTTGTGAGCTAATAATAGCGGATGTTTGGTGTTTTCGATACAGACAAACACTCAAAAATATGTATTGCTGCTACTTAGGAGGATTGACCCCCTGATGGCGCCTCTGCGAGACTTAAGCTATGCAATATAGTGGCAAAGTAGAATATGCGCGAGAGCGCAAGTTACGTGAACGCAATAAGCCTTGGTATAGGGTTGCTCATTGGCCAATTTGGATAGTAGTGTTTTTTCTGGCTCCGGGGCCATTGACCTTCTCACTGTTTGCTTATGGGTTTGGTCCAGGTAATCTGGCCTGGTTGATAATAGTGCTGGTTGGCACAGGCATAGCTGGTTTATATGGGCAACTGCCCGGCGTTGAACCAAAACCCTACATTTTGCGATTTGATGAGGACAGACCCAACCCAATTTATCGGCGAATTTGCTACACCTTTGCATGGAATGCTGCGCTCAGCTTTGCTTTGTTGAATTTGGCTGCAATAGTTACGGCAGTGATTACTGGCACATGGTATACCGGCCAAATCTATCAGTATGGCTACTTCCCTTTGTGCACCTTGATTTTGCTGCTTGGTGCTCTAGGCTTGCTGCCACGCGTTGGCAGGTCGACTGGAGGCGAGGGTACGGAACGGCGGTACTTTTACGGTACGGTTTGGGCAGTTACGGCAGGGCAGGCGGTGCTACTTGTTCTATGGAAACTGACGCCCAAAAACCACATTACAGATATTGTGAAACTGGTAACTTACACACTGGTTCTTATGTTGATGGGATTGGCTGCAAATCGGGGAATGTTATTGAGAACTCGCCCTATTCTGCCGGGTGAATCCATGGTGGCAGACTAGCAACCAAGCTAAAGCTAGGGACTTAAATTCACTATTGCTTAGGAATTTGTGTAGTGGACCAGCCGCCACCCAGTGCTTTGATGAGCTGAACACTTGCAACAAATTGACGAGTTGTGATGTCAGTGGCAGTTCGCTGGTTGGAAAGCTGTGCGGTTTGGGCGGTGAGCACCTCAAGGTAGGTTGTAACGCCGCCACGATATCGCTCAGTAGAAATATGCAGTGAGCGTTCAGCAGCGGCAACTGCGGCCTGCTGGGTGATCGCTTCTTGTCTCAGCAGACGAAGGGCGGCAAGATTGTCCTCCACCTCCTGAAAGCCATTGAGGACGCTTTGGCGATAGTTGGCGACGGTGACTTGGTAGTTATCGCGCGCCTGCTCTGTGATGGATTTGCGGCGACCAGCATCAAAAAGTGTTTCGACACCAGATGCCCCAAGCGACCAGAGAGCACTAGGGCCCTGAATCCATGTACCACCTTGGGCGCTATTGAAGCCGCCTGTGCCGCCAAGTGTAATAGTGGGGTAAAAGGCGGCTTGTGCTATACCGATCTGCTCATTGGCAGCTTGGACGAGCCGCTCATTGGCTGCAATATCAGGGCGCCGCTCCAGCAATTGCGATGGCACACCGGTAGGCACAGAGGGGAGCACTGTGACCCGGGCATCCAACGACGCAGGAGCGAGGCTGAAGGTAGAAGCTGGCTGACCGATCAGTGTCGCGATGGCGTGTTCATATTGGGCGCGGCCCACGCCGATATCCACCGCCAGAGCGCGGGTGGATTCAAGCTGAGTTTGCGCAAGGGCAACATCTGACTCGGTCGCAACTCCACCGTGATAGCGGGTCAGTGTGAGGTCGTAGTAGTCCTGATAACTCTTTACAGTAGAGTCCAGCAACTGCTGCTGGCTGTCGAGTCCCCTCAACTCAAAGTAGTCCAGAGCGAGTTCGGTACGGACGCTGAGTTCCGCATTGGCGACAAGTGCTGCGCTTGCCTGGGCGTTGGCGCGGGCGGCCTCAACCATGCGGCGAATCTGTCCCCAGAAATCTGGCTCCCATAGGGCCTGTCCAGCGATAGCGTAATCAGTGTATTGAATTTTGTCGCCAGCACTGGCCAGCGGCTGATTGGATGAAAATTTTTCGCGAGTAATGGAAGGCCCGGCAGCAAGCGTCGGATAGAAACTGGAGCGTGCAGTTGATACTTGAGCACGCGCTTGAAGGTATGATTCCATCGCTGCGCGCAGGGTCAGGTTATTGATTGCTATCTTGTCTTCAAGGGCATCTAGTTTTTGGTCGTTATAGAGCTTCCACCAGTCACCGCGGAGTATTTGGTCAGCAGGCTGTGCAGTGACCCAAGAACCATGTGGCGGATTTGGAGGTGGTACATTTTCCTTAAATTCTGGTGGAGCTTGTGCAATAGGTCGCTGATAGTTAGGGCCTACCAAGCAGCCGCTGGTAAGCAGACAGATCGCAGCTACTCCTAGAATGTGCGGGCAACCCGCACGAAGCCGGGTATGAGTGGTTATCGAGATCAAAATCCACCGCCGGATGATTTGTCTGCCTGATGTTTGACTACTTCGACTTTTTCACCGTCAATGAGTGAATCAGGGGGATCTTGAATTACTTGTGAGTTGGCATCAAGTCCGCTAACCACTTGAATTTCTTTGCCATTGTCCTGGCCGATAGAGATGGGTATCAGTTTTGCTGTATCCCCATTGACTACGACCGCGACACGCAAGCCCTCCTTGCGAAAAACAAGGGTGGATGCCGGAACCATATAAGTGGCCTGCTGCGTGTGTTGGTTTAGCTTGAGATGCAGTTGTGTATAAGCACCGGGCAGTAGCTCACCATTGTGATTATCGACGTCTACTTCAGCAAGCAGTGTGCGAGAGACGGGATCAATCTGATTGGAGGTGCGGACGAGACGGCCCTGGAAACGGCGGCCGGGATACTCGTCAAAGGTGAGATCAGCGGTGACGCCCTTGGTCGCATCGCGGGAATACATTTGCGGAACGTTTACATAAACGCGAAGGACTTGGACTGCGGCAAGATGAAATAGTTCCTTGTTAGCACCTGCATCGATTAGCGTACCAATATCTACATTGCGTGCGGTCACAACGCCATCAAACGGTGCATAGACTTTTTCAAAACTGACAAGGTCTTCAAGACGTTTTACATTGGCCTGTGCAGATTTAACTGTTGTGAGTGCGGCAGCGGCTTGCGCGGTAAAGTTGTCAGTGTCCTGTTTAGTGACCGCGTTTGATTGGAGTAGACCCTGATAACGAGCAGCAGTGATTTGAGCATTGGCAGATGTGGCCTGTGCGGTGGCAAGGTCCTCGCGTGCCTGAGAAAGTTGCTGGTCGACTTCTGGACTTTCAATTTCGGCAAGGAGATCGCCTTTATGAACATGCGCACCAATGTCAAAGTACCATTTACGTAAATATCCACTGGTGCGAGCGTAAACGGGCGAATCAACAAATGCCTGAACATTACCAGGTATTGCGATTTCCTGTACAGGTGCGCCGATGGTGGGTGGTGCGACAAGCACGGTTGGTTCGGCGAGTTCTTTCGTGTCTGTAACTAAAATGTTACGGGCACGAACTCGTGTGACAATGCCGGAAACCACAAGCACCACAGTGAGAAGTAAAAACAAGCTTAGGATAACTAGAGTGCGTCCCCGTGATGGGGAGGGGGGTATTTGTTTCCCGGACTTGGCTTGCCTCGAATTCGTTGCAATGTGGTCGGTCATAAAGTGACACTCCGAATCATTTTGTTGCTATGAATTAATCTATTGGTTCTACATAATTACGGGCTTCTTTTTCGCGACGAAGGCGCTCCAACCGGCCATGCAATAAACTGAAGAAGGTTGGAACAAAAAATAATGTTGCAACTGTGGCAAACAGTAGGCCACCTATAACAGCGCGACCAAGAGGTGCATTCTGCTCGCCTCCATCACCCAGTCCCAGCGCCATGGGCACCATACCAATTATCATAGCGAGTGCAGTCATCAAAACCGGACGGAAGCGTGTATATCCTGCATCCAGAGCAGCGCGGTAGGCATCGCCAGCATTGACGGCAAGCTGGTCGCGCGCAAAAGTAACAACGAGGATTGAGTTGGCGGTGGCAACTCCCATGCACATAATGGAGCCAGTTAGTGCGGGCACACTAATGTGTGTGTGCGTGATGAAAAGAAACCAGACAATACCAGCCAGTGCTGTGGGTAGCGCAGATATGATGATGAACGGATCTAGCCATGACTGGAAGTTAATTACGATCAACAGATACACCAGCAAGATGGAGAATGCCAGTCCAGCGACGAGACCGTTAAAAGAAGAGCGCATGGTATCAACCTGACCACGAACAATAAGCTGTGAGCCGCGTGGTAGTTGTTGACGATAATGGGCCACTAATTTTTCAATCGGTGCATCTACGCTGGCGAGATCGGAATCGACAACATTCCCGTAAATATCAATCACTGGTTGAACATCATAGTGGCTGACTGTGCCTTGTTCGGAACCACGAACAAATTTGGACACGTTACCAAGGGTCTGAATGGGAGTTCCTCCAGACTGATAAACCGAAGTGCCGAAGTTGGTCTTTGGAGATGAAAGAGGAATATTCGCAAGATCAGAAAGTGAATTCAAATCAAATTGCTCTGACTGAATGGCGATGCTATAACTAATTCCACTTTTGGGATCGAGCCAATAATTTGGTGTTGTTTGAAAGCTACCGCTGGTGGCGACCAGCATACTATCCACAACATCGCTTTGCTGCAGACCAAGTTGCTGGGCACGAGTCCGATCAACATCAACGGTAAAACGTGGATTATTATCCGGCTGCTGTATACGGAGATCAGCCGTACCGGGAACACTTCTTATATCGTTCAGCAAGTGATCGGCCAGTACACGATTTGCATCAAGGTTGCTACCTATAACCTGAATATCCAGCGGTGCAGGCAGCCCGAAGTTCAATATCTGGGTCACGATGTCCACGGGCAGAGTATAGAAAGTGACACCGGAAAATTGCTGGCGTAAAGTCCGGCGAAG
>Ga0116230_10006261_pt1 | contig 11735 bp, 4 predicted proteins | sample S1TSphfallax_3_FD_88678 | JGI IMG/M metagenome (GOLD analysis project Ga0116230, IMG submission 88678) | Host-associated microbial communities from peat moss isolated from Minnesota, USA - S1T2_Fd - Sphagnum fallax MG | ecosystem: Host-associated > Plants > Peat moss > Unclassified | place: USA...
AATTTATAAAAACATGTTTGAAATTGGCTACTAAAACATTGTGTTCAAACCTACTTCTACATTAAGATTTTGATAAATAATAATTGTAAACTGCAAACTTTGAAAACATATTAATACAATTTTGGACCCCATAAACTTTTAAATATTAAAAATACAATTAAAGTCCTACTTTAAATAATGTCCTTGAAATATATGTTCAAAGGGTTTGACATTAAATATATATATTTTTATTAAAAAAAACTTAAATGAAATTTCCAACTTTGATTGTAAAATATTATTATGAGTAGATAAAAAAATATTCTCCTATAAATCATAAAATACAATAAAATATCTATTTTAATACTATGATTGAAATTGAAAATTGAAAATATTTAAAAAAATATATATATTTCAAAAATGGGGTTCAACAACCCCATTTTGAATCTTTCACAATTTAAGTAGGACAATTTAATACATGTTAAATCTTAATACATGTTCAAAGTCCATCATGATAGCCTAGTGGGTACAATTGTTTTAAGTGTTTTAAGTGTGCAATAGGTGTAACACAATGAACTTATATTTTTATTTATTTTGGTTCACCTTATAATTAACTATTATTGAACAAATTTAGTTGAAAGTATGACATATCAAAAAATATTTATGACTATTTGTCAATATTTTTACAAGGAGTGAAAGTTGTTTATATACCTTATCATGCTTGAATGTGTAATTTGAGTTATTTCCTCATTAAAATTTGTTTATGTTGGTGAAAAACATGTTATTGAAGTCAAAGAATAGGAAAGATGTATGAGAGATTAGAAAAATATGGCTTTGGTCATCAAGCCTTTGGTCTTTTGTTCCTTTCATCTACATGTTCTATAATATAAGAGTCAACTTCCTCAATACTCCTTAAAAAATAAATTGCATACATGTTATATGACATTCAAACAATGTACTACACATTGTTTATGGATGACAAAATTAGAAGTAGGACTATGTTTGGTTATGGGGGAGCATGATTTTGACCTTGCAAATCCTAAGCAAACATGAATGGTGCATAACATTACTTGCCTCTTCAAGCTCCACATACCAATAAAGGCCACTTAGTAATAATTTCCATTACCAACTTGCAAATGAAACCATCATAGATGAGAGGAAAAATGAGGGTTTGAGATATCTAGAAACATCATTGGATTATTTTTGTGGTGAAAATTCATCAAGTGGTGATTTTCAAAAAATGTAATTTTTTTGGGCTTTTTAAAATAAAATAAATTATGGAAGTTAAAAAATTGTTAGATTCTACATTAAGTTTTAGTAAGTAGCCACAATATGTTTATTTTTTATTTTCTATTTTTAATAGTCAAATTTGGCTAAATAAGTTTTTGGACATTATTTTAATTGCTTATTGTAACCAAAGTGACAAGCATCCCAAAACAAATTTGACATTAATTGTGAACATGTTTGTAGAGAACTATCAAAACACTTGTCATAGACATAAATGTGATGAATCTTTGAAAAACTAAAAAACCTTAGATAACATATTTCTCGATTTATTTTATTTTTTCACCATATTACAAATTTTTTCCACTAGGAAATAATTGGAATACACCCTTGTAGCGACATCAAAAAATTAAAAAAATTAAAAAAAATGGTGTATATGTAAGTGATAAGTGTGCTTGTGAAACAAATATTGCTTGGGCACATTTAAAAAAATAATTGCCACCTTTTTGTAGAGGGCATTGTTTTAGTGGTCTATTTTGGGAGTTGGGCTTTAGTTACCTTTGTCATTGCCTTTAGGTTCTTGTTAGACTTTCATTTGTCTTTATTGGAGGTGATAAGAACGAGCAATTTCGGTGCACTATTCTTCCAAACCCACTTAAGGTTGGCATAAGAGCTTTTTCTTTTAGTGGCATTAACATACGTACCCCATTTAAAAAATTGGTAAATAGAAGAACATATCGGTTTTAGGAGAGTACTTTATAGATATTGCATGCATGTCCATTTTTTTTTTTAGCACCGTTTTTGGTTTGCTTTTTAATTTACTTCAGACGTGTTTGAAATCTTATGTGGGGCCAAATGTACGTGCACAATTGTTTGTTCACCCAATTTACTTTTTTTTTTATTGGCTTTAGAATTTTTTTTCATTGCATTACACATTTGATTGGCCCTCCCCCATCCTCAAGCTCTTGGTTTGTCACATTACATTTGTAGTCAACCTTTGGACCCTATGGGGATTCACTTTCTTTGTTGCCACCATGGCAAGAAAGGACAATTTCTCATGATGCTATGTAGGATGCTTTTATGTTTATTATGAAGGATGTGGGATTTCATGTTTTATGTGAAAAAACCCACATTCTTCCACCTCCTTTTTTTTAGTTTACATGTCGATGGGTCAACATTATGGTTTTGGTGGATATTGTTTAGACGTTGGTTGATGTTGTCATCTTTGAACCCATTCAAACATATTTAATACTACATGCAAATCTATCTTGTGGGGTTGCTGCTACAATTGTGATTCAGGTTAAGGATGGCTTTTATCACAATCGATACCTAGCAAACCAATTTTTTTTAAAAATCATAAAGGTCTTTGGGTGTTTGCATTAGTAGGTCGAATTTTTTCTGCATCAATGTGCCAACATGGCATGGAGTGTGAAATGTTCTGGAAGCCTTCCTTTTTCAATTTTGTGTTCATTTTATAGGAAGAAATTGTTGGTGACATTGCACTGAGCACAAATAATTTCTATGTCAAGGCATGCTATTACTTTATGAAGTTTTTTTAGGCTAAATATATATATTTAGGTGTTTTCCCCCTCTCCTTATGTGATATGCTCCTCAGGATTGGCGGGTTTGAGTACTTGATTTGTTCTAGTTCCCTTGTAGTCTGCCCCTAGGGTAAACTGGCCCATCATCGATCACCTACTTATGATTGAACATTTTGGCATATCTTTTCTCAATTCCTCTCCATTTTGAGTGATTTAAAATGTTATAGGAGCACCTTCTCAAGCCCTACAAATCTTTGAAATGCAAAGCCAAATGACCAGCCAACAAAGAGCAGTAAAGAAAATACGTTTTTTCAAATTGTAAAACGCATTTATTTTCATTTTTCTTCATTCTTTCAAATCTCATAACTTTCTTATTTCTTATTCATTTTAAACAATTTAAAGTGCTATAGGAACGCCACTTAAAGTTCTACAAATGCCCCTGAACTCTAATAGTAACAAGTAACATACAAGGAATATTTTGGGTGTTTGGGAATCAGCCTTTGCAACATTTGGTGGTTTGTTTTTTTAAGTTTTTGAACTCTTTTACTTTGGAGGGCTGTAACTTTCTCAACTCTATTCTGTTTTTGATGATTTTTAATGTGCTAGATGCGCCAATAAGAGGAATTCAAGTTTTGTTTGAACACTAAAAACAAGGGACCCCTCCCCTTGGATCCGACCTGCTCTGAGCGATTAAGTGTTTGGTCACCGGCCAGTTTACCCTAGTGGTGGGTTTTTCTTTTTGCTAGGACTTGGGTCCTTCCATCTTGTACCTTTTTCTCACCCTTTTTTGGGTGCTTTGTTTTATTGGCGGTTTGCAGGTTTCCCCCTTACCACCTGTTGTGTTACTACTGCAGTTAGACGACATCAATTTGTGCCTTGCGTAAAGACTGGGTAGCAGGTTTTTCTCATCCTACTTGAGAGAGAAGAAGTCAAGGACACTTTAATTGTCCAATGGCAATCTTCTTGTGCCCAATTCCCTAAACACTGCCATGGCACACTTCACCTTACACACACACACAACTTACAAGCATCCCTGCAAACAAAAGGACAATACTGCGCAGTGGGCATTTTGAGGTCTGTAAAATTTGGCGAGAGGGAAGACCACCCGATGCCTTCTTTGAAGCTTTCCTCCCTCCTCCAAATTCCAAAATACCCACTGCAACCAGTGTTGCGCAGGTCTTGTTCGAGTTCCAAAACTGGAACTTCTGAAAATATTTTGTTTCAGTGAAAAAGAGTCTGGAACTGGGGTTAACTGGAGTCGTGGACTGGGTTGCCTGGAACCAGACCAAAACTGATCTGATTTCCAGAACCGAAACCAAAACCTGAATTACTTTTTTTCAAGAACTTAACTCATTGTTTCCATTTTCTTGTGGAACTGGAGCCTAAGCTGTTGTAGATTTTTTAAAAGAACCGAAACTGGAGGTTCTTCATGAAAGTCAAGAATCTACCCAACACTGGTAGAAAACTTGCGATGGAGACCTAGGCTCTAGCCTCTAGGGCCTTAGAAAATATGTCCGGATCTGCAGGATCAATCAGATACCATATTTAATGGCACAATATCAGTAGGTAGCGCCCCTTATGCATTCCAGGTTGGAGAACTATAACGTTGTCCTTATGGTTTCCTGGCGTAGTATCTTCCCACTTCAAGTTGCACTTTAAGCTCTCATCAAGGACGCTGGCGGAGTTGACTTATTCTCAATGTCAGGACTCAGGACCATACAAATAATTCCCTGACGAAATTTGGGTCCAAGCTTCAAGGGTTGAGATGATCATCATCTTGGCAATTGCTACTAAGCTGACCTGATGAGACCAGTTACCTCTGCTTCACACTTGGGTGTCAGGAGTCAGGACTCGAGTACTGGCTACAGATATGTACTGCTCTCAAGAGATTTATTTGAATCATGGAGGTCCCATATTGTCTTCCAATAGTCAACATCAAGGGGGTCAGTAGTCTGATGAGTACTCTGATGATGAAGAGCACCGGCTGTCCAGTGGTTCATCATACCACCCCGCGACCCCCCTGCCCATCCATAAAGAGAGTCCACCTCATACTTACCAAATGAGGGTATACTATGCTCTTTAGGTACTCACTGATTCACAGTATTCGTTATGTAGATATAACAATTCCTAGTCTTCCTCAAAATTTTCAGTTTGATCTACCAGTGCCCTGTGATGAAGAAAAGTAAATTATTTTTCATTAGTATGGGACAAGGGCCGACCTCAATAGGTGTGCGCACTATACGCCCAAAACATGCATAACAGGGCGGGGGGGAAAGTGTGTCTAGGCACATTTGCCTGGGCACCAACAGACACATTTTGGTCAGGAAAATGGGCAGGTCGGAAAAAAGAAGCAGAGAGTACTTTTCTACTGCTGCAATAAGGACCTATGGCTAATTTAATGTTTTATAACCTATATGACATGTGATCAATGCTTCAGGTGTTATTCGTATTAATTTCTGGATACAAATCTGAATGCCAGGTTGCACTACAGTTCTTTATAAGCACATAAAAGTTTGTTGCTGTTCTGCGCTGCCATTTCCGGCAATTGTAGGGGTAATTTTCACTCATTGTGGGGTGCTGCCAAGGAGTGGAGGGTGGGCTTTTTCTGTGTAAGGCATTTCATTGCCTGTCTAAGGCCTCTTGACCGCTGGATTAGCTATATACTGTTTAAAACTAGTTTCAACGCAAGAGAAGGTTCCCAAATTTTTGATATCACGGTTGTAAGCTCCCTATATGTTTGCTACTACCAACCATTGGGTATTAGGAGCTTACAACCGTAACCACATCAATGGGGCTACACATAAAGGGGCAAACCAGTCTTTTGTAAGTATACTGTTTTTGATATATATCCTGAGGTAAGGACAACATATAATTTATTTGAACTTATTTATTCAATGGGTAATGGTATATATTAGCACTGGCTTTTTCCATAGGGTTAGGTTCAAGCTCACAAAAATTATGGTTTTTGGTAGATGGGTAGGTTCCAGGTACTCTCTTTTCATATACCCCTGGGTGGGTGAAAACATGGTATGTATGTATGTATTTATTTATTTATTTAAAATGGGAAAAATGTCCACATTTTGGAATATTAAGAAAGTTTTCACCCAATGGGATAATGCAGAGGAGAAAGCTAAGGAGGTTTTCCTTAAACTGTTTCATTTGTGCCAATAGGTATAAAATTTACCCTATCTGTACCCAGTGGGTATATATGGGTAAAAGATGTATCCGCCACAACATTGCTGCAAATGTACTTCCTAAAGAAAGATCAAAACACAGGCCTTCAGGAATAGGGAGCTTATGAGCTTAAACCCCTTGAGGAGAGCCTTACCATATACATAAACCTGCAAAAGCAACCGCTAAATAAGTCCACACACCAGCCCTGAGAGAGAGCTTACAATCATAATGTCTTAAATGGTGAGCATTACGCTCAGGTACATGGAGCTTAGATTTAACCATAGTTAAATCTGCCACCCCAGACCTTAATTTCATGGAATGGTCTCAGCCTTGCCCATTAAATGTTGGGTGCAGCACTTAACTTGCTCCAAGGGGCTCACAGGGCGCCTTACCCAACATAATGGGCAGGGATAATGGGCAGGGGGCTTGACCATTCCATAGTACACATAAACATGTACAAAGTACCTGTCGCTTAAAGAAATCTGAACTTGTATTTCCTCTCATCAGGTTCAGTCACCCCAGATGTATAAGCAGATCTTCCCTGAAAAACTAAAGATATTATGTGTAAGTTCAGTTATAATCCTCCTGCAGATCAAAGGCGCTTTCGTTTCCACATCTCCCCAGCAGCGCTGTTTCTTATTTTGGCGAATTCTTGCACCGTGGCAACAAATTAAAACCCAGTGCGAAGTGCGCAAAGGCTTTGGGGCGGGGGGGTTTTAAGAAGAGCAAAAGTCGCCACATTTTGAGGAGAAAAAGTCACATATTGCCATATTTAGATAGTGAGTTCCTAGTGGTTGCCAAAAATAGGCAGGCTTTTCAAAAAATTCCACTTCATTGTCTGACATCTACCCAAATTTGGCTCATCCCTCTTGTGGGTGATCACCAGTCCGTCTCCTTGAAAAATTGGGAAAAAAAAAACCCTGCTCCCCAGTGGTCCCTTGAGTTGAGCTTACGTTCCATCCTGTCAGAGTCCGGAGTCCCGTAATTTTTTATCGTAATCTATCACTGCAGAACATATACATACATACCAACTCGTCGACGTCTGGTCCAGCTGCGGTCAGTAGTGGGAGTCACACCAACCATCACAGCTGACCTTTAGACTGGTTGGTGGGGTTTCGGGGGCACGTATGTACGTGTAGGCCAAGTGACATTATTTTGCTGTGCAATCGGCGCCTCGATCGAATCCCAACAACTGAATAAAAATTGTCAGAAGTTGAAGAGGTCGTCATTGTCCCTTCCTGCTGCCTCCATTATACGTAGTATCAAATGCCAAGGCGCAGTGGTCTACAGCAGTATCAAATGCTCTACTGCGCAGTGGTCACGCTGGAAAATATATGTCCAATCTAAGCAGTGCTCTGGTTTTGCTTATTGAAAGTTGTGATTCAATACCCCAACTGCAGTTACCTTACCCCAAACTACACAAGTTGACATTAAGTTATAGCAAAACATATAGGTAACTGTGTTCTCTTGTAATTTTAGTATAATATATATCACAATAAACACCATATATTGTACATTGTAATGGATCAAAATACAAAGTTTCTGTCCCACATGTTCTGCACCATGAGTCGCAACATTCTGTGTGAGAAAAACCACATTCTTTTGTAGCAATTGTTCTCATAATTTTTTTCAAACTAAGTTCCTCAAATATCAGTGGACACATTCATGAGCACAATATTATTAAAGACAATATTATTAAAGTGACGACCACTTTAGTAAAGACCATTAGGTGATCAACATACTGATAATATAATGCTTCTGAGATTAAAATATTGGTAGGGTATTGGATCTTCATCGGTGGGACTTTTCTACGAGCAAAACATAAAGCCCAAAGGAAGTTACTTCCATTCTTTTTCAAATGACTTCAAAAACAAAGAAGTTGCAACTTATTAATTTTGTAACTTAATAATATACACAAATATGAGTAAGGTGCTTAGAATTAAATTATGAGAATTAATATATAATATATTAAAAAATTATCATTTTAAGAGAATAATTTTATTATTTCGTTACATATAAAAAACTGGCTCATGTGTTCCACAAAATATACAAAGATTAAATTCAGGTAGTGAAACGTAACTGAAAATTATTACCTTGTCAAGAGCTGCGGGAGCTGCCTGGTAGCGTGCTGCAACTTGTTGACTACGAGAACGAGACGTCAACGACAGCAGTACAGGTGATGCAACAATGTATGTGTACGTCAAGAAGAAACACCGGCGGAAGACGCCTCCGAGTCTGGACTGAATAATGATACTGGATTTGCAATGGCGAAGCCTTTTGTGTGAGAGAGAAACAACACAACACGCGCAACTGAGAATTTTTAGTATCTACAAAACTTAGCTGCTGGTAAACAGTGGAGTACAACATGTCTTGCAACTACTTGGACGTTAACCAACGATAGTAGGTGATGCGATACTGAAGTACATGTGTAAGTAATTAGTTTGGTTTGCTATTAGTAGTCTCCCACCTATTTGCAATTTCAGTTTTATGGGTAGGGTTGAAAAAATAAATAACTAAACTTGAATGCGACAAATATTTTTTTGAAGGGTTACAATACTGAACACCGCTGGAGATGCTGTAAGTCAACAAGCAAGACAAGAAGAGGGCTGAACAACAGACTGAATTTCAAGTTCACAGAAACCACCGGCCATGGATGTGAAAATGGAAAACTTAGATCATAGCGCTGGAGCCTCTCATGCATGTCATGGGTATGATACATATTCCTCATCGGCCAGCCCTCTCTACAATGTAGTAACTGTGAAATGAATCTTCGACTACTCGAGACAATATATTTGGTGTCGTTGCACAAGTCTGTTTTGAAATTTTGAAGGGAGCTCACTCACTTGGAGACATCCCGAAAGAATCTCTAATTTTATCTAAATTTGTGCGCCCTGGTGCGCATTATCTATCCTAAATTAGGCTAAAGGAGCTGTAAACTAGCAATCCTTGAATTTGACCATCTGGTGACACGCGAGTTAATCGCGAGATCTATTGGTGGAATTTCACACAGCAGCAACCGCCACCTCCAATCGGCAGCAGATGGCACTACAACAAAACCATGTTTTTTCCACTAGTAGTGTTGTGACTATAATGCGATAGCACATCTAGCATTATGACAAAACCATGTCTTTTTCAGTAGGAGTGTTGTGAGTATAATGACTGTACAGTCAAGGTTAATCATCTCAAATGGCTGACTAAGTCAGATATGACTAGCATGGTTTTGTGGAGGGACTTGCGGCTCTTGAGTATCAGATGAAGAACTCATGAGCTGCAAAGGCGCTGATCAAACCATGCTTGTTACGGCCACGCATGACTTCATTTCATGTCTGCTGCCTGTTGGGCGGCATGGATTGTTACAACAACTCCAATGATCCGTATTAAGCAGCTTCAAAATTTCGCGAGCTTTGAGTTTTGAACGTAGACTGCACTCACTGGGGAGCAGCATCAGAAGTTTGGTGGAAGCTCCCGCTTGCAACGCCGTGTGGAGAACGCTGCGGTTGGATGAGAATGAAATAATGGCCCACAAGGCGGCGACAGCGTGCTCTGTTGCTAGCTCCGAGATACCCACCATCGATTTGACTATCATCGGGATAGCCAGTGATTCAAGGTTGGAGATTGCTTCACGTCCTTCCGCACAGCTCGCAAGAACCTCCAACAGGGCGAAGGCATGCCCGATATTGCCTCTCTCAGTTTCAGCAGGGAGCAGCTGTATCAAAGCGCCGATAGCATCAGCGTCTATAGCAGCTAAACGGTTCTTCTTGGGAATGCAGAGTGATAAAAGACACTTCAAGCTCGCATGGACAGCTCTAGGGTACATCTGATTTTGCTTCAAAAGCGAGACAAGCCCTTGGATAGCTCCAGGTGCTGCAGCACAACCCACAACTGCTTTCAGATTACTGTCAGCTGCCAGTACACTCTGAATCACTTCCGCTGCATTGATCTTAGCATCCGTGCTTCCCAAAGAGAGAACCCAACAGAGAGCAGCCATGGGTCTTGAAGCAGCCAGCGCCTTCTTGTCACTTTCTGCAGCCAGCGGGAGGACTAGAGCGATCGTCGCCAGCCCATCCTCACAAGCTGCTATCAGATCCCTGTTAGAACTCGAACATTTGTTTGTGATATCCATACCAAGTTCTCCTAGAGCACCAGCTAGAATTGTTACCGCTCCTGCCTCCACAAGGCATTTTCTGTTCTTCTCACCTGCACCCTCCTTGGCTAAGCTCCACAACTTCTTCAGGGAACCGTCCATGAGAAAACCTTGTGCAATCCGATTTACCAATCGCCTCAAATGCTGCTGAGCCTGCTCCACTGCTGCCTTCCTCGGGGTTGGAATCCTTTCTACACCAGAAACTTCGCTATTGGTGACACACCAATCCTGAATAAGTCGACGAAGAGTGTGGTTGGGGATAAGATCTTGGGTTACAAGCACCTGATTAGTTGCAGGACATGTGTTATGGCCATCCCCCAGCCACTGCTCAATGCTAGCACGGTCGTATGTCATCCCCGTGCTTAAGGTCACAGGATCACTCATCAAGTCCAGCGAGATCGGGCAGGTAAAGAACGCAGGGACGGATACAGCTGGTTGAAGCTGCAGCTGCTCTCTGCTGCAGCAGGGATCATCCACCAGCTCCTCCACCAGTCGACTGCCATCAAGCTGCTTCCCGGGCAGCAGCACCTCCAAGACTCCCAAAGCCATACCTGAATATCTCATGCGCACTATACTCTACACAATCTAATGCCACTACTACTAGCAACAAACAAACGTTCACCACTACTCTGAAATCGCCTATTTTCTCTCTCTCTCTCTCTCTCTCCTGTCGAGAGGTCTCAATCTCTCGCCTTTGGAAGCCAGCCGGTTGCCTTTCGCTTGCTAATCTACTCTAGAATCAAAGTCACCAGCAGCTGATATCGGTTCCTAGAAGTGTGCCCAAAAACTAGAGAAACATAAACAAAAATCCAAGTATTGAAGCTTCCATACTAGAGTTTTCTATCAAGCTGGGTTCCCTCATTAGCATCAGTGTTGTCGGCATATTGATCACTGAAGACAGTCTTCTCATGTACTCCTACTAAAAAAGACTACTGAACCAGCACTCAAACAAAAGATTAAACTGAGGGACATTACACTACTATGGTGCCGTTAGTATTGAAAGATCCGGGTAAGCAGTTACTCTGAATCGACCGACCTCCCGATACTCTTCTCCTTCTGGACAACTAACTAGTTGAAAACTTAAAACTGCATGACTTCTCCTAGACCAAACTAGTTGACAACTTTGAACTGAATGAAATGCTTGAGGAAAGAATTTTAGACTCAAACATCTGCGAGTGTTGTGCGCCCGGCGCTTGTGAATATAGTGAGTACGCAGCAGGCTGAACTATGTCATGATGTTGAAGCTTATCAGGTAGGGCTACAGATGAGAGAATATCCTTGCAAGACTAACAGAGTAAGGTTGGACCGTCAGAGCTGATGCCAGTCTAGTTGCCAGAAAGGGCGAAAAACCGACCCACCACCCCAACCAAAGAAATAAAAGACGTAAATGACAAGCTCTCAACTCCTGCAGAATATGGTCTATATAGAAGATGATGATAGGGTACGCATTAATAAAGTAGAGTCAAACCCTCGTATCACGCACACTAGTACCTATTTATGTCGGTTCTAATATTGTCTAAAAATTGAACAAGCTGGGAAACAACCAAGCCAACAATGCCTCATGATCCTGGTCCACCCCTGTTCCGTTGGACGGGGTACATGCAACCCCCACCACCCCACAATTGAAACAGCTGCCTGTCTGTCGGGCACTGGCCAGAGTGCACCATCGCACCATC
>Ga0116230_10006262_pt1 | contig 11734 bp, 7 predicted proteins | sample S1TSphfallax_3_FD_88678 | JGI IMG/M metagenome (GOLD analysis project Ga0116230, IMG submission 88678) | Host-associated microbial communities from peat moss isolated from Minnesota, USA - S1T2_Fd - Sphagnum fallax MG | ecosystem: Host-associated > Plants > Peat moss > Unclassified | place: USA...
CCCTGCAGGCGCAGGATGTCCCATTGCGTGATCCAGCCGCGGATGTGGTGGCGCATGGTGCGGTTGGTGCGCCGCTCGGCCACCGGCAAGGACCCGGCCTCCCAGCCATAGGCCAGCGAATAGCCGTGGCGCAGCGTCTCGGCATGGCGCAGCAGGTCGGCCTCCGCCGGCGGGCGCAGCACCGGCGCCGCCTCGATGGCGCGGATCGCCGCCAGCGCCAGATCGGCCTGCGCCGGCAGGCCCTTCAGCCGCAGCCGCTCCGGCAGCTTCTCGTCGTCCTGGCGTCCGTTGATGACCTGCGAGGCGAAATCGTCGGTGATCGCCGCGGCCACATGGAGGCCGGCGATGCGCGGCGCGGCGCCCAGGCCGAGCCAGCGGGCCAGTTCGGCATAGGCGCGGGCCCGCTGCAGCGGCGAATAGCGGCCGATCAGCTCGACTTCGTCGATCAGCACGCACCAGCCGGCGAACCCGGCGGCGCGGAACAGCAGCGGGGCGAACCGCTCGCGCTGCAGAGCGAGGGTGGCCTCGGTGGTGCGCGCCAGCTCGAACATGCCGCGCGCGCCCGCCTGGGTCAGCGCCTGGCGCAGCTTCGGGCCGGGCAGCTTGCCGCCGGCGAGGAACGCCTCCACGCCGCGCAGCAGATCGATCGGCAGCTGGCGGCTCAGCAGATGCAGGATCGCCGCGAACACCGGCGCGAGACCCGCATCCGGGCGGCTCACCAGCTGCTCCAGCTCCTGCGCCGCTTCGGGCCGGCGCTGCAGTTCGGCCAGCGCCACCGTCATGACGTCGTCGGTGTGGCCGGGTACGATGGTGTTGCGCAGCGCGGCGGTGAACACCGCGAGCGGGGCGGAGAGCGGCGTCTCCTTGCTGATGGCGACGGTGCTGACGATGAAGTTCCGCTGCAGCGCCACTTCGCGCAGGAAGCCGAGCAGGTGCGACTTGCCGGCCCCGAACCCGCCGCCGAAGACCAAACCCGAAACCTGTGGATCGTTCCAGACCGTGCCGAGCCCGGCCTCGAACCGCTCCTCGATGGCGTCCTCGACGCTGCCGAGCAGCAGCACCGCGGCGCGGTTGGGCACGCCGGCGCGCAACGCCTCGAACGCGGTGCGCAGCGCCAGACGCCGGTGTTCCGCGCGGCTCGCGTCGTCTGTCGTCATGCGGGCGCCATCATACAAGCCCCGTCATGCGACGATCCGCACCAGCGGGGCGAGCGGGTTGTCGCCGCCCTGCGGGCGGACATCGTCCCAGATTCGCATCTGCAGGGCGGTGTACTGTCCCAGCGAGCGGCGCGGATCGTCGCTGAGGAAGGCGTCGTCGGCGAGTGCCGCCACGAACAGGCCCGGCAGCTGCGCGGCGTCGTCGATCAGCTGGCGCAGCACCTCGTAGCAATCCATCACCGCGGCCGGCGTGTAGACGAGGCCTTCGGAGATGGCGCGCCGCTCGCGGTGCAGCTGGCGGATGTCCAGCACCAGCAGGATGCCGCCGATGCCGCAGCCGCGGACCCAGTGGCACAGCGACATCAGCGTGGCGCGCGCGTTCTGCCGGCCGATGCGATGGCCGATCTGCGCCGCCTTGAGCTGGCCGATGCCGCGCAGGGTGCCGCGCAGCCAGCCCGCCACGGCATCGGCCAGGGCGGCGTCCTCGCCGGTGAGCCGGTGTTCCAGCAAGGCGATCATGGCGTTGCGGAAATCCTGGGTCAGCAGCGGATCCTGCCAGATCTCCCGGCTCAGCGCCTGGGTGAGGTCGCGCTTCAGCAGATGCGTGGCCACGCCGTTGGCGTCGGCCAGCACGCTCAGCGGCAATCGGCGTCCCGGTTCGGGCCAGCGATAGCCGGCCCCGGCGACCAGGGTTTCGAGCCGCGTCTGCAGCAACTGCTCCCACGGCAGCGCATCGGCAATGGCGAACACGACGTTCTGCAGCATGTGCAGCCGCAGATTGGCGAGGTCGAGATGCACGGTCTCGATGCCGGCGGCGACGGCCCGGCGGCGCAGGCCGTGAACGAGGCGATTCAGCATGGCCGCCTCGGCGACGGCGAACCGCACCGCGCCGCCGCCGGCGGGAATGAAGTCGCCAAGGTACTCGCGCCCCATCAGGTCGAGCCAGATGTCGGCGGGGATGGCCATGCCGGGGTGCTATCCTCCGCCGTCGTGGCGAAACGCGATGCCGACATAGACGTGTTCGTCGCCGTGCTCGTCATAGACGGTCAGGCGGGAGCGGCCCTTGCTGCCGGTGGAGGCGGGCAGGCTGAACACGTGGCCGCGCCTTGTGCGCGTGTCCGGCGCACGGTCGAGCCGCAGCAGATCGACCGCGAACGCCTCGCGCGGATACTCGGCGGCCGCACCCGGCCGCAGGGTGAGCAGTTCGTAGATGTCGAGGAGCGGCACGACGGCGCCGGGGCGCGGTTCGTCGGCCCCTGCACCAACGTGGAGGCCAACGCGGGTGTCGGCGCGCGCGAGATGGGTGGCGGCCTTGAACAGCATGTCCAGGAAGGCTTCGGCGTTGAAGGCGCTGCGGTCCTGGGCCTTCTTCAGCAGGGTGGTGAGCACGGCGGGACGGATCTGGCGTTCCAGCCGGCCGCCGATCCGCACCGCGGGCATGGCGGGTTCGAGCTTGAGCAGCAGGGGGAAGGCGGTGATCCGGCCATCGCGCTCGACCAGGACGAGCCCCTTGGCGGCGGCGGCGGCCTGCAGTTCCTGCAGGTAGGCGCCGTCGGTGAAGGCGGCTTCGGCGTCATAGGCGAAGCTCGCGCCGGCGGCGCGCAGGGCCTCGGCCAGCGGTTCGGCGGTGGCCGGGAGCTGTTCCAGCCGGCGGGCCAGACCGGCCACGACGCCGGTCGCCGCCTGCCGGCGCAGCGTGCGCACGCCCGACAGCACCGCCTTGGCGTGCCGCTCGGCCGTGCTCAGCGCGGTATCGAGCCGGCCGAGTTCTTCATCGAGGTGGGTAGACAAGGGGCGGGTTCCGATCCGGCAACGGCTGACCGTTGTTTGTACAACAATGCGTCGAGTCGCAAGAAGCGCCGGGGTTCTGCCCCGGACCCCGCCAAGTCCGTTGCGCGCCTTCGCGCGACGGCAGAGCCCTTGGAACCCGTTACTTAAAAGTCAGGGGCCTGGGGCCCCGGCCCCAGCGGGGTTTGGGGCAGCGCCCCAATCTGGCCGTGCGGCAAAATTCAGTGGTGCAATGGGGCGGCGCATCGTGCTGCGATATGACGGCGACAGCCTGTTTGCGGAGAATTCGATGAAGATCGGTGTGGTCGGCGCAGGGGCGGTCGGTGCCGCGTGCATCATGTCCATCATCGGACGTGGCGCTGCGCATGAGATCGTGGTCATCGACAAGGACGAGGGGCGCGTCCGCGGACTGGTCACCGACATGCAGTACGGCACGCCGCTGTGCCCGCCGGTGCGCCTGATCGGCGGCGACTATCCCGATCTGTTCGGGGCGGAACTCATCCTGGTGACCGTCGGCATCAACGAAAAAACCGGCGGCGCGATGGATCGCAACGATCCGGCCGGCCGGCTGCGGCTGCTCGGGACCAATGCGCAGATCATTCGCGAGATCGTTCCGAAAATCATCGCGGTCGCGCCCACCGCATTGATCCTCGTCGTCACCAATCCGCCCGAGCCGCTGGCGGAACTGGCGCGCCGCGTCGCCGGCCACGATCGCGTGCTGAGTGCGGGAACCTTCCTGGATACGTTGCGGTTCCGCTTCTACATCGCGAAGCAGCTGGATGTGCATCCCTCCGAAGTCGCCGCGCAGGTCATCGGCGAACATGGCAACTCGCGCGTGCTGCTGTGGTCGTCGGCGCAGGTGGCGAACACGCCGGTGATGGAACTGATCGATCCCGAGTCCGCCGCCGGTTTCAGGGCGCGGGTGGAGGAGCAGGTGCGCAACGCCAACATCACCATCATCGAGGGGATCAACGCCAGCCAGTACGGCATCGGCATGGCGTGCGGGCGCATCGTCGAGGCGATGACCCGCGACGAGCACGCGGTGTTTCCGCTGGGGCATCATTTGCCGCAGTATGGCGTCACGCTGTCGGTTCCGGTGGTGATCGGACGCCAGGGCGTGGTGCGGATGTTGCAGCCGCCGATGGCTGATCAGGAGCGGGCGGCGCTGGAGCGGAGTGCGGCGACCATGCAGGCGGCGATGGCCGGGCTTTAGCCGGGCATCAGCGCGCAGCGGCTTTGCGCGGTCTCACCTCAGCCGCAGCATCGACAGGATGGCATCGTCGATTTCATGGGCTCCCATCTGACCCTGATGCGCGGCGCATTCGCCGCCATACGGGGTGGAGAGCGGATTGCCGAACGGGGCGCCGCGGCACCACCCGTAGATGTCCGGCGAAACCCGCAGCCTGGCCACGGAAGTGGGATATTCCGGAGCGGCTTCGAAAAAGCTCCCCACACTGCCTTTCGCGCCGGCAATGCTCGAAAAGACCGGAAAATTCGCCTGCGCCGGCAATATGACCGCGCCGTCGCCCATATGGTTGGGTGAGTCCAGCGCGAACGGGAACGGCGAGTCGAACCGCTCCACGAACCGATCCAGGATCTTGCTGGGGCCGGGATAAGCGCCGGTGTCACAATAACTGAGCTGGGCGCGCGACCCGCGATAGCCGAATTGCAGGCTGAGCCGGATGCCGGATCCGGGTGCGAGACCGCATCCCCCGGTCAGAACCTCCGCGTCGCGGTCGCTGACCTCCAGCTTCAGCGAGGTGCGGTAGATGATCGGCGCGACATTTGCGACTGTTGCCGACAGGCGGCCCGAGGCGAAGCGCACGGTCTCGACGAGATCAGGTGCGAACGATACGGAAGCTATCCGGCCGATGGCGCAATCCGCCGCGCCGCCGGGGTTCGGGCATGGCGCGGTGCCGCCGCCGGGGATCGCGATGCTCAGTCCGCGGTGCCAGTTGCCGATCTGCGGCGTGCGGCAGGTGATGTACGCATCGCCCTTCGTCCCCGAGCAGTCGGCGCCGGGCGTGGTGGCATAGACCGTGTCGTAGCGGGTCGCGATGTGGCCCGATGTCGCATCCTTGCTGATCCGCAGAATGCCGCCGGGATAGCCGAGGGAGGGGCCGGGCGGCGTGTAGATGATCGTGCGGCCGCCCGGCAACGGGGCCGTCAGGCTCTTGCTGAGGGTGATCGTCCCGGCGGCGGCATCCACGGCGGTGACGATGCTGCCGGGCGGGATCGCCGCCGCCGCGCGAACGCCGTAGCCGACGCTGAGCTTGTAGGCATCCGGCCCGATCGTCAGGGTGGTCTGGCCGGCGGCGGAACTGGCCGCCTCGGGCGTGGCGAGGCCGAACGCCACGTGCTGCGGCGTGGCCACGGCATTCGCGCTGATCGTCATGTCGATCTCGCCGCCGGCGGCCGCGAACAGGCTGCCGGCGCTGGGTATCCCGGCGCTGGGCTTCGGCGCGGCGTGGGCGAGTTCGACGGTCCCCAGCAGCCCCGGCCGGGGCGTGGTGTAGAACCAGGGGAAGGCGATGATCGCCCCACCCGCGGAGGGCAGTGCGTAGGTCCGCCGCATCGGCAGTTCCTCGGGATCGGTGCCGTCCGCGGCAATGCTCTCCATGCGCGCGACGTCGATGAGGAAGGGGCAGCCTTTCGACGCCAGCAGCGTGTTGCTGCTGTTGCAGGCCTTGACGAAGGAGCGCTGGAAGCTGGCGGCGAAGTTGGTGCCGACCTGGGAGAGGTAATGCGTCGGCTGCCAGGGCCAGGGCATCAGGCCGATATCGGGGTTCTTGCCGGTGGCGGCGGCCCAGGCGGGCGTTTGCGTATAGGCGATGGATTCGAGCAGGGCGCTGAGATGCAGATCGAATCCTTCCTGATTGGCGAAGCCGATCACCAGCACATCCGGCGCGTCGTTGCGGATGTAGTAGCCGAGCCAGCTCTTCGACAGGTCGGTGTACCAGGCCGGGGCGGCCGAGCCGACCGGTATGCCGTTGGTGATGCCGCCCGGATCGAGCGACCAGAATTGCGTGCCGCCGAAGGCGCGGTCGATGCATTTCCAAACGAGGTCGGGATAGGCCCGCTGAAACGCCTCGCACAGCTTGGTGTGCCGCGACGAGATGAAGCCCGCGGAATTCGTGCCCGGCCCCATTGGCGAATTGCCCGCCGTCACCAGCACCGCGGTCGCGCCGGCCGGCAGCGTGGCGAGATGCCGCAGCGTGACCGCGGGAACGACATCCTTGACATCGGGAAACGACGCGATCGGCCGCGTGCCCTGGCAGGCAGCCGCTCCGTGGTAGAAGGTCTGGTTGAGCCCGCTCCAGAACACGGTGCCTTCGCCGCACTGGATCACCACCGTGGGATACATGATGTTGATGCCGCCGCCGCCGGCCGATGCCATGAAGGAGTCCGCCGGAAAATACAGCTCGGCCTGCTGGTCCGGATCGGCGCGGCGGTACAGCGCGCGAACCGCCGCCTGGTAGGCCGGCCAGTCGTCGCAGCCGATCGTCACCTCGCCATCGATCCCGCCGATGCCGTTCGCCGGCACGCGGGTGTGGACTTGCGCCGCCAGCGTGACGTTGAACGGATCGGCGCGCGCGGCGATCCTGCCCTCGGTCGGATTCAGCTGTCCCGTCGTGGGGTTGCGGCCGGCCCCGGTCAACGGCAGCTCGATCGAACGCGGCTGGCCGGCGCACGCCGTCGCGTCGTCGGGCCGGAACAGCACCGGCGCCCAGTACACCATCAGGCTGTTCGGGCCCTGGGCGGGGAGGGCGGCGGGAGAACCCGGCAATCCGACGAGATGCACGGTCATTCCGTCATCCGCCGGATCCTGCGTGGCGGTGCCGCACCATTCCTGCTCGCTCTGGGCCCGGATGCAGAAGCGCAGGCCGGTCATGGCCTGCGTGGTGTTGCCGTGGCCGAACATCGGCTGCGGCAGCCGCAGCACGGTGCCGACGGCATTTCCCCGCTCGTCCAGCAACGGCGCCGTGGTCGTGATCCCGTAGCTCGCGCCGGCGTTGCTCGCCGTGCCGTTCTGATCCCGGACATAAAGCTCCAGCTTCACCGCCGTGCCCGACTGCGCGGCGAAGGCGCAGCCGCCGCAGGTGATCGCGCCGGTCGAGGCGCTGCTCGCGGTGATGTCCCCGTGCACGACCGCGCCCCCGGGTCCGGCTCCCGGCGCGGTCAGCGTCATGCTCGCATTCGACACTTCCCCAGGCGTTTGGCCCTCCAGCGTCGGCGCGACGAAGGCCGGGCTGATCGTGGCGCTGGCGCCGCCGGCGGATGACAGCGTGACGTTGAGGATCTGCACCGAGCCGATCGTGACATGGGTGCCGATGGCGCCGTAATGCATCGCACCGCGCCAGGCGTCCGCATGACCGCCATGATCGCGGATATCGACCCGATTGGCCGCAACGGCGTTGTCAGGGACGTTCTGCAACGGGGCCGGCCAAGCCGGGGCGGGCGCCAGCAGAAGCGCCAGCAGAAGTTTCAGCAGAAATTTCAGCGGCAAGCCCCGTGCCGTCATCGGATGTTCGCGGATCGGCATGGAGGCGCCGATGCTTGCACGACGATATCGGATTCGGGTAGCTGTTGTTCGCTGGTGCGGCATATCGCCGCCTTCTCATCGCGGCGACATGTCATGTCAGGCGAGCTTACCATGTCAGACGAGCGTTTGATCGCGATCGCCATCGAGAATGCGCGCACGATCTTCCGGATGCCGGATCTCGCCTACGACCCCGCATTGGTGTTCCGGGACATCCGCGGCTTCGACTCCGTCCAGGCGGTGCAGTTCATCCTGGCGATCGAAGCGGCGCTGGACGTGACGCTGAGCGAGGAGGAGGTGGACAACATGCATACGATGGGCGCGCTGATCACGACGCTGCGCGGCAAGACGAACCCGGCGGACTGATTTCTGTCCGCTGCCCGTGGCGCAGATGTCCGTGGCGCAGAGCGGTTGCAACCGGACACGCCTCAGCTGGACAGGCCGAGCTTCCCAGCCAGACCGATGCGCTGCAGCTTGCCGGTCGCGCCCTTCGGGATTTCGGTCAGGAACACGATCTGCCGCGGGACCTTGAAGGCGGCCAGCCGTTCGGCGACGAAATCGCGCAGCGTCTCGCTGTCGACCTGGGCCCCCTCGCGCAGCACGATGGCCGCCGCGACATCCTCGCCGAACAGCCGGCTCGGCATGGCGAACGTCACCACCTGCTGCACCGCGGGATGTTCCATGAGGCGGTTGTCGACTTCGAGCGGGGAGATCTTTTCGCCGCCACGGTTGATGATCTCCTTCAGCCGGCCGGTGAGACGCAGGTATCCGGCGTCGTCCAGCACGCCCTCGTCGCCGGTGCGGAACCAGCCGGCGGCAAAGGATTTCGCGTTGGCGTCGGGGTTGTTCTCGTAGCCGGCGGTGACGTTGCGGCCGCGGATGACGACTTCGCCGATCTCGCCGGCGGGCAGCAGGTCGCCGGCTTCGTCCATGATCGCGATTTCGGGGCCGGCGGCGATGCCGACGCTGCCGGCATGGCGGGGCGCGGGCGGCAGCGGATTGCTGGCCATCTGGTGCGTGGCCTCGGTCATGCCGTAGGCCTCGATGACCGGGACGCCGAACGTCTCTTCCAGCGACGCCATCACCTGCGGCGGCAGCGAGGCCGAGGAGGAGCGGATGAAGCGCAGCCGGCCGCCGGCGATGCTGTCCTTGTAGCGCGGGGCCAGTTCCAGCAGCGTCTGGTGCATGGTCGGCACCGCGGTGTACCAGGTGGGCCGCGCCTCCCTGAACCAGGTGAAGAAGCGGAAGGCGTTGAGGCCGGGCGCGCAGACCACCGAACCCCCGGCGCTGATCGAGGACAGCACGGCGGCGATCAGGCCGTGGATGTGGAACAGCGGCATGATGTTCAGACAGACATCGTCCGGACCCAGTGCGAGGGTCCGGGCGATGTTGGCGGCCGAGGCGGCCAGATTGGCCTGGCTGAGCGGCACGATCTTGGGCCGCGCGGTGGTGCCCGAGGTGTGCAGGATCAGCGCGATGTCGTCCGGCTGGGCCATGCCCGCTTGGATCACGCCCGCCTGGATCACGCCCGCCTGGATCGGCGTCCCTGCCGCCGTCGCCGCGGGGGGCGTCAGCGTGAAGGCGCCGGCCGCATCGGGTTGGGGGACGAGTTCGATCACCGCGATGCCGCGCGCGGCCGCGGCCGCGCGGGCCGGCGTGTCGGCGCCTTCCTGCACGATCAGCGCACGCGCGCCGAGATCGCCGAGATAGAAATCGAATTCTTCCGCCTTGTAGGCCGGATTGAGCGGGGCGGTCGTGGCCGAGCAGGCGATGGCGAGGAAGGCGGCCGCCATCTCCGGCCCGTTCGGCAGCACGATCGCCACCCGGTCGTTGCGGCCGATACCGGCGGCATTCAACGTCTTGCCGGTGCGTGCCGCGAGCGCACGCAACGCGGCATAGCTGAGCGGCGGACGCGCCGATGCGCCACTGCTGGGAGCTCCAAGCGCCGGGGCGGCATCGGCGCCGGCGGCCAGCAGGGCCGCGATGGTTTCGGCGGTGGGGGATTTCGGCTCGGACATCACGCGGCGGCCGTCAGGTTCATCTTTGCAGTGGCATCCCGGTGAAGCAGCCATGCGTTCGCGGCGACGCGCACCCAGTCGAGGTCGTTCGGGTTCTCGCCGTACGGCAGGATCACGAAGCTGGACATATAGGCGCGCATCAGACCGGGCGCGAGCAGTTCCACGGTTCCGGCGCGCCGCCCGCCGGTGCAGGGCACGAAGTAGATCAGCGTGTTGGATCCGTGGCGGTTGAGATCGAGCAGCACCGACAGCGCCTCGGCCAGATAGAGTGTGGACGGCAACTCCTCATAGATCTGCGGCGCGTCCCACACCGGGTAGAGCTGCAAGGGGCCGAGATTGCCGGTCAGGACCGGAGGTGCATCCCATCCCGGCATCGCCACCGCGACCTTCTTTGGCTCGGAGCGGACGAGGGTGTAGATCTTGCGCCCGCTGCGCAGGCCCTCCAGGAATTTGCGGCGCAGGAAGCCGAGCTTCATGGTTTGCTCGCGCGCGACGGCACTGGCCTCCGCGTCGGCTTCGTGGATCATGGTGTGCCAACGAATGCCATACCGCTGGACGCGCATCATATATTCGCGCGGCTCGTCCGCATGCAGATATAGTTCGACCTCCGAGGCGGTGGCTGCCGCCTTGAAGGCATCGGCCATGGCGCGCAGCAGCGCGCGCAGCGGCGTGTTGGCGAAGCGCAGCAGGCCGAGGATTTCGGCGCCCGCCTTGCGCTGCGCCAGCCCGAAGGCGCAGTTGTCGCCGAGGCTCTCGAAGCCGCGCATCAGGTTGGCAGGGCTGGTGCCCAGTTCGGCCGTGATGGCGTCCCGCAGCGCGTCGGCCGGCAGGTCCAGAAACCGGTCGGACACGGCGAGCGGCGGGAGGATGTCGAGACCGTCGCCGCGCGGCAGGGCGGCGACGCAGAGCCGCTGCGGCACCCGCTCGACGACGATCCGGTCGATCGCCATGCCGAGCGCGTGCCGGGGATGGTCATAGGCGAACTGGCGCATGGGCAAGGCATTCGGCACCAGCAGCGTCAGTCTCAGGCTCGCAGTGCGGCCGGCGGCGACATCCTCCGCGCCGCCGTGGGCGCCGTCCTCGATGATCCCGTCGATGAGGTCCTGCGGCAGGAGCATCGTCAGCGCGGTTTCGGTCGTCAGGCGGAACTGTCCGAGCAGCAGGCCTTCGACGATGACCACGAGGCGCTGCGTGGGCAGCAGATCCTTGACGATCAGCGGCGCCAGCATGATGCGCAGGCCATACGGACCCGGGCCGGCCGGGGCGGGAAGTTCCATGTCGCAGGTCGTGGCCGCGGTCCAGAGCAGCCCCTCCGCATCGATATGCCAGCCCGCCCCCAGACGCGCCGCACTCGCGTGGCCAGGGCCGAATTCGTAGATCGTCTGATCGGAGGCCGTGGCCGCGGATGGCGTGGGCAGGTTTGCCTCGCCGGCTGATCTTCCAGACATGGCCGGGCGCAGATCGAGCCGCGTGGGGTTGGGGCGCAGCGGCATCAACTGATCGATCGTGGCGGCCAGGCCCTCGGGATACAGACGCATGCCGAAGAAGCGGATGGCCAGCGGGCGGTCGTCGGTGGACGTGCCGAGCAGATCGGCGCGGACGAAGCAGGGATGCTCCAGCACGATGTCGATCGGTTCGCCCGCCGCGAGCAGGTCGGGCGGGAGCCGGCAGCGGACGCGGCTGGGCCCGGTCACGCGTGCCCAGCCGAGCTTGCGGCCGTTCACATGCAGCGTCAGCAACTGGCCGCGAACCGCCGGCAAGGCGAGGCAGGGATTGATGTCCATCTCCAGGATAAACGCCCCGGGGATCGAAGCCTGGTGTGCCGGCACGCCGGGCAGCGTGAGCGTGCTGCGCGAGCCGATGGTCCAGACGGCATCCAGTTCCTGGCCGCTCCACCCCTCGCCGCGGACGTGCTGGCTGTTGCCGGATCGCGCGAAATCGATGAACCGCATCGTGCTGCGGACCGACATGTCCTGCAGGCCGTCCGTGCCGGCCATCGCCGTGACATCTTCACCCAGGGGACTATTCAAGCGGGTGCTCCAACCGGTGCCCATGTCAGCCAATCCCATGGAACCGGCGGCGGCTGCATGTCGCGACGGGTCCGCGGTTCGTTCCACGATATGACCGCCGGACGACCCTATCATAGCACCGACATTCATAGCACCGACACCATCATAGAACCGACACCATCATAGAGCTGGCGCCCTGGTTGGAAATCGTCCCTCGCGATA
>Ga0116230_10006266_pt1 | contig 11730 bp, 7 predicted proteins | sample S1TSphfallax_3_FD_88678 | JGI IMG/M metagenome (GOLD analysis project Ga0116230, IMG submission 88678) | Host-associated microbial communities from peat moss isolated from Minnesota, USA - S1T2_Fd - Sphagnum fallax MG | ecosystem: Host-associated > Plants > Peat moss > Unclassified | place: USA...
TGCAGAGCATCCAGGATGCTCAGGTTTGGCACTTCACCTGGAGCGGTCTCGGCCTGGGGCTCTTCTAACGGTCTGATTTTTTCGGGTACAGGCAGTTCACCGCCAGCCGAAAGCATAGAGTCAAAGGATGGCATTTTAGTTTTTGGCGGCTCGGGCGCCAGGATGGCAGGTATTGACCAGCTCGGATCGGGTGGCGGACCTGTTATTTCTTCACGCGGCGGCTCGAGCACTATGGCTTCTGGATTGGTCTCCAATGTGCTGCGCGCTGCGTTTGCAAAGATGTCCGAATCAAAATTTGGACCTTCTTGAGCCGGCTCCGATTTGTACTGGCTGGGATCCAGCTGCCAGGAATCGACTTTGTCCATATCCGGTTCGGAAATTTCGCCTTTGACATACTTCTGGAAATGCTCTTCTCCAAAATAATTACGAAGACGTTGTTCTTTGCCTCTTTCTCTTTCGGCTTTCAATTTTCTTTCATTTTCGAGCTCTTGTTCAGCTGCTGAAACGGCCGCTGAACCAGCATGACCTTGCTGCCAGTCATTCAAAAATTGTTGTGAAAAATCTTCTTTAGGCGCTGCTGGTGCGGCTGGTTCCGCCTGCGGCGGTAAAGGCTGAGCTTGTGCTGGAACTGAAGATGCAGATGGTTGCTCAGCTGTCGGCATCGTGGCCTGTGAAGGGATAGCTTCGTGGGACATGATGAACCACTCAGCGGCAGTACCATGTGCCTGACCATTGCCGGCGGAGCTACGAGGCTGAAGCCCCGGCATACCCGTCTGGGAAGCGCCCGGATTGGCCGCTGCAGCCATAGATTGAGGAGCCGCCGGAGCTATAGAATGAGGAGCCGCCGGAGGGGCATCAGAAGGAGTTTGTGTCTGAAAAGAGGGTAGACCGGTATGTGATGCAGTGTTGCCCATGGGCGGATTGTCCATGCTGGACATACCTGCTGCGGCCATGCCGGAAAAATTGGCGCCGGGGCTGGACGGGGGCAGAGTATCCATGCTGTTTGGAGCTGCATTGGCATTGGTGGGCATCACGCTGCCAAAAGGCAAGCTGGGAAGCTCAGGTGGGCGACCACCTTCATTTAAGCTCTCAAATGACATAGCCTGAGGCGGATTTGCCGGTTGTTGGGGAGCCAAGGCTGAAAGCAAGCCCATACCAAAATCGCCAAAGCTTGAGCTGGGCTCGCTGGGTGCTTCTGCAAAGGGCTGTCCCTGTGCGCCTAAATTAGCTGATTGAAGGGGCTCGGGGGCCAGAGCCGACAGGTCGATATTGCCGGCCTCGGACGAATAATTGTCAGCCAGGCGAGCGGCATCGGCCATTGGATCGATACTATATAGAGGCTGCTCGCCAAAAGATTGCGATTGAGGTGCAGCAGCAGCAGCAGACTCATCATCGCCGCGCACCGGCACAAAACAAGACTTGAGCAGAGATTTGCTTTTGTCTTCCTGTCTGCCATCCGGCGTAAAGATCATGTGGCAGATCGAGCCGATGTCTACTAACTGCTTGCCTACCTGAGTGGCAACTTTGGCGCCCAGTTGATTGAGAAGTGCAACAGCCGGTTCGGCCAGTGTTGCGCCTTCAACTGCAAGTGCGCGGCGCGATCCGCCTTTGGCATATTCTGAGCCCAATTTATAGAGAGCTTTGATATCATCGGGACTTAATTTTTGAATTGGTCTGGCGGCCAGATAATTAAAATCGCGACCATCAAGAATGGCTTTCATAGCCTTTTCTAGCAGTAGAGTATCAAGGACGCGAAATTCATAAGCTGAAGGAGATACGTTGACTGCGACACATTTATTGTCTTCTTCTTTACTGATTACCACACAGAGGTTTTGTACGCGGAAAGTCTCACCCTGCTCTTCACCACGTTTGGAAAAAGATGAAAGACCGGCCGGAGCCGCAACTGGCTCGAGACAAAAGATAAGATAACCAGGCTCATAGAGACGGCTTTCTTTGCTGGCCCAATCATCAGGCGAAAGCGGCTTAGTGCGCTCGAATGTACGCAAAAAGGCTTTTACGTCAGGGATTCTCAGGTGGTGTTGGCGAATCATTGAGTTCATGGTTTCTAACTGACTCTGTGGTCTCTGGCTGGGGACTTAATCTGAATGGTCTCTGTCTTGGTCAAAAACATTGCTGGCGATTTTAGCTCGGGTTTTTTATGGGGCTTCGCCTGCGGCGCTGGCAATTTCACGCAAAGCATTTGTTTTTTGCTGAGCAATCATGGCCAGTAGTTTTTTTGTAGCTTCTTCTATTTCATTTTTTGCGCTGTTGCTGTCAGAAGTGATTTTAAAAAGTGACTGGTCATAAGCCCCTTTCATATCGCCATCGACTTCGTTTGCGATAGCTGTGAGACCATCTTTGGCATCTTTGGTCAACTCTGATAAACGTGTCTCAAATGAGTTTCTGATTTCTATTAACTCATCCCTGATCTCATTTATTACCTTTGATTTTGCTTCGGTCAATTGCCTTCTGGTCAAATCACTTTCATTGACTTTGTTGTTGATGCGGCCAATAAAGGCTTGCATATCAAGCTGCATTCTTTCGGTTACTTCGTCGCATTTTTTCTTCAGCGCTTTTTCGCTTTCGCGTGAAGCTATTTGCAAATTGCTGGTTATTTCATTGGTGTCTTCACGCAATAGTTTTCCGGTTTCGATGCCCAGATCCTGCACCTGAGACACGATACCGCTAAATTTTTCGGTCAGAGATTGTTTGTTTGTGTCAACACAGGCGCTAAAAATCTCGTTTATATCTTGCTCTACCTTGGAGAGTATTTCTTCAATCTGTCTGCCAAAATCGTCACTGCCAGTGGCAAAGTCATCCTGCCCTTCTTTGACGTAGGCTTCCAGTTTTTCAAATTCGATTTTGAAGTCGCTATTGAGTTTTTGCATCAAAGTCGAAAAGTGACTTTCTATATTGTTGGCTTTTTGCATATAGTTGCGAAATAGTGAACTATTTGACTGTTTCTCACTACCGCGAGATTCCCAGAGGCTGTGGTCAAGTTTTTGTTGCAGAGTATTGGCAAAAAAGCTGGACTGACTGCGCAGTCTCTGACCACTTTCATAGTGCTGGGTTTGCAGGGCTGATACCGAGCCTTCAACGGCGCTGGAGTAATGGTCCGAGGCTCGCAAATAACCGTCGTCGAGAGTACCTTCATAAGAAGTGCGCAGGTCGGCGATTGCCTTTTTTATATCGGTGCTAAAAAGCGATAACTTTTGCGAAAGATCATTTATATAGGCCTGGCTGGTGACTTTTTCTTTTTCCAGAGCCTGACGTATGCGGTCTGAAGCTTCTCGAGCCTGGCGTTTAATTTCTTCATCTACCGCGGCAGCCTTGGCCGCCACTTCCATTTTGGATTGTTGTTCCGATTCTTGCCGTTCGCTCAAGTGCAGAGTGGCTTTGCCGCCCAGTTTGTTGGTGGCGCTATCCTCCAGCTCATTGAGCTGATTGGAGCCGGAATTATAAATATCCTGAAGCGTTTTGCCTGCAAAAGTCATAGCCGGGAAATCCTTATCATGTGCTCGCCTGGTTTTTGGGGGCTGCTAATCTGTTTCTAGAGAAAGAGTTGCGCTGGTCTTGTATGCCATCACCGCCAGTGCCGCCGCTCGACCAGATTCTTCGATGACTGGCAATTTGAGTGAAAGTTCTGAGACTTCATTGTGGAAGTTGCGTGTGATCCTCTCCAGATCAGTTCGCATACTTTTTACTTGTTTTTCCAGCGTCTCCACAGACGATGAGCGGATGCTTTCTATACGCTCGTTGCTGCCCTGGGTCGAACGAGAAAATTCTGCTTCTGTCTGTTCGACCTGCCGGCGGAAAGTTTTGATAATTTCTGACCCGTGCGATTTAAGGCGGCCATGCAATTTGCTTATCACATCGGCATCGGCCGGTTGTCTGGTACCGCCGGTGCTTAAAGAGATTTTTGCTTCCTGGGTAAGAGCCCCCTCAAATTTGAAAAAGAGTCGATCAATTTCGTCGGCCAGTTTGCGCTCGACTCTTCTCAGCGAATTTAAATATAGTTTTTGATTAGTGCCCAGTCTGTGTCTGGCTCGCGTGGCAATGCGGGTAACTTCATCCTGGGAGGCCAATAATTTTTTTTCTACTTCATCATTATATGCACGCAAAAATTTTGATTGTTGCTCCAGCGATGTGTGCTGGAAACGATCTTTCATGGCGTTCAATTGTGTGTGCCAGTGTTCAATGTGTTCATTCAAAACTTGATGATTAGTATCTTTTGCTTCGTCGATATTTTTTGAACCACGTTCGGCCAGCACTTTTAAATCTGCCACAGCTTCCTCGACGATGCCCGAAAGCTGTTTTTGCACGCCGCTGATTTTTTCGTCAAACTTTGCTGAGTAGTCGCTAAGGTGCTTATCGACCTCGGACTTGGATCCTTCTATCAGCTTGTGGGCCTGCTCGTCTACCGACTTTGCCTTCTCCGACATACTGCTTTCATATTGCTGACTCTTAAAATCGATTTCTGACTTTCGTTCTTCTGTCAAAGCATCTATGTCTGATAATTTTGAGTCGGCAATTTCATATAAATCTGATTGCGGGCTTTGAATCAAAGCCATTAGCTCGACAATCTGGCTGTCCATCACTTCGCCCAGCGCCAGGGTGGCCTCTTTGACACGTTCGCCAAATTTTTGACGCAACTCCTCGGCCGCGGCCAGGATTGTTTCTAATTGCTCACCTTCCAGCCGACCAATGGCGTCGATTGTTTCATCACGCTTGGCCTCCAGGTCACCACCATGAGTATCGACCAGGTGGCTGCTCTGGGCGACAACTTTTTCCAGTTGCAAGGACAAACTCTTATCAAGGCCGTCGATGAATGAATTGAGCTGAAAAATACACTGATTAACGGTGCGTTCCAGCTCGCCACTGGCTTTCTCCAGCGCTTCGATCATTAAGTTGGCCGCCGAGCCGAAACTTGGAGAATTTTCCTCAGGCATATACCCCTCGATCCCATAGAGTTAGAACTGATAACCTGTTCGGCCACCACCACTACTGTTTATTTATCAGTCGCGAGTGGGTGAAAGGCCCAGGGAGCTGGGCTTTACAAGGCCTGGGGGCATCTGGCCCCGGCAGTGCCCAAGGGATTATGCCCCCTTTTTTTACCCACTAAGCATTCTTTACTTCCTAAGGTGAAGTTATTTGCTTTTCTACTTCTTTCCCACGCTGGCGGTCCAGGCGAGCAAGAGCAGCCAGGGCTGCTTCATTGATTGTTTCAGAAAGAGTCGGATGAGGGTGAATGGCTACCGCCAGATCTTCCAAAACTGCGCCCATTTCTATTGCCACCACTGCTTCAGTGATCAGGTCCCCTGCTCGTGGACCGACGATACCGACGCCCAAAACTTCGGTCGTATCGGGGGCGAATAGTATTTTAGTCGTGCCGTTGGTATCGGCCAGGGTCATTGCCCGCCCTGAAGCGGACCAGGGGAATTTTGCTACCTGGAAGGCTATGCCTTTGGCCTTTGCTTCGGCTTCATTAAGACCGCACCAGGCCACTTCCGGCTCGGTAAAGATAACTGCCGGAATGCAGCGATTATCAAAAGAAGAAGCTTTGCCGGCCAGCACTTCAGCGGCTACATAAGCCTGTCGTATCGCTCTGTGTGCCAGCATCGGTTGGCCCGAGACATCGCCTATAGCCAGGATACGCTTGTCATCGGTGCGACATGATTGGTCTATTGTGACAAAGCCCTGCTTGTCGATTTGTACCTGAGTATTTTCCAGTCCAAGACCGTCTGAGTTTGGTCTCCGACCTACGGCAATTAAAACTTTGTCGGCCTGCAATAGGGGCGGTACGTCTTTGCCCTCGACGCTGACTTCAACACCGTCTTTTGTTACTTTCACAGCCGTGACTTTGGTGCTCAGGTGAATGCCTTTGAACATTTCACCCAGTTTAGTCGCCAGGGGGCGCACGAGATCTCGGTCACAGCCGGGGATCAGACCATCGGTCATTTCCACTACTGTGACTTCGCTGCCCAGTGCACTGTAAACAGTGCCGAGCTCGAGACCGATATAACCGCCGCCGATAATAATCAGCTTTTTGGGGATGTCGTCCAGGTTGAGTGCGGAGGTCGAGTCAAGGACGCGAGGGCTTTCCATGTCGGCTTCGTTTTTGAACAAAAAAGGCAGTTTGGTCGGACGTGACCCGGTCGCCAGTATGCAATGCTTAAACTTGAGACGGACAGCACTCTCTCCCGGGCAGTCGACACGCACGCTGCGTGAATCGTTGAAGACAGCCTTTCCGACCATTACTTCTACTCCGGCTGCTTTGCACATGCCGGCCACACCCTGGGCTAGTTTGTCGAGAACGCCCTGCTTCCAGTTGCGAAGAGCGGGTAGGTCAAGCTCCGGCTCGGCAAATTTAAGTCCTATTTTGGAGGCGTGGCGGGCGTTGAGAATGAGTTCGGCGGCATGGAGGAGTGATTTGGATGGGATGCAACCCATATGCAGGCAGACGCCGCCTAATTTGGGCTTTTCATCTACCAGTACGGTTTTTATACCCAATTCTGCCGCACGCAGGGCCGCGCTGTAGCCGCCAGGACCACCGCCGATGATGGCAAGATCGACTTCCTGGACCATTTCTCCAACAACCATATTTGCCTCCCGGGCACTAACCTTCTAGAACAAATTTGAACGGATCTTCCAGTAGTTTAACAACGTGCTGCACAAAATAGGCGGCTTCAGCTCCATCGGCCAGACGATGATCAAAAGACATAAAGACAGGCATAATCGTGCCAACCTCTATAGCCCCATTTTTGACGATTGGTTTTTCTTGCGCTCTGGCCATACCAAGTATTGCCGCTTCTGGGAAGTTGATCATAGGAGCTGCTCCGGTGCCGCCGATGGCACCAATATTGGTGACTGTAAAAGTGCCACCATGCAATCTATCCAGCTCTATTTTTCCGGCCCTTGTTTTAGCGGCTATGTCGGCTAGCTCTACTGCTACATCGTAAAAGCTCTTTTCATTGATGTTTTTGATCACCGGCACGATCAAGCCGCGGTCCGTAGCCACTGCCACACCGACATTGAAATAATGTTTGACCACTATTTCGCCGGTGTTTTCATCAAGACTGGAGTTAAACTGCGGGAATCGTTGCAGTGCGCTGGCTACTGCTTTTAATACGAAAACAGTCATTGTCGGACGCACTTTTACATTGCCGGATCTCTCGGCAAATTCTTTTTCGTATTTGCTTATCAGTTTGCTCAAGTCGGTGACATTGGCTTCGTCAAAAGTAGTCACATGTGGGATATGAGTCCAGGACTGGGTCATTGACTGAGCAATTTTGCGTCTAATTGACTTGAGCGGCAATCTTTCTACTTTGCCGTATTTTGCAAAATCCGGATATTCGATCGCCTGGCCAGCTGCTCTGGCACCAAAATTGAGAGGTCCGCCACCGCCAGTACCGGCATCTCCCTGGGCGACACCAAATTTTTCAGCCATGGATGGACTTTTTGTCGGAGCTTTACTCTGAGCCGAGGTCACCGCGCCGCTGCCATTGCCGCTGCTTGCGGTTTTAGAGTCGGTGGTTGCCGGTGTTTGCACCATGCGACTTTCGAGTGTGCCTGCAGCATAAGCCATGATGTCTTCTTTGAGTACACGACCAGCCGATCCTGTGCCGCGCACGAGATAGAGATCGATACCGAGCTCACGGGCCAGCCTGCGTGTAGCCGGAGTGGCCGGCACTGGACGATTGCGATCGATTGTGCGGTCTATTTCACCGGCATAACTGGATTTGCGACCGTTGCCGGCGGCGACAAGATTGGCCTCGGGCTGCGGGGTGGTAACTGCGCTGCTTTTGGCATCGAGTTGACTGGGGGCGGTGGCTTGAGCAGCTGCAGCCGGGGCCGGCGCTTTGGCCTCAGCTGCAGCTGGGGTAGCGGCTGAGGTGGCGCTGGACGCCTCTCCACCGACATTGTATGAAACCATGATACTGCCCACGGTGACAAGCTGACCGGGGGCGACGAATACTTTTTCTATAACACCGGCGTAAGGCGATGGTATTTCTACAACCGCTTTGTCTGTCTCAACCTCAAATATGGGCTGATCTTCTTTGACATTTTCGCCTTCTTTCACTTTAACGCTGATAATCTCAGCTTCGTGAATGCCTTCGCCAAGGTCAGGCAATTTGAATTCTACTGTCATCTAGGTAAGTCGTCCTTTTAAAATGAGAGTGTTTCGCGGCAAGCAGCAAGAATGCGTTCAGGATCCGGAAGGTAATAGCGCTCTTTTGAGAAATAGGGGATGGGAGTGTCGAAGCCGGTTACTCGGCGAATCGGTGCTTCTAAATAGAGCATAGCGCTCTCGACGATCCGGGCCACGACTTCTGCTCCGAGACCGCAAGTGCGAGGGCCTTCATGCACAACAACTGCGCGGCCGGTTTTTTTGATCGATTCGATAATAGCGGTGGCGTCCATAGGTGAGATTGTCAAAATGTCGATAATCTCAGGTTTGACACCGTCTTCTTCTTCCAGCATTTCGGCAGCTTCCATGGTTGCTCTCAAGCTGGCACCATAAGAGATGAGTGTGATTTCTTTGCCCTGCTGTACAACATTGCACTGACCAATGGGCAATGTTTCCATTGTGTCTGGCACTTCTTCTTTGAAGAGACGATAGATAGCTTTGGGTTCGTAATAGATGACCGGATCCGGATCTTGTATGGCGCTGTGCAATAGTGCGCGGGCATTACGGGGACCTGATGGGATCACCACCTTTAGACCGGGTGTATGTGCATATATCGCTTCGCGACTTTCGGAGTGATGCTCGAGGGCGCGGATGCCACCACCATAAGGTGCACGCATAACAAGCGGCACTGTCAGGCGACCGCGGGTACGATTTCTAAATCTGGCGGCGTGACATTCGAGCTGGTGATAGTTGTAATAGTCGAAACCGCTAAATTGTATTTCGCATACAGGCTTCATGCCGTAAATGGCCATACCGATAGCGGTACCGATGATGCCTGACTCGGCAAGCGGGGTGTCGAGTACGCGTTTGTCGCCAAATTTTGTGTAAAGACCTTCGGTGATACGAAAAACGCCTTCGTCCGGTCCAACGTCTTCGCCCATGACGATTACTTTATCGTCGCGATCCATTGCTTCTAAGAGCGCAAGGTTAATTGCCTTCGCCATGTTTAGCAGTGCCATTTTTAAGTGTCCTTATATTTTCAAAGGGTGGATAAAAGCGAGCCTATCTGGCTCCAGCCTGGTGCTTTTGCGGACTGACGCCGGCATTTTTTTTCAAACTCTCGAGGTGATTTTTTAACTCATCGCGCTGCCCTTGTAAGTAAGGAGGGATGTCGTTATAGAGATGGTCGAATATCCCCAGTGGATTGGTCAGCTCTTCACTCTGGGCCATAGCCTCAGCCTTTTGCACAGCGGCTTTGATTTGAGTGTCCAGTTCTTCTTCCAGGTCGGCAAATTCTTTTTCGCTGAATATGCCTTTATTGCCCAGATATATTTTGAAGCGAGCAAGAGGCTCACGGCTGGTCCAGAGTTTGCATTCTTCGTCCGAACGATAACGTTTGGGATCGTCGGCAGTCGTGTGCGGGGTGAAGCGATAAGTAAGACCTTCGATCAATGTCGGACCCTGGCCGGCTTTGGCTCTTTCCACAGCTTCCAAGGAAGCCTGATAGACAGCCAGCACATCATTGCCGTCGATGCGCATACCGGGCATGCCGTAGCCAATTGCCCTCTGGGCGATGGTTTCGCAGCGCATCTGTTTGGCCAGAGGCACCGAGATAGCGTATTGATTGTTTAAGCACATAAAAACAACAGGAGCTTGATAGACAGATGCAAAATTCATCGCTTCATGAGTGTCACCTTCTGAAGATGCACCGTCGCCAAAATAGGTCATAACCACGCCGTTTTGATTTCTCATATTCATGGCCATGCCGATACCGGCAGCGTGCAAAAGCTGGCTGGCGATAGGCACGCAAACAGGCAGGTCGTTCACTCCTTCCGGCGGGCTGGCGCCTTCTTCAAAACCATTCCAGTAAAGGAGAGTTGTTTCGATTGGCCAGCCGCGATAGAGCATGCCGGCCAGCTCGCGATAAGCGGGGACGTGCCAATCTGTTTTTTGCAGATGAATGATCGAGCCCATGGAGATGGCTTCATGTCCTGAGGACTGGGGGAATGTACCCTGTCTGCCCTGGCGCTGCATCAGCAGCATACGCTCGTCTGTACGTCTGGCCAGGAGCATGTAGCGATACATTGTTTTTAGTTTTTCTGCTTCGATCTTTGGCTCGAGACTTTTGTCTACGACGCCATTTTCGTCGAGAATCGACATATACTCGATGGAAGGAAGGTCAATCTTTTTTCTAGGCATAGCGTTAACTTCTTCTCCTTGACGATTCTTCAAGAGCGTGGCATAGATCGTGACACAGGCCATTGAAAGTATGTCATATCTTAGCGCAGACGATCTATATAGGACTGCTTCCGAGTGTGAGAAAATTTGCTAAGCCAGGGCGCTGGCAAATGGCTAAAACCCTGTTTTTGAGCGGAAACTTGAATGAATCATAAAGTCTTTGTTGACATCGAAGGGTCTTCAGCTTCTTCTCAAAATAAGCTGGCCAAGCCTGATTGGTTAAAAGTACGTCTACCTACGGGTGACCCATACTGGCGTGTCAAAAATTTGATGGACGAGCACGATCTGCACACTGTCTGCGAATCGGCTGCCTGTCCCAATCGTGGTGAATGCTGGGCTCGTGGTACTGCCACTTTTATGATTTTGGGTAATGTTTGTACGCGCAGCTGTGGTTTTTGTAATGTAATTACCGGCAAGCCAACCGAGCTTGATCTTGACGAGCCCGAGCGGGTTGCCGCTGCTGTGGCTAAACTTTCGCTCAAATATGCCATCATCACCTCAGTCAACCGTGATGAGCTGAAAGATGGTGGAGCGGCGGTGTGGGCTGCAACTATCAGGCAGGTACGCAAAGTCAGTCCTGAGACAAAGATAGAAGTATTGATTCCTGATTTTTGTGGCAATTGGGAAGCTCTCGCTACTGTGATAGAAGCCAGACCGGATGTGCTCAACCACAATATAGAAACAGTCCCCCGACTCTATTTGCCGGTGCGCCCGCAGGGCAAGTATGAACGCTCCCTCGAACTATTAGACAAAGCCAAGGCCGCCGGCCTGACTACTAAATCCGGACTGATGGTCGGTCTTGGCGAAACTGACGAGGAAGTATTGGAAGTCTTAAAAGATTGGCGCAAAGTCCGAGTCGATCTGATTACAATCGGCCAATATATGCAGCCGACCGAAAAACATTTGCCCGTGCAGCGCTTTGTCCATCCCGACACTTTCAAACGTTTTGAAGTTGAAGGCATGGCTATGGGCTTTGGCAACGTTTTTAGCGGCCCGCTGGTGAGAAGCTCTTATCATGCCGACGAGCAGGCTAATCACCTCTAAAATATTGGTGCTGGGACGCTGCCTATGATTGCAGGCCGAGCAAGTTTTTGATGCCGTAAAGTGCCATGTTGGGATTTTCTTTAAGGCGACGGCGGCAGTATGCGCCGGCCACTTTGCCTTCGCCAAAAGGCAGATACATGCGCACCAGAACGCCTTTATTGGCCAGCTCCAGCATTTGTTTTTCATAGCGAGAATCATAATTTTTGTTCTTGCTGAAAAATTCGCCGTTGATCAGTTTTTGCTGAAATTTTTTGCGCGGCACGCCGTGCAGATATTGGGTTTCAAAAGCTGTGGTTGGCACCTTATCTGGTATCACTACA
>Ga0116230_10006267_pt1 | contig 11729 bp, 7 predicted proteins | sample S1TSphfallax_3_FD_88678 | JGI IMG/M metagenome (GOLD analysis project Ga0116230, IMG submission 88678) | Host-associated microbial communities from peat moss isolated from Minnesota, USA - S1T2_Fd - Sphagnum fallax MG | ecosystem: Host-associated > Plants > Peat moss > Unclassified | place: USA...
AAGACGCTCGAAGCCGGTTTTACGACCGTGCGCAACGTGGGCTCAGCGAACTACGACGATGTCGCGATCAAACAGGGGATCGAAGCCGGGCTCGTACCCGGTCCGCGCATCGTGCCCGCAACTTATGCGATCGGCGCGACCGGCGGTCACTGCGATTCGACGGAATTTCCGCCCTCGATCAGCGTGCCCTCGCCGCAAATTGCGAACGGGCCCGAGGAGATTCGGGCCACCGTGCGCAAGCTGCGCAAGTATGGTGCGGAAGTCATCAAGTTCTGCGGTACGGGCGGGGTATTCTCGAAGACCGATACCGTGGGTGGTCAGCAATATGACCTCGCCGAGATGACCACGCTCGTCGAGACTGCCCACATGCTGGGTCTCAAAGTCGCCGTGCACGCGCACGGCACGGCCGGCATCAAGGATGCGATTCGTGCGGGCGTCGACACTATCGAGCATGCGAGTCTCGCCGACGACGAAGCTTTTGCGCTCGCGAAGCAGCACGGCACCTGGTTCGACATGGACATCTACGATGACGACTACATCCTTGCGGAAGGCAAGAAGAACGGTGTCTTCCAGGAGTCCTTGGACAAGGAACGCAAGATCGGGCTGCAGCAGCGCCAGACTTTCCGCGCCGCGCTAAAGGCCGGTGTAAAGCTCATTTTCGGCACGGATGCGGGCGTCTACCCGAATGGCGACAACGCCAAACAATTCGTGACCATGGTGCAATGGGGAATGACACCGCTGCAGGCTATCCAAGCCGCGACGCGCAGCGCGGCGGAGGCGCTGGGCCGTACGAGCGACGTGGGTGCGATTGAGGTCGGCCGCTACGGCGATCTGATCGGCGTGGTGGGCGACCCGCTCGAGGACGTGGCGCGGCTGCAGTCGGTCGCCTTCGTCATGAAAGGTGGCGAGGTGTTCAAGTCACCGACGCATTGAGCCCGACGCAGGTACAGTCGGCGCGGACAAGCGGCGTGGTGCGCTGCGCGAAGCCGAATGGGGATCTTGTTGACAGGATCAGAACTGGTAGGATGTTTCCATCGGCCTAGTTTCTGTGATTGGGGCGAAGGGAAGAAAATAATAAGGGATGTCATGCATGTTCATTAGGTCAGTACCGAAACGATCATTGGCACGCGGTGTTTTTGCTCTGGTGACTTGTTGGTCTAGCAGTGCGCACGCTCAACTCGACGCCTCTGCAGCGACAGGGCTAGGCTTCGACGTTTCTTCTTTGACGGGACCTCCGACTACTTGCACATCTGGCGGCAATCCTGCTTCCTGCTATCTCACCGGCATTGAAGGCTATGACAATGGCACGGCCGCAGCGTATGGAAGTGCGGCCAGCCGTTTCTTGTCAGTGAGTACCTACGTACTGACGACTGGAGACCACTACGGCACCGGCACACCAACGGCAACGGTCAGCACGTCTTTCGGCGATACTTTGTCCATCCATAATGCACCAACGTCTGGCGTCGTTGCCCTGGTGCTTGGCTACGATTTGCAGGCTTCGGTGGGATGTCTTGTCGGCGCGGAGTCGAGTTGCGCGACAGCACCGGCCGTGACCCTGCTCAACAATCAATCCGCAGTCGCCAGCGCATCGCTTAACTCGCCAAGTTCACCGACTGCGAACGTAGGAAACGTAACTCTGGTTAGTGAGGCCGCACAAGTAAGCGGCACCTATGTGCTCGACCTCAGCTACCACTCGTCGGCGGCGAACTTGTTATTTTCTCTCGACTCGGACTCGAATTGTCAGGTTGGGTTCGGTATCGGGTACTGCCAGGCGCAAACGAGCGGAAGGGCGTGGGTCGAAAGCGTCTCAGTGCTCGGCGATCCCAATGCGAGGATTACACTCGCACCCACCCCATCCCCGGCGCCCGAGATAGATTCAAGTTCGGCAGTCGCCGCACTCACATTTCTATTGGGTGGATTGGCCGTCATTCTCGATAGCCGCACCGCGTTACGTGCCCGCGTATGAGCCACCGAGACACCGAGGAATTCGGGGGTATCGACGGTGAGGATCTCATTGAGTTTAGCCACGTCCCAGCGGCCGGTCGGGCAGTGGGATGAGTCGCACCGCCAGCCCTAGGCTGGCTTGGCGAGTTCTGCATCGATCGTCGACACGAGCAGGGGGTTGTCCGCGGCGACATCGGGCGAAAAACGCGCAAAGACGCGTCCTTTTTTATTGATGAGAAACTTTTCGAAATTCCAAAGAACATCGACTGGGTTCTTCGGATTCACTCCATGCGCCTTTAGCTTCTCACGAAAAGGACCCTCGCCGATGGCCTTGGGCTGCGCGGCCGTGAGATTGGTATAGAGCGGATGTTGATCGTCGCCGACCACGGAGATCTTGGCGAACAGCGGGAAATGCACGTCGAATTTCACCGAGCAAAATTCTTTGATTTCCGCCTCGGTACCGGGCTCCTGGCCGCCGAAGTTGTTGGCTGGGAACGCGAGAACCTCGAGGCCTTCAGTGCGCTTGGCCTGGACGTGCATTGCCCAACCCCGCGAGGTTAGGATGACGCCATGAATCCAACGAATAGCGAGGGCATCAGGAGACCGACGGCGACCTACTTGGGTCTGGCGGCCGCGCTGCTCGCGCTGACGCTAGGCGACAGGTTCGCGCAAGCTGCAGAACCGCCGGGTCCGCCGATCGTGTTGCGCGCGGCGCGCTTGCTCGACGTCGCAGCCGGTCGCGTCGTAACACCGGGCGAGATTCTCGTCACGGGCGAACGCATCACAGCGGCCGGGACGACCGTGCCGCACCCGGCCGGGGCCAAGATCATCGATCTCGGCGACGCGACCTTGATGCCCGGACTCATCGACGCGCACGTGCATCTGTTCTTGCATCCGGGGGCCGAGGATTTGCAGACGGTCGAAGAGTCCGTGCCGCAGCGCACGATCTTGGCCGTACTCGCTGCGCGCGACGATCTCCTCGCGGGCTACACGGCCGAGCGCGACATGGGGACGGAGGGCGCGGGCTCAGCGGACACCGCCGTGCGTAACGCGATCGACGCCGGCCTCGTGCCCGGGCCCCGCCTGCGCATCAGCGGCAATGCGGTCGACATACTCGGGGGGCACGAAGATGCCAAGGGGTTCAATCCCGCGCAGCGGGTTCTTTCGAACGCCGACTACGCCAATACATCGGCGGAGCTCGTCGCCGTGATCCGCCAGCAACATAAGGAAGGCTCGGACTTCGTCAAGATCTACGAGACCGGTCATGATGAATTTCACGACGGTGTGTTCTCGACCCCCTACCAATACACTTACGAAGAACTCAAAGCGGCCGTCGATGAAGCGGCGCGGCTCGGTACGGTCGTCGCCGTGCACGCCAACGGCGAACCGGGCACGCTGTACGCTGCGCGCGCCGGCGTGGCATCGATCGATCACGCCACGCAACTCAGTGACGCAACCATGGCGCTCATGAAGCAGAAACACATCCCGGCCGTACCGACGTTTGCGGTCTGGGAATACTTCGCGGAGCACGCGGCTTCGCCCGCCGCAGCGGCGCGCGAGCGGGCCGTCTTGGATTTCAAGCAAAAGGAATTCAAACGCGAGATCGCCGCCGGCATTCCGTTCGCGGTCGGTTCGGACGTGGGCCCCTTTCCGCACGGCACGCAGGCGCGCGAACTGGAACTCATGGTCCGCTACGGCATGACGCCGCTTGCGGTATTGCAAGCGGATCTGCTCAACGGCGCGAAGCTGCTCGGCTGGGCCGGGCAGATCGGGGAACTGAAGGCCGGCTACTATGCCGATATCATCGCCGTGCCGGGCAATCCGCTCGAGGACATTGGCGTGGTCGCGAAGGTCAGTTTCGTCATGAAGGGTGGCGTTGTCGCGAAAGGTCCGACGAGCGGCAGCTCACACTAATACACGCGACCGCCGCGGCCGCGGGCCGTGTTACCTGAATGTTATCTGGTTTGAATCATCCTGTTACATGGGCGCCGATACACTGAAGGTTTGCAGCAATCGAAGCCCGTTCGTTTTACTGTAACCGAGGTATCCGTGACAACACCCCGTCGATCCTTGATTCCAAGCGTCGCGGTCTGCTTGGCCGCCACCACAATCTGCCTCACCCATGCGCAAAAGGCCCACGCATCGTCGATTGTGTTCACGCCCGGAGACCTCGTTGTGACAGTCGAGGGTGATGGCAGCAATGTAAACAATCTGCCGGATTCCACCTACGGCGACAACCAAGCCGCACCACTAACGCTCTATGAATATTCGCCGACGGGAACCAGCAGCACTTCTTTCGTCGGATCCTTGCAGTTGCCGCAGACGACCTCGGGCAGTCAGTATGCGATCTCGGGTGAATATGGATCCTCATCCGAAGGGCAGCTGAGTCTCTCGAGCAACGGTCAATACCTCACCGTTGCCGGTTACGGCGTCAACGCTGCGACCTATAACCAAAACCCCGGCATTTATGCAATCGCCGGCTGCACGCCGACACCGGCCTGCACCACGGCGCTTGCGCAGTCGACGAGCCTTTCGACCGCGGCAAACAGCGTTCCAAGGGTCGTCGCGCTGATCTCAGGGAATGGCAGCGTCGATACCTCGACGGCGCTTTACAACGTATTCAACGGCAATAACCCGCGCAGCGTTGTCACGACGGACGGCTCGAGCTTCTATATTTCTGGTCAGGGACAGAGCGGCGATACCACCGAGGGTTTGTTCCTCGCTCAAAAGGGCGCCACCTCGGCAACCGCCATCGACACGGCCTATGACACACGGAGTGTCGCGATCTACAACAACCAGCTTTACATCTCGCAAGACAGCAAGGTGGGCAAGGGGCAGTTGGCCTACATCGGGACGGTCGGTTCGCAGAACAACCTGCCGACCAGCGCGACCACTCCCACCATCCTGCCCGGATTGAGCACGGGCTCGCCGAAATCGGCCTATCCCGGCACGATCAGCCTGAACGGCGGCAACGGCAACTCGGTGAACGGCAGTTCCGGTCAGATCTACCTGAGTCCGGAGACTTACTTCTTTGCCAACGCGAACACGCTGTACGTCGCAGATAGCGGCGACCCCAAGGCCGGGGGCATCGGCGATGGCGGCCTGCAGAAATGGTCATTGCAGAACGGCACGTGGACCTTGGACTACACGCTTTCCGCAGGTCTGAACTTGGTGTCGAACGGCAGCGCGAGCGGCAGCTCGGGACTCTACGGGCTTACCGGCAAGGTCGTCGGACAGAACGTGGAGTTGTTCGCGACGAACTACAGCTTGACGGATTTGGGTCAGACCTATCTTTACGGCCTCTCCGACACCCTCTCGGCGACCAGCGCCTCGCAAGTGAGCGGGGAAAGCTTCACCGAGCTCGAGGCTGCGCCGGCCGACACGGACTTCAAAGGCGTGGCATTCGCCCCGACGCCGGTACCGCTGCCCGGTGCCCTGCCACTGTTGCTGAGCGGCATATCCGTGCTTGGCGTCTCTGCCCTGCGGCGGCGTCGCACGCGCTAGCGTCAATTTGTACGGCAACGATTGCCCCGCGCGACCACGCGCGGCCGTAATGTGCTGCTGTGATTTTCGTTATTGACAATCATTCGCATTCGCGTTTAGAATTGCCGCCATGATCGTATGTGTGTGCAAAGCCGTCTCCGATCGTCACATCCGGGAAGCGGTCAGGAGTGGCGCCTGCCATCTCCGTGACCTGACGCGCGAACTTGGGGTCGGCACCTGCTGCGGCAAATGCATGCCCGAGGCACGGACCACTTTGGCGGCTTGTTTGCATTCCCACCGTGAGGCTGCTGCCAGCGCGCCTTTCTTTCAGAGCGTAAGCGCCAAATTCGCGACCTGAGAGCCCGCTCGTCGGCGCCCCTCTCGCGTATCGTTTCTGCGTAGAATCGAAGTGACTTGCAAGACACATTGCCCCGGGAGCCGGCGTGAAAGGTGATGCGAAAGCATTGGAATTCCTCAATCAGGCGCTCAAGAGCGAGCTGACCGCCATCAACCAGTATTTCTTGCACGCCCGCATGCTGAGCAACTGGGGCATGAAACGCCTGGGCAAAGTCGAATACGAGGAATCCATCGACGAGATGAAGCATGCCGACCGGCTCGTCAAACGCATTCTGTTTCTGGATGGTCTTCCCAATCTGCAAGATCTCGGCAAATTGTACATTGGCGAGGACGTCAAGGAGATTCTGCTGTGCGATTTGAAGCTCGAGATGGCGGCTCATCCGCTTTATTCCGAGGCGATCGCCTACTCGGAACGCGTGCAAGATTACGTCACACGTGAGTTGCTGGTGCATATCCAAAAGAGCGAAGAAGAGCACATCGATTTCATCGAGGAGCAGCTCGGACTCATCGAGCGCATGGGCCTGCAGAACTACATTCAGAGCGCCACCGGCGAGCTCAACGAGGGCGAGTCAGGTTGATCGCGATTGAACGGTGGCGGCAGGTCGGAGGGTACGCGCGTCAATCGCGGTGAACGGGCACCATTTGCAAGCCGACCCTCGGATTGCGTGAAGCGGCAGTGGGTTTTGCGCCGCTTTGCCTGCTAGGCTGCTCCTTACACATGATTCAACCCATGATTCGTCCCAGATCGATCCGATCTGGCTTGTACCCCTTGGTCGCCGGTCTCGCGGCCCTCGCCGGATGTGGCGGGGGTGGAGGCGGCGGCACCATGTCGCGACCGCCGACGACGCCGACTGCCGCAACCGCCGTATTCTCGGTCCCCGCCGGAACGTATGCCGCGGCGCAAAGCGTGGCGATCACGGACGCGACCAGCGGCGCGACGATTTACTACACGACCAATGGCACGACGCCGACCGCCGCATCAGCGGCCTACAAGACGCCGATTATCGTCAGTACGAGCGAGACACTGACGGCGATTGCCATCGCTCCCGGTTATGGCAACAGCGTGCCGGCCAGCGCAAGCTATACGATCGCCACCGCTCCACCGCCGGCCGCATCGACACCCGTGTTTTCCCTCGCCTCCGGCACGTACACGAGTGCGCAGACCGTGACGATCAGCGACGCGACCGGCGGCGCGACGATTTATTACACGACCAATGGCACGACGCCGACCGCGGCATCGACGGCCTACACAGCACCGATCGCCGTGAGCAGCAGCGAAACACTGACGGCGATCGCGATCGCGCCCGGCTTTGCGACCAGCGCGGCTGCCAGTGCGACTTATACGCTGAACCTGGCGGGGCTGACGCCCACGCCGACGATCTCAGCCTCGTCGAACAATAATGGGGCGCAAAACGGAGCCGCGATCGCCACTCTGGGCGACGCAAGCGCGGGGGCGACCATCTACTACACGCGCGACGGCAGCGTACCGACCACGTCGAGTCAGATCTACGAGGCGCCGTTTCTGGTCGCCTCGAATCTGACCGTCAAGGCCATCGCCGTCGCCGCCGGCTTGCCGCAGAGCGCGGTCGCGACGCTCGCGTTTGCGCCGAATATCCCGTCGAACACGCTCGTCTGGAGCGAGGAATTCAACGAGGCGACGACCGCGAACACGGCTCCGAATCAGCAGTTCTGGACGTATGACGTCGGTGGCGGGGGTTTTGGCAACAACGAGTTGGAGACCTACTGCGCGTACGGGTCGGCCGTCTCGCCTTGTGTTGCCAGCGCACCGAATGCCTATGTCGGCACCGACGGCTTTTTGCACATCGTTGCGCAGCAACCGAGTCCCGGCGTGTATACCTCGGCGCGCCTCAAGACGCAGGGCCTGTTCAGCTTCCAGTACGGCCGCTTCGAGGTGCGCGTGCAGGTGCCGGAAGCGCAAGGCTTCTGGCCTGCGGCGTGGCTCATGGGCAATGACATCACGACCATGCCGTGGCCGGGCTGTGGCGAGATGGATGTACAGGAGCGAGTCGATGCGGCCGATTCGCCCGACAAGACCGTCGGGTCGATCCACGGCCCCGGATTCACGGGCAGCAACATCGGAACGACCTTCTATTTCCCGACCGGGCAAACCGCGGCGACGTTTCATACCTACGGCATGATCTGGAGTCCGGGCAGCGTCGCTTACTACGTCGACGACCCGTCGTCTCCTTATGCCACGTTCACGCCCACGAGCGTGGCGAATTTTCCGGGCTCGGCTTGGCCATTCGACACGGGACCGAGCTTCATCCTGTTGAACCTCGCAATCGGCGGCAACTACCCGGGGTCACCCAATTCCTCGACCCCATTTCCCTCGCAAACGCTCGTCGATTACGTGCGCATTTATACGAATTGATTGCAGGGGTCCGTGCCAACTCCGATGGTGCACGCCAAATGCGCGACCAGTACAGGCGCTGCCACCACCTTCATGATTTTTTTTCCATGACAGGTTATTTTTTGTACACCGCTCCGCCACGCGCTGATTTGCAACGACTTTACATATCGTCTGCGCTACGCGACATATTGCGCGCCGTGTTCATGACAAACAGGATGCCCGCCTACATGCTACGCGGAGATCGTCATCTTGAAATCACACAACCCCTTGATGTTCGCCGCTTGCTGCGGAGTGCTCGTCTTGTTCACGGGCGACGGGCGCGCGTTAGCAGCCGCCGCGACGGAGACGACCGGCGACTCCCGCGCCGATAGCTCACAAACTGGAACAAGCAGCCTCGCGTTTGCTGCCGCTCGCTACTCGACGCCAAACGCCAACAGCCAGGTAACGGTCACGGTCGATCGCATCGATGGCTCGAGCGGATCCGCCACGGTGAGCTACGCGACGGCCGACGGTTCTGCGGTCGCCGGCAAGGACTACAAACAGACCAGTGGTACCCTTACCTGGCTGAATGGAGACACCAAAAGTCAGACCATCAACATTCCTATCGTACAGAGCAGTGGCGGGAGTCACTTCGTCCTCGTACTTTGGAACGCGACGAATGCCAAGTTGACCGCGCCGGCGACGGCGACGATTACGATCGCGTCCGCGTCCACCCCAGCTCCCGTCGCGAGTAGCTCGGCGCTGTCGGTGAGAGTCCAAGGTGATCACTTCATCGATGCCAACAGCGTCCCTATGCAGCTTCGCGGCGTAAACGTCGGTGACTTGGGATTCGTGGCGGTCCAAGGATGGGATCCCAGCGATCCCTGGGGAGGGGATTCGCCGGATTTCGCCGCGATCAAGACTTGGAAAGCCAACACCGTGCGCTTGCCGCTGAACGAAGCATCCTGGCTGGGCTATCGCTGCACGGACGCCACCGGCGCAAGTCGCAATCCCGATCCCGGGCACAATTACCAAGCCACGGTAAAGAAGGCCGTCTCAGATGCCACCGCTGCCGGACTTTACGTAGTCCTCGATTTGCACTGGTCGGCGCCGAAGAATTTTTGCCCATTGGCGCAAAATCCAATGGCAGACAGCGATAACTCCATCAGTTTCTGGAGCTCGGTCGCTGCAACATTCAAGACGTATCCGAATGTGATGTTCGAGCTGTTCAATGAACCCTATTTCTTCTGGCTGGCCGAGGGCGAAACGGACTGGAACGTCCTGATAAACGGCGGGACGATGACTGAATACGTCACCGGCAGCGGTCACGAATACACGGCAAAATATACTTGGAAGGTTGCGGGTATGCAGCAGATGCTCGACGCGGTGCGCAAGACCGGCGCAACCAACGTGGTCCTGATTGGTGCAGTCAATTGGTCACAAGATCTGTCCGAGTGGGTTGCTCATAGGCCCACAGATCCAGAAAAGCAGATCGCCGCCGTTTGGCATGCCTACCCTGATTCCAGCACCGTCGGCAGTCCACAAGCCGCCCTGCCAAAGTTTGGCAGCATTGCCTATGCCTGGACGAAGAGCGTGCTGGCCGCAGGCTACCCTGTGTTCATCACAGAGTTCGGCGATCACAATGCGCCTGGCACAAAGGGCTCCCCCTTTGCATCCAAGCTACTTCCTTGGGCGGATGAGAACGGCGCTTCTTACACGGGCTGGACCTGGGACCCCTGGCCAGAAAGGGACAATGTGCTGGTCAAAGATCGTATCGGCACACCAACGGACGGCTACGGCGTGTATACCAAGGGTCATTATCTCTGTGCAGCGACCGGAAGCAGCAATTGCGAGTAACTCGCTAGCGGCGAGGTGTCCGTGCAGCGTATTCCGGGGATCACGATCGGCCGACGAGTATCCCGGACCGCCGCTCCCCCCACCAAACCAAAGCGCTTACCGCGAGCCAGCCAAGAAACCACGGCCAACGCGCCATGGGCTTCTTGACTGGCGGAATAGCCATCTCAGTGGCTAAGTCCGACCCGGTCTGCGATGCCATAGCGGCCGTGGCGCGCGCATCCATGGCGGCCCGCAAGCTGCCGCCGTCATCGGCCGCGCGTACATAGAACGGCCAGCTCCCAGCACTGGTCTGCAGCACATGCCAGCCCGGCACCGAGGGCCAGAAGCCCGCGCAGGACTGCGCGTCCACGACGAGCGGTACCGCTGCCCCGCCATTCGGCGCAAGCACGTTCGCCGCCGCGCCGAGGCCGCAGAGCACCGCGCGTTCGTAAACCCAAACATTGCCCGGCAAGATCGGCGCCGGCGGCAGCGGCGCACGCGGACGTGCCAACAGATCGAGTGTGGTCGCCCACAAATTCGCATAACGTTCGGGCTCGCCCACGAGCACCAGTCGATAACTGTCGACGAGACGCCAGAGCCCGACGCGGCCCACGCCCTCGGTATGCCACCACGCGAGCGGCGTGCCGTCATCGGCTTGCAACTGCACGTTGCTCGTGCCCGCATCGACGGCAACCGGCGCCAGCGTGAACGCGTTCAGCTCGCGCAAGCCGAGACGGCGATCGAGCGTCACACTGGTGGGCGCCGCCGTCGCGCTGACGACAAAACCGAGCGCCCGCCAATCGGCGACGGTCTCGGGCGCGAGCGGGCCATCCGCGCGCAGTAAGAGGCCGAGACCTTGGGTAACCGCCGATTGCAGCGCGGTCTTCTCGGCGGCTTCAAGTCCCTCCCAGCCGCGCGCATCGACGATCACGAGATCGGCCTTCGCAAGGGCTGCCGGCGTCAGCTGCGCGTCGCCCTCACGCAGGTTGATGCCCTCGGTAAGACCGGCCGACAGGCTCACCGTGAGGCCGGCATCGGTGGCCCAGCGTCGCCAAAATTTAAGTTCGGGATTGACCGCGCCGTAACGCAGGATCACATCCAGCGGCTCGCCGCCCGTGACGATGACCGGCACCGAAACCGACTCGAGCGGCGCGTGCTCGGCGCCTTGCAGTCGCAGTTCGAAGCGCACGGCACCCACGCCGCGCGCGGTCGCCGAGAGACTGAATCGGCCAGCTGAATCGCAATCCACTGCGTCGACTACGGCACCGGAAGGATCCCGCAGTTCGACGCGTCGCACCGGCGGCGCCGTGAGCCCCGATAGAGACCATTGCCGCCCCAGTGGTACCTGCGTGGGTGCCCGCAATTCGACCAGGCCGTGCGCGGGCGTCGGCTCAAACTGCAGCACGCGCGAGCCAACAGCCTCGCGATCGCGCGCCGTCAAGCCGGCGCCGATGATCGTCAGCTGTCTGACCGCCGGATGTCGGCGCAACGCCGTCGCAAGATCCGGAACGGCTTCCGCGTCCGCCGGGGCTTGCGCGCCAGGCAAGGCCACGATCGGCTGGCCGCCGAGGGCGCCGCGCTGCGCGGTGCCCGCGCCCGCCGCCATGACGGTCAAGGCATCGCCACGCAAACTGCTCATGGGCGGGAACAGCGTCAAATACAGCAATACAGCTGCAGGCCATTGCAGCCATAGACCGAAGCCGCGGTCGCCACGTCGCAGCTTGCGCCAGGTCGCGAGGGCCACGGCCAGAAACAAGAT
>Ga0116230_10006269_pt1 | contig 11728 bp, 5 predicted proteins | sample S1TSphfallax_3_FD_88678 | JGI IMG/M metagenome (GOLD analysis project Ga0116230, IMG submission 88678) | Host-associated microbial communities from peat moss isolated from Minnesota, USA - S1T2_Fd - Sphagnum fallax MG | ecosystem: Host-associated > Plants > Peat moss > Unclassified | place: USA...
AGTTCCTCTTAGTAAGAACCGAATTGGAAATGGGTCTAATTTTTGGAACTAGAACAAAGAATTATATTTCATTTTCTTAAAGAATCACACCCCAAACCAAGTTCAAGGTTCTATTTTCAGATGTGTAACAAAAAAATTTAGAATGAACCAATATTTTTGAAGGAAAAAAAAGACTAGAATCAAAGGTTACTTGTTGGTTATGGCCCAGTCTAATTTCTTTTATAGAACCAGGACTAGAAGTTCTTCATAAAAGTAAAGAACCGCCCAACACTGGTTTTGATACCCACTCCTCGAGAGTGGGCATAATAATATCCCTCCTCTTTTCAAGAACAGATTTTCAAGGATCTAAGGTACCTTACAAACACAGTAATGAAATTTCTCAAAGTGCATTATGCCCTTTTCTTGTTGGTTGTCAAGTTTGTGAAGTTCCTCGGAATCCATCTCAAATCACTTTTGGTCTTCTCCTTTTACAAATGGCATTCTTCCTTGGTTGATTTGCTTTTAACCCAAGTAAAACTAGCACCATATGGCCTTTGGGTCTGCAAAAGACATTCTTTAGAATGATTCATAGTCCTTTCTTGTGCAACCCTTTAGTCCTAATTAGAGGGTTATTCTCTAGCAAATTTAGGGTGACTTTAGATGAGGGTCCAAGGTCTAGGGATCAATGAATTCAAGCAATCTTGTTGGTTGAAAGCTTTAAATTGATCCCAAGGCCTTTACATGAAGAAGGTCCAAAACCAAAAAATGGGAAATTGAGGCTAAACCTACATGGCACATGTTTTGGAGGCAAAATCAATTGGTTCGGACCCAAAAAGAGTGCTAAAAGGAGAGCATATGTGCTTCAAATATGTGTCAAGTAAAGAGCTTCTTGTTCATTCATCTGAAAAATGGAGTGTGTCACATTGCGGCCTTGCCCTTTACATTAAAAAGTATCTTAAGGCAAAAGAAGAAGTATGGAAATGCAAATATTTCACCATGCAAAAATATCATCTTCAAAAAAATCCTCTAAAAGAAAACCAAAATCCTTCGAGATATCATAACTCTATAAATATCATCTTTCAAAAATCCTCATATAAAAATGATCCTACTATGTAAGGGCCAAAATTCCTTAAGCTACTAAACTCTATAATGAATCTAAACACAATATTTTTGTCTTGGTAGGCAAGGCCAATAAAGGAAGGAAAAACTTGAATTAGCTTTAGATAAGCTATGAGACTATAGCCATGAATGATGAGGGTATATAAAGCAATTGCCTGGCCTTATTAAGAGCCTACCATAGAGGAAATGAGTAGTTAAGTTCAACTAAAAAGCATATGGCATGGATGACGGAGAGTAAGTACTAAACAAAAGTGTTAAATACTTCCCAAGTGGACAAACATATGTGAAAGAGTTCTCACTGATGCACCATGCAGGATGGATGATGTGTGGATGGGAAACACTTTTTCATTATATCCTTGTCCTACAACTTAACCACAATGGTTAGCTACGTACTAACCATTCACATGAATATACCTACCTTGTAGTCACCAAAGTGCATTACCTACTTACATAATAACCACTCATGTTTTCTACCTATGGACCAATGAATGCTTACTCACTTCCACATATAGTTAGCTACCTAGGTAGGGAAGGGTTAATTAGCAAGGTTTCCTAGATAGGTTACCAATGGAGTTGTGATTCATCCACAACTACTAAGTCATAAAAGGTTTCCAATGGATGGACATACACTAGTGGGTGTTGGGTCACATATTCCAAATGTAAAGGATATTCATTCAGGTTGTCAAATATGAAGGACCTTCATGTTGTTGCAATTGAACTCTGCGAGTTCCGTGCTTGATGATTGTCAACTTTCATTGTTGTTGAGTGTAGTCCTAACTTACACTCAAACCATGGTTAATATCCGCCAAAAAAGTTGGGTTACTCCTAAACCTTATAATTATTTTTTTGGGTTTATAGTATATAGATTAAAGGCGGTCTCCAACTTTCAAAGTCCAAGAATAGACGTGGAAAGAAAATCAACATCAAATAACAAGCTCGTCCTGGTTATTTGAAAACCTCAAAGAACTAGCAATTTTCATGAAAAAACTGGCAAAGAACTAGCAATTTTGTAGGTGATTATTTGGACTTTGGTATTTCAAATGTTTGAGAATCATGGTTACATATGATAACCATGATATGTGATTATCATGGTTATATCATATATCATAACCCACCCAACACTCTCATGAACAAGTACAGCAAAGTGGCCTATGTGTCATGTTTTTTCCCAACAATATATAACCCTCATTCCCATGCCTTGAAAAACTTTAATCCCCATTGTACCTTTGGTTTCCCATTGCATACTACACTTTGTTCTGATGCTTAAGAACAATGGGTTCCGAATGTAATATGAAACTAGCCATGTTCTGTAACCAAAGTTTGCTCAACAAAATTGCCAAGCTGAGTTGCAAGTTTTGCTGAGTCCACTTTGCCAAATTGCCAAGTCCACATACCACTTCAAGTTTTTTTTGGGGTGGATTTGATAGTTTTTTTAAACACACATTCACACTTGTATATACACTTGCTGGTCACAAATAGCTACCTCTATTCACACTATTGCATCACTTTACAGTTAGTATCATCCTAGATGGAACACCCTATCTCTGCTCCTATTGCTAGTGAACCAATGTAGATTGCTCCTCAAACTTGTAGATTCCTAATCCTCTTGCCTCCTATTAGTAAGAGTAACTTGTCACCCCAAAACTACAATGAATAACTTACCAATTCATCACCATGCTGCCTCATCACACATTGACCCTCTAGATCAACTACTCTACCATTCCATTGCACTTGCACATTGTACTATTACACATCATTGTGATGGGAAAATAACAATGACACCTTGAAAGACTCAAAACTCTTGCAATACATACAAATTTAGAAACAAATTGAAGTTGAAGAGGAAAGAATTCAAGTCTAGAAGATGCAAAAATAATGATGGTAATGTTAAGTGAGAGTTACTATACATATTTTGAAGCTAATTAATATCGATTTTGTTGTGTTGCTCCCATGTTCTGCATGTTTTTTGCATGTTTCGCTACACTATCCATTGTGTTCCAACAATGGGATACATGCCATTAACATCAAGGAGTGGGGAGTGGGTAAGGTTTGGTTCATTCTTGCCCTTAGCAATTAGTTCTAATTAAGTGCCATTGCCACAAAAATTGGGAACACAATGAGGTTATGGCCCTTGGTGGATCCTCAAGCTCATATGGTCCCTTCAACAACATAGTGTGAAAAAAAATCAAATGAGCTTGAAAAGATTGTGAATAGTAAGGTGCTTCACAACAACAAAATGTAGAAAGAAAAGTGGTACAACTTAGATTCACATTACAAGAACTTGTCAAACAATTACAAGGGGATTGGCCATCACACCTCATATAAGGAGTTTACAATTGATGAATGTGACAAATTTACGATTTATTTTGGCAATTCAACAAGGAATATTATGAAGCAATTTGAGGCATTTGAGGGTGAGTTATTTCATTCATGTCCTTGCACATTAAAGATATACTCTCCAAAAGGGATGATAATATTATTCCAAATGTGTAGAAAACTAACAATGTAGAATAGGAACATTATTTAGTCCAGTTAGTTTCATCAATGCAACCTTTTGGGGGATAATACCATATTAAAAGACTAAGTGATCTAGAAACACCTCCACTAGTTTGAACTAGATTTGTAAGAAAGGGTGCATGGTTCCTTTAGATGATATTTTGGAGCAAAACTTGCATGTTTCGAACCCTTAAATGTCATCAATTGTCAAACAATTAGAGCCAACAAGCTAACTAAGCTTGAATTCCTACATGGCAATGTACAACCATCCCCAAAAGCACTAAAATAAGGCACAAATGTTTGAGTGTTTCATCACCTATAATTAAAATGCTAATAAGAATAGCAGGATTCTTCTTGAAGCCATGGATAAGTTTAATAGAATGTAGTTAAAAATCAAAGATCAAAAGAACAAGGTGCATGAAAAGATGACCAAAGATCAATTGTACACTACTAGAATTCCAAGTTTTTCAAACTATGCACATTGATTGAATAACATGTATGTTTTGACTGGAAGTCAAAGTACTAAATGACATGGGTATGTTTTGATTAATCAATTTGACTATGATGACTGATTTAACCATATGTTAAATAGACACCTAATTAAATTTGACCCCCAAAAAATCAACTTAGTCAAAAGGATTGTGTTTAATCAATAGGGCTAATTACAAAAGGGTCAAATAAACAAGCTTAGTCAAAATAACTATTGGTTTAATTAAAAAAACCAACCCACCTCCCTATCAACCTATACCTTCCCACCTACCCACATGGTTGCCTACCTACATTTCAAATCACCTTCCTATAACCCATTTAACCATAAAGTTTACTTGTTAGGTTTGACCAATTTTAGTCAATCATTTTAGCCAAATTTAACCATTATATTTTAATATTAAATTTGGCCATTAGATTTGATTAGTTAGATTTAAGCATTAAATATATTCTAGGTTTAGCCATTAAATTCAACTTAGGTTTAGTCGTTAGGTTCAACTTTAAAATTAATCATTATGTTTAGCCATTATACTTAGTCATTAAATAATTTTAGCCACTTAGTTTATATTAACTAGCATATCATTTAACCATTATATATGTTTAATTGTTTGGAATTGAGTTTAGATATCTCTAAATAAAAATCTCATATAATAATACAATGCAATATTTTTGAGTCCTAAATTTTTATTTTATTTTTTTGAAACCTTGTAAATCATGATTCTAAAAATATTCTCCCCAATTGACCAATTGTATTGTGGGGTAGTTGTAAACCAGAATGTTCATAAAATGATGTAATGGGCTAATTTTCTTGCACTTGTATGGGTTCAAATGTATGGTGCATGTATTCAATTTAATGATTTTAACTACATTTACTTGTGAAAGAACAGAAAAACAAATTAAAAAATATAAACATTTCAAACAAGGGACTTTTTAAATTGACCCCCTAAAATGTAACAAGGTGCAAATTTTTTAAGGTGTACCAAAATCTTGTCACAATGTCACCCTTTTTGTCTTTTTTACCTAGTCTTTTTAACCACGTAAAGACACATTTATGAAAGATTATGATGGAATCTAGAATTGTAATAGTCTAAAATATAGTCATTTTGAAAATTTTGACAACTTTTGATTCATTATTTTTTATGGGGATCAAAATATAGGGTAAAAAAAAACTATAGTAAGGACTAGGCCCTTTTTGTCATGTGCGGTACACATTAAAGGATTTCACCCAACATTACACAAAGGATGTGCATATGGATTCACAATTTCCAAATTTTGCATTGATTGAGTCATTTACTAGTCTTTGAAACTCATAAATGTCATGGGAAATTCAAAATAAGGGTTTCCAAACCATTTTCAAGATGACATGGAAATATAAGGACTTTATAGAAGAATTTTATGAAATAGCTTTATGAAGTTCTTTTGGACATGATTTTTGTGGAATTTTTTTTTTTCACAAACCTTAAATTTTAGGATGTTTAAAAGGTGCACATGTAATTACTTTTAGGATAAAATGAATATAAGATGGTGTCACATTTTGGTCACAATCAAAATACATTACAAAAATGTAATATTAAGGAGTTCACATGTGCCTTTTTTGGTCCACCCTAGAGTGTTTTTACCATGTGTCACATCAACTTGATTATTTCATTCACTCCTTATAAGGACTTTGTCTTGTGGCTTTTAATAAAAAGAATTCACCCCTTTATTTTTCAAGGCTTGTCATTCGGACTATTACCCTCATGCCCAAGTAATTCAAAACAAGGAAGGGCCATAATATGTATGTAGATACATACTACATACCAACTATGACTAGAGAGGTGTGGTATTAGTCATGAGATACAATTCTTGACAAAGGAAAATTAATGGCTATTCAATATCCTTTTCCAACTTATGATATGTGCAAATGTGTATGTAGGATTATACCAACCTTTGTTGTTGCCATCTATTGGTATCACAATCAAGATGACAAAATCATGTCCCTAGCCAAGATGCAATATCATTCATGTGGGGGTTTTCCTTCTAATAATGGTGAGTTGAAGTTCACAAATTCAAAACCATGTGGAGATTTGAAGCCCATTGTGCTAAATTAGAGGATTGGACAAGCTTTTCAACTTAGGCTTTGTGAAAATCCATTATTACCCTTAGTGCTAAAATATGGAAACATCAAGAAATGTCATGCATGCCAAAGTCGAGCTTGTTTCCATAGAAAACACTTTCACATATGCCATCATTGTTTTCAAACTATGAATTAAAGTAGACGAATGTGTAGTGTAAAGCATGAGGTTGTGGGATTCATTGAAATAAGGGCACATGTGAGGTAAAGTTGAACATGGGCCTACTTTTAGTAAAAACCCATGGCCTCAAGCTTTCATGAATGTAAAGACTTGCACCAATTTTCTTTCATGTGATACCCAACAAGTATATAATAGGTAACAAGTATTGTGAGAAAAATTGTAGGGCATTTTTGAAAACAAAACACTTGCTAGAATGGGCATTCTATTTGTTGAAATGCCCCATGAACAACCCCAAAAAAATGTTTTATAAAGTGTTCTTTAACTACAATATTAGACAAATCCACTAGTTATATGTCCTCCCTAATAGCTAGGAGGAAAACAAGGTTGATGGATTATGGGGTTTTACTTCCCAAATTGGTGAGTTGAAGTTCATAGGTTGAGAACCATGTGAAAACTTTAACCCATTTTGTTTCTATTGGAGATAAACAAGCTACTCAACCTAGGCTTTGTGAATTCAGTAGTACCCTTGGTGTTGAGATATACATAGAAATGACAAAAAAATTATGTGTGCAAAGTTGAAACATTATTTCCATAGGGTACATTCACAGTAAAAGGAACCAAGGAAGTTGTTGACAATGCTTAAAATTGCACTTACATTACTTTGGAAAATCACCATTAATTATATTTAATGAATTATTTATTCATAATTTGTATTTGTGTTTTGGTGTTCATGAAATTGGGCTCTTATGAATTTGGAGTCATTTTACTATGTTATTAAAGTCCTTTGTCATACACAAAGCACTTGTTGACAAGGCCCTTTTAAGGACTCTAAAATTTGAGTGTGTTTTTTGTTACTCAAACCTTCATGAAATGTTCTCAAATTTATCATGGGTTATAATATACTTCATAAGAAGGGCCACATGTTTATATTTCCAAATGCACATGTATTGAATCCTTTTAATGGATGTTGTTGATTCTAAACATCCTTAATATTCAAAAAAGTTCAAATTTTTTCATCATGGTTAAAACCAAAATTATACATTTGACTATAATCAAGGTCCTCATGCAATAAATAAATAAATAAATAAATAATATGAATCATGTTTGTTCTCAATATTAATATCTAATCCCAAAATTTACATTTAGAATACAATTTTGATATTTAATAGACCAATACATGTAAGACATGTGTAAATTGCAATCCTTGGTAAGGACTCTGACCTTGGTCATTGTGATTCATTTTATTGTCTTTTTATCCCATAATAAACATTTTCACATATAACACTTGTAGTTGAAAATTGGTAGTTTTATGTTGAATTTTTTTTTATTTTGAAAAAATAAATCCAACAATCCCAAATTGAATATTTCAAAATTTCAACAATCAAAAGTAAATACATAGAATGTACCTTACATTTTGAAATAACAATAGATAATGACCTAGAAAAATGAATTATCCCATAAGTTACAAGTTCAATTTTCAAAAAAATTAAAAGGCCAGGCCTTTTGAGAAATTTTTAATATAAACATTAAGTACAATATTTTGTCATTTTCACTATAGGCTAGATCAAAAGAATGTCCTCCACGAGAGGAGAATAGGGTCCATGGATTCTACTGACAAAATCAACCCAGTTTAGTTCATATAAAGGTGTTTTTTTCTTTTGCAAATAGATGCCCCAACATTATCTTTAAAAGTATATCCCATTGTAGCTTAATTTGACACCTTATATTGTTTTATATCCTAACTTTTGCTATCCATAAAATTGACCCAATTGGGGATGAAATCTCCAAACTAAAGATGAATTAGGAATTAGTTTTAACTTTAAGTGATAAAAATGAACTAAAGGCTACTTTAATTGGGTTTAAAGATTATGGGCATTTATCAGTTATATAGCTATAAGATTGTGACACTTAAAATATAGAGTTTAAAATTTTGTGTTTGAAGGGTTTTGTTTTAAGGTATTTTTCAATTGTTATTTTCAAGGGTCCAAACTTGAGATGAATTAAAAATTAGTTAAAACTTTTAAGTGGTAAAAGCTCTTTTTTTTTTAGTTTGAATTATAAGGGTTTATTTTTTAAGGTTTGGGTTTTAGTGATTTTTTTTTAATGTTATGTATTAACAATTTGGATTTTTAGGATTATTTTTTTGTTGTTATTACTTAGGCTTAAAGTTTACATTTTTGGCTAGGTTTTGAGTTTAAAATTCAAAGTTCTCATTTTTAGGGCTCAATTTGAAATAATTTATTTTTAAAGTTTGGTTTTTATAGGTTATGTTTTAATTGTTAGTATTTTTGGTTTTGGTTTAAGGTTTACATTTATGGCTAAGGTTTTGAGTTTAAAATGTAGGTTTCTTATTAAATAAGGTTTTTGTTTTAAGTAGTTTTTTTTTAGGGTTTAGGTTTTAAAGGTTTTTTTTTTTTTTTTTTTTTTTTTTTTTTTTTTTTTTTTTTTTTTTTTTTTTTTTTTTTTTTTTTTTTTTTTTTTTTTTGTTTTTTTTTTTTTTTTTTTTTTTTTTGGTTTTTTTTTTTTTTTTTTTTTTTTGTGTTTTGGTTTTAGATGTTATTTTATATATTTTATTTTTTGAGGTTTGGGTTTAGGGTTTACATTTTATGATTAAGGTTTGGTTTGGTTTAGCTGAAAGGTTTATAATCACGATTAAGTTTGGGTTTTAGGTCCAAATTAGTTGGGTTTTAGATTTTTGGCTTTAGGATTTGGGCTTAGATTTATTGTTCATATCTCATGTTTAAGGTTTAAGGATAAGAAATTTGATTAGTATTCTTTTTAGGTTTTATGGTTAGTTTCATATTTAATTTGTATATTTCATGTTTTTTTATTAACAATATGGTATTAAGTGTAAAATTTTAAGCAAGAAAATAATCTATTGGTAACTTTTTCATGTGGAAAATCTATATATTTTACGCAAGAAAATGATCTTTTGTTGTCTTTTTGCATGTGGGATTAGGTCTACAAGAAGAATCTCCACTTCTAAAATCTTTATTTTTTTCATTATCACAAATGAATGAACTTCTAAACTCCACTTTTACAAGTGAAAATTTTAGTTCATGTTCAACTAATGATGAAAAGTTCTTTGATGAAATGGTTTAAGGTTTACACTAACTACTACCAAGTCTTTCTTGAATTGTTCAATGCAACAAATATCAAAGAGGATGCTATAGTTTGGAGATTCTTATTTTGATGTTCATGACATATCAATGCAAACAACACCAACATTATTTAAGGCCTTGACAAACTTTACATGGGCTGGGTTTGAAGAGTTGGCATTGCTCATGGTCCCCACAATCACAAGAATTATGAAATCTATAGGTTAGGTGTACATTCCAATTGGTCATCCATCAAAGTTGAGCCTTAAACAATGTATTTTCAAATTCATTTTCTACATGAAACATGTGACATTGTGACCATGTTTGGTGTATTAATGTGGAACTAAGCAAAGAAAAAATCATGTGACAATGTCATCTTTATACATTTTGCATTAATCATGCATTGGCCAATGAAATTTGCTAGATCACAAATGAAAATAAAGGGACTATACTTAACCTAATTTATGAGTTTTTGAATTGCATTAAGCAAATTGATGACACATTGATCAAAGTCCATAAGTCTTATAACAACATATCACATAAATATGGTTCAATGGCAAATAATAAAATTTATTCCTTGAATAACATTGTGGTTGTTGACCACCATGACATGTTCATCTATTTGCATCTAAATTACTCAAGATCCTTTCATGATGTTATCATAAGTTACACTAGCCTAAGTTTTATAAATGTTGGTGTTAAATCTTTATTCACACAAATGACTACTTCAAGTACCTTTTAGTTGAGCCACCATATCTAGGAAAAATGATCATTGTGCATAAGATTAGCTCTTAATGTTGACCAACCTAATTATGATGAAAACATACAATAAGATGCATGTAGGGTATAGAGTCAAAAATGGAATGGGCAATAAGAGGTATCGAGCAAAAATGGAGGTGTTTGAAGAATTGATTTGGCTCAACAAAGCTCAAGTACATTGTCTTTGTTTAGAGTTATAATTTTTTTGATATCTTTTTACAAGACACATGGACTTCACATATGAAGTCATTGGAAAACTAGAGTGAACCCATAGGACCATGATTAAGATGGAAACTTTTAACAATAGGTATAGGATTGTTTCTTAATTCAATTTTTCTTTGAACTTTACATTAACTATCAAACCTAAATGTTTAACTACCTTAAGGTTGTTAATTTTTGCCTTGTTCTTCTTCTCAAAACTCATGTCATGCACAACTAACAAGTTTTTGTATTAATGAATATGTCTATTTAAAATCTATGAATGTTTATCATTTTTCACAATTACCTTTCATTTGCATTGCCACGGTTAGGATGTTCCTAGACTATTATTGTACCATCTATATTTTTGTCATAGCCTTTGGTTCATTTTTTGTGTCATATTGAGTTTTCAACATAATATATTATATTCAAATGCCACAAATGTATGTTAAAATCATGATTGTGGCCAAAAACATTATAGATTTAGATTATTAACTTAAATAAAAATATGTATATAATGATAAAATTTAAGAAATACACACCAAACATATAGTAACACTACTACAAAATGTGGGTGTAGTTCATTAGTCCCCGTTCACTAGACCAGTGAATTCATTCAAAATCTAGTGAAATTACTTGACATACAAGGACACCTTTGTTGTAATGTAATGAACTTTTGAAATGGAATCATGGATTATGGTTTTGAAATTTACACGAAAATTCAAAATTTGCACTTAACCTTGGTTTCTAAGGCTTTTTCCCATTTTAATGTTAAAATATGGACTTTTGGGAGTGTTGCATTTACTAAAAATGAACCACCTTAGCTTGTAACTACCTAAACAATTAGAGCCCAAGTTGCACCTTGTAAAATAATAAAAAATTACACTAGGAGCATTTATGAATATCAAAGCTAGGAAATGATATTAATGATGGAATCCAACCATTCATCATACTTTGTGCCTTTTCAATACATTATGTAAGGCATGTCCATATGTGGTTTTAAGATGTTTTAAAACCTCTTTGTGAATGTTTCAAGATTTCCTTTTCATTATATCCTTAGTTGAAGCACTTATTTTCAAACCCTTCAAAGGTGAAAATCTTTTAAGGTGTACCACACATGATGAAAAGGGCCTAGTCCTTATTGTAATCCTTTTTTACCTTATATTTTGATCCCCATAAAAAATAATGAGTCAAAAGTTGTCAATTTTTTCAAGAGGACTATATTTTAAATCATTACAATTCTAGATTCCATCATAATCATCCATAAATGTGTCTTTACATGGTAAAAGGGACTAGGTAAAAAAGACAAAAAAGGGTGACATTGTGACAAGATTTTGGTACACCTTAAAAAATTTGGAC
>Ga0116230_10006270_pt1 | contig 11728 bp, 16 predicted proteins | sample S1TSphfallax_3_FD_88678 | JGI IMG/M metagenome (GOLD analysis project Ga0116230, IMG submission 88678) | Host-associated microbial communities from peat moss isolated from Minnesota, USA - S1T2_Fd - Sphagnum fallax MG | ecosystem: Host-associated > Plants > Peat moss > Unclassified | place...
CACGCTTTGTAGCACAAGATTTTGAGTCTCGCGTGTCTACCATTTCACCACCAAGGCTTTTCATATTTCAATTATATATAAAGAATCTCGAAGAGTCTATTTATTTTATTGGCTGGGGGGGGGGGGTATCAATTCAATCTGATGCCATGTAGATATCGTGCCAGTAATTTGTAACAGAATTATATATATATATATATATATATATATATATATATATATATATTTTTTTTTTTTTTTTTTTTTTTTTTTTTTTTTTTTTTTTTGTATTATTTTTTTTTTTTTTTTTTTTTTTCTAGTATGTTTTTTTTTTTCTTTCTTTTGCTCTATGTTTTGTTTCTTATTTGTTGTCATCTATTTTAAAATTATTTTAAGATTATTTTACTGTATTTCCCTTTTTTGTTTCATGTTTAAATATATTTATTTTATATGTCTTCAATTTGTTTCTATTTTAAGTGTTTAAAAAAAGTTTCTAATTGTTAAAAAGTTTTTCTGTTTTTTTTTTCTAGTTTTTTCCCTTTAAAAAAAAATATTTGTTCTGTTTTTTTCTTTTTTGTTACAACTTTGTTTCATTTTATTTATTTATAAATAACTTGTCTTCTTCTTTTTTAATTTGAAATTTCTTGTGTTGTTTTAAAAATATTTCTTCTCTTGTTTCTCATTTTTTTCAACAATTTTTAGTTTTTTAAAATTAGTTTTTAGCTTTTGGCAAATTGCAAGACTACAAGAGTTTTTCAGCCTTCACATTGGAGAGGATTATTATATGATGCCATCCATGGATGGATGATAGGAGAAATGGATGGAAAGTTTGAACCCTGTGCCTAATGCACATGTGTGTGTATATTTGACAGTACGTATTACAAAATTACAACTACAATTTACATTTCCAAAACCTCTTTATATACCACATTTCACATGTATTCATCGAGATCGTGGCCGTTGAAAATTTTGATGTTTGCACCACTTGTGACCTATGAGATAGCAACATACAATTGACCATGGTGAAAGACCGGAGATGGCAAATATACCCCAACGTTGTTCAATGTCTAACCTTGACTCTTATTTATTATCATCACAAATGCCACTCGAACAAGAAATTGACGACAACATAAAACAAATGGCTAATCAATCCCGAAGGGGGACATGATGATGCGGGGTATGAACACACGTTTGCCAACATTGTTCCTTGTGATGATCTCCGCTTCAATGACACGTTGACCCAAATTTTTTGACAATCAACTTCGTACCATTGCACAATCCTATATATTGATTGAGATTGCGCAACAAAAGGATTAACATGCCCACTTTGAGTTCCAGCTTATGATTTACAATATCGCTGAATTGCAAAGTGTTCAGAAATTGCATTGGATATAATGAATCCATTGAAACTCCTACATCAACACTTGCACCTTCTTATGTCGGAGCCAAAGAATCTACGTTCAGGTACGTGTGCAATTATTCAAATAGCGATTCAAGAATTACATTGTTGATTTCATCAACGTTAATATTTTTGAGGGCCATAATGCTACGTTGCATAAGATATATGGCATCTCCAAAGTGGTGTTGGTGATCTAGATAGATGGTTCGATTAATCCTCTTAAGCTACAATCTTCTGTTGGCAGCTTCATATGGGACGAAATCTTGATCCAATTTGGATCAACACCTTTTTCTTCTGCAATGCTAGGAAAATTACCGTCTCCAACATTCAACACCCATTTGCCAAACTTTCGTTGCTCTTCAGAATTGGCTACCATGACTTACATGTTGATATGAAGATGAAGAATCATAACATGTTGTCAAAGATGGGATCGAGGCAAGGAAGCACCGACAATGTCTACTTGTCCTCCCGTGGGAACAACAAGCAAGATCTATCAAGAATCCCCACCAAAGACCACAATTTTCCCACCAAAGATCTTCTCGGTTGCTTATGCATCATCCAATTGCATCAAATCACGTAGGGTCCAATCAACAGCTTTGAAAGCTCGACGATGCATCATCGGTGCTTCATCCCAAATGATCATATCATCTTTATGCACCAACTCGGCCACTTTTATCTGTTGTGTGATGTTGCAAGTTGATTCATTGTGCAAATCAATTGGAATCTTGAATCTTGAATGGGCGGTTTTGTCACCCATAAGCAGCAAAGATGCAATTCCTGATGAAGCAATTGCAAGCACAATTTTTCCTTGCCTTCAGAGACGGGACAGAAGTGTTGTCCAAACAAATCTTTTGCTAGTTCCACCATTGCCATACACAAAGAACAATTTGCCTTCTTTGTTTGTCACAACATTCAAAATAGTTTCGTATGCATTGCACTGATAATCATTGAACCTATCTTCTACATTGTCTACATTTGTGGTCAATGAATGCTAATCATAAGCTAACTCTTCTTGGACCAATCGGTTTCCTCCATGAATAGGAGGGACGTAATTAAACTTGGGAAGTGTTGGAAAATCTTCCAGGCGGTGTTCATTGCGGATGAGAACCTAATCGATCTTATACAATGCACGATTATTCAGTGCATCCTCAGAAAGGGTAATGGTTAGATCATCACGCTCGCAGCATGTCATTGCTTCAATGTCATCGCTCAAAAACTCCCAATGTGCATCCCATAACTGTGTGGGATTTGTCACTTCAAAAAACATTAACATGGAGGTAAACATGTCACGTAGTTGTCATCTTGAGGCCCACATACTAGCTTCTTCCAAGGCTTGATGCCATTCATTGTCGTCTATAAACAAACCCATTGCAATGCATGCATCTTTGAATGTGTCGTGCTCTGTGCCATCCACTATCCGCAAATGCTTGTAGGATGTGGCACCTTTGACGTAGTTCAACAACATTCGCAAATAATAACATTCACCCAATGTTGGGTGTGCATAATACATGCAACCAATGGCAAAGCCTCTCTTACGCATTGTTCATTGTTTCAACTTTCGATTCCACACCCATTGTTGAGGGAATTGATCGAACATAAGGTTTCATGTAGCTTCCGATTCTTGGTTTGTTTTGAACCATTCCGTCAACATTGTTCTGGAAATGGTTGACCATGCTACCACTTCCTGCACGTCATCGTCATTTTCAAACAACACCATTTGTTGATTGGGCAAATGGTATTGTAGAAACTCAACAACAGGAAACTGCTCATGCATAGTTTGAAGATGTGCCACGCTGCTTCCAATGCAAATACATAGCGACAATCAAGATATTTTTTAATTTCATTAGTTTTGACCACATTCCCTTCGATGGCATTATTGTTTTGGCGTGAGATCTCAATAGTTGCACTATCATGTCCTTTGTAAATGTACTTGAACAGATACTTGACTGTGTGAATGTTGTTACAAACCTCAACGTTGATATGCGCATCATATTTGGTCAACAAATAGACATTGTGCAATACCACCCAATGATTATCTAATTCAACGCCATGAACCAAAATTATGCGCCCCGTATCTTTACATCGATAAATAGGATATTTGTTTACATTCGTTACAATCCTTGATTGGAACTTGCATGGATATTGTTTTTTGCATTTACCATCTTCCGTGCATGGGGCATTTGGAAACGCAGCTCCACATGGACCATGTATCATGCATCTAGCAACCATCTTGCGGGCCAACTTGTTTGTCTTTGGATTTGGAAGTTCTGCACTAATCATGCAGTCTACATCGTCGACTGTGTGTGGCTTGTAATTTCGGCAAAGAAGATGAAAATGCGTGCATGCGGCAACCCATGCTTTTGACACTTAATGACATAGATTCCTACAATCATGCGTCCTAAAATATGTTTGTTGTGAATGTCATTGATCAACTCCTTCAACTTGATTTTAAACACTTGGGTTACCAAATCCAATCGATCCTAAGGTTGTTGTTCAAGCAAGAACGCTCTCTTGATCTCAAGCCATTGGGGATTGTAAGTGACTATAACAAACACATCCAGGCAACGGGTCCATCTACAAATTGCCATGGCATCTCGATAATTCTAAACCATGTGACGTGGACCTCTTATGAAAGAAGATGGCAGAATGATCCTCTGTATGATGGCAGCAGCGCTATTGTCACCTGCAGCGATGGTGTCCTGAAGGCCTTGACAGAGATTTGCACGAAGCTTTTTCTGATTCAGGCGCAAATACCTCAAGTGGTTTTGTTCGACAACCGCATGAGCATCCACAATGTACTACTGCCTCAATTGGCCACCCCAAAGTAATGCAATGCCATTAATGTCTTGATGTTGAAGTCGATAATTGTAAAATTCAGCCATTATCACATTATGATGTTTTCTTTGATGCTCAGATTCTTCCGCATGGTCTTCATCCAAATCTGCATCAACATCCTACATAACAACACCATTGAACGAAATATTCAGATGTCATCTGTCGTCACTGTAAAGAAATAACAACAGATAATGTAGAGCCATGTATCCCACATGTAGCTTGGAAATGTGCTGAAACAAGCTAGCTTGTTGAGCAACGACAACGTCACGCCTATCTACAGCCTTAAAACCATCTCCTACCATCAATGCAACGACTTCATTAGCCGTCGGCACATTATATCGACAAACATCCTTTGTTTGAGAGGCAATGAAACATAATTTCAAATTCGTGGGATCACCTTCTGTTGCCATCATATCCCTTGCCATTTTGAACACTTCGACATAGGGATTGATATTGTACATCATGGTCAACAATCGATCCAACGTCGTTGGATCAAACGATAGCATAACAGCATGGCAGTTTTAACGTTCGCTCTCTGTATCATGAATGTACAATTGTGCAAACTGTGGATGTTGTCCTTCGACAGGACACATGGATCCAATTTTGTGATAAAGCTCACCATGAATGCGGAAGGAGTACGGTCCAGTGCCTCTTGTTACTGATTCATCAACTTTGGCATCAAGCGAAGTGAATGCCAACATTGAATTATACATGCGAATCTGATCTCGAAATTTGGCGACACTTATTTCTTTGCTGGTTAAAAGAATTTTCAACTCTTGCGGTGTTGCAAGAAGACTCAGCAACAAAACTTTGCCATTCTTGTAACACAAAAAAAACTATGGGTTACTGTTGTTCGACTTTGCCAATCGTTCCTTAATCCACATTTTCATGTTGTAGAATCCACAAATTGTGTCCATTTCTCCATAATCCCATTGTGCCGAGGCAAACGCGTCTTCATCTCCAAACAATTATAATGTGTCATTACCAAGAAAAGGTTGTGCACATGATGTTGCTTATTGTACGGTTCGCTGTTTTCGATGTAAACGATTACTTCACTCTTGTGGCATTTTAGATGGCCCGACTGATTCTATACGTTGCCTGGCACGTCGTTCTCTCTACAAGCATTGCGACATTCAAGTGCAGATTCTGACGTGTCTTGATTTAATTCTGTCGGAACATTAATATGTGGAACATGATTTTCCAAAGAGCAAGAGATTTCAGCACACCCACACCACTTAGGCAACACAAAACAAATGATCATGTTCCATCATCCCAATACTACCTTTCCACATTCCAGCACCACCATGTAGCTTAGATTGGACACTAACCATAGATGTAGTCCATCTATAGTTGGTAGGAGACCTAGCTCTGTTTTTTCTATCATGTCTAACTCCAAGCATCCATGTTTCTTACCTCCGTATGATGGAGACACCACAAAGCTGTTTGCAAAAATCCACCCCAACATAAATAGAGCCTGGATCCATAATCAAGTCAGAGAAGTCAAGTAATCTTCAAAGCTTGTAGACTGTATCTATGAGGGTACTCACCCATAAACCCTAAACCCTAAAAAGATCATAGAGAGATGGAAGGATTTTTGCCATTGCCATCATCACAACTATCCCAACAATAAAGATTGTACATGTGGGTGTAATGACTTGTTTTTCAATGAAAGGCAAATGACCAAGGCCATGTTCCACCACCTGCAAGTATATATCATTGCAATGTCATCATTAAAATTCTTTCAACTTTCAGTGGATTCAAGTTAATCCATCAACATTGCCAATCCTTAATAGGTCAGAAAAAACTATCATTAAACCCTAAACTCTAAACCCTAATAACACACATGAAGCAATGCCAACATAAGATGCATTTGAACACAACATGAACATTAATGTGAATTGCATATTAAGCGTATGAGACGGTCGGAGTAGAATACAAAATCATGTGTTGTAGTTTCCTGATCTCGAATGATCATGAGAATATGCATTCCTCGGATCTGCAAATGCACTCAAAGACACGCTTAGAAGGACTTCCCAATCACAATAGCTGAGCTAGCACTTTGCAATCTATAATTGTAGTGCAGATGAGACAATAAAATATCCAGCTTGTAATGGCCATTTTCCACAGAAGCTACCCAAAAAAACTTTGTTAGTTTGTAATTTGGGTTCACATGTTGTTTGTTTTTGCACATTGTTGTTGCACTCAGTGTAAACAAAATATGAACAAACCTGGAAGGTGGATTGGATCACATAAACATTTGGATAGATTTTGCGGAAATCAAGTTGGCCAAACTTTGTGCGGATGTGCTACACTATGAGATCAATTGCCACATGATTGTTTCCTCTATGCCATGGATGGATGACGGGACAGATGGATGGATGGATGGGTCATGTTGGAACTTGGTACTACACAATTAACCTCTGTAATGATGATATCACCAATGCCTTTACTTCCTCTACATGCATAAACATTAGCCATGCATGCAAGAATGATGCCCACCCGTGGATGTTTATCTCTTGATGAATAAAAGTCCCACAAATCCAGAGGAATTGGATTAACCCACAAATTCAAAATGCAAATCCTGCAATTATCCATACAATTTTCAGCTTCCCAAAAGTCTTCAAACTAAGAATTCATGAAATGAGAATTCATAAATTCAGAATAACACCTCAAGAAGCATTTGCACGAAGTAGGTAATCTAGAAACATAGAAAGAAAGAGAGCAACAAAGGGGGGCAAGAAGAAATGGGTGCTGCAAGAATTTGGCCAAAGTTGAGTCCTTAGAGAATTGGGTGAAGTTGAGGAAGTAGCAAAAGTGGGATAACTAGGAGGGAGCTTGCATGCCTGCCTTTGATGATGGGGTCCATGAAGCTGGGATCGAAACCTGAAGCTTTTCAAAAAAGAGGGCAAGCTTAGTTTTACACATCAAGGCTTTCCTAGACCGATTATTTCTACCTCATTATGGGTGGCACTCTCTCCAACGCATGCATGAGTGGCCAGACTTTCCGCCATGGTCCTCAGATCAATAATGTATTGCAAATAGAAGTGGTCACATGCACGGGATAGATCGTCACTTGTTCCGCTAGCAAGTAGCCTGAGCTTTTATTTGTAGTTTTCAGCAGCTTGGGACAATTCAACATCATCACCAAAGCCCACATTCTCCTTGTGCCTGCACCTCAAAAAATGCAGTATTGTACAATATCAAGTTGCTGCTTGCTGCTGTTCTTCATGATCAGAATAATCTAAGCTTTGCTGCTTTTATGTCCAAAGAAATTTTCTTCAATGCATTAGTAGGAGTAGTAATTCCTTTGCATCAGTCTTGAGATCCTGGTCCATTGTGTATGTATATGGATCTTCGCTATTGTTGTAGGTGAGATGGATTCAAGCTATGTACTTAGACTTCGAGGTTTTCAGAAGAGACCAGGAGATGTTGATCTCCAAGATGGAGGATCAGCTTCACATCTTCGACTATGTCGAAGGCTTTGTGATGATGAACAACCAGGACTCGATCAATGGCTGGAAATCCGTCCCTTTCTCGGTTGATGTAGATCAAGTTGTGAGCGCCATGAGCAACAACATGTTACTTGTAGATCCCGATGCTGCAACAACATCAACATCATCCCGCGTGCTGTACTACTTGGAACCCAAAAAAGCTTTGGGTTCACATGTTGTTTGTTTTTGCACATTGTTGTTACACTTAGTGTCAACAAAGTATGAACAAACCTGGAAGGTGGATTGGATCACATAAACATTTGGATAGATTTTGAGGAAATCATGTTAGCCAAGCTTTGTGTAGATGTGCTACATTATGAGATCAATTGCCACATGATTGTCTCCTCCGTGCCATGGATGGATGACGGGACGGATGGATGGAAAGCTTCATTTTGTCCACAACGTCCTTTACTATATGTAATATATAATTTATTTAATTTATGGGAGTTTTACAATGTATAAGCTACGAGGACAATGGAATGGATGATAGTGGGCACTAGGAAGGATCTTGGGCGTGTTGAGAAGGATGATGTTGAGATGAGTTAGGTTCTCTAACATCTGCCTAGATGAAAAATGTAAATTTAAGTAAAATTTAAAAGTGGGTTGTGGGAGGGGGGAAGGGGTAGGGGAGGGTTGTCGCTACTTGCTGGGACACCAAGAAAGACGTGCATGATGTATGTCCTGGCACGTCCAAGGATGTTTGAGGGATCTGGGACATCCCTCCTAACAACTATGGTGCAAATGCAATACTAATATTTAAAGCACAATTCAAATATATTAATATATTTCCTTATTTCTCTTGGCAATCAACCATGTCATTACCCTACCCTACCCTACTCTAGTCTAAAGCCCTCCCCTATCAAACATATCATCCCCTTACATTAGTTGAAGGTAAATCTTTTTTGGTTATATTCTTATTGTGTTTTCCTTTTGGGTTTCAATTTTCAAAATGTACCCTTATTGGAAGAATATGTTGGCAAAACTACAGGGTAAACAATCATTTCAATTTTGGCACATTTTCGCCAATTTTCGACCTGAAAAAAATCTGGTTTTGACCTCTACCTCCAAAAAAATGTTTTGATGGAAAAATTTACCAAATTTCAAGAATTTGTTTTTGTAATCTTAAATTTTTACAGTAAGTTCCCAATAGGTAGCCAAGAATATAGAAAGATCCTTACCTTTTTCTCTTTACATATCTGGTTTCTATCCAAATTGGCTAAACTTATTACTGGATGATCCCCATTTTGAATATTTCACAAATTTTTTATTAAAAAAACACTGGGGCAGGAAGTGAGGGTTCTCCCAGAAAGGCCAGGAACTTGGAAGCCAACAAAGTGCAAGGCAGTACCTACTAGGATTGCACTTATATTTGGGAGGGAGCATATGGACAACATTTACTCTGCTCTTTCTCTTTTTTTTTTTCCAAATTTGGGATGTTGCCACATCATCCACGAGGAGCTTGTCTAGGCTCAAAAGGTACCAGCCATTTAGGGTTAAGTTTTGTCGCTGCACACGGTTGTTGTCCTCACGTCCTGACATATGGATCTGAACTTAATATCTATCTACCATTAGTGAAAGTACGTAGATTGCTTTTGTTTGTTTGTGAAGTTGAGATCTCCCAAATTAGGGTGTCCCCACCAGGCTCTTGGTACCATTGGGAAGTCCTTGATGAGTAGCTTAGGAGTGCAATCATGGTGGTTTTTGTAATGTTTATATTTACACAACAAGAGTTATTGAATGATTTATCATTGAATATTTAATAAATTATTATTATGGAAATTGGGGCATGCTCTTGGTACTTTTGGAAAGTCCTTGATGAGTGGGGAGTCTATGGAGATGATTTTGTAAATTTTAACCCTAAGGTGTAGGATATATTGAATTTTGATTAATATTTGTTCATTGAAAGTTTAACTAAATTACCCCAAAATAATGATTTTGGAAGGAAATTTTAGTTAGGTGATGAGTTTGCACTTCATACTTGAATGAAAAGCACAGATCACATGTCTCCCATGTCAGTTTAGTCCACTCACAATTTGTCCGAAGCTGAAATCTAATGCATCAAATTATAATTGTTCCAAACATAAAATTCACCTCTTATATTGAGCTTGTTGGTTTTCATTGTAAATGGGATCTTTGAGAATGTAGAAGGTAGCTAGAAATATAAAAGAATTCGACTTTTACATGTGTTCTACAGCCCAATTTGACTAAATCTTCTTGTTGATAATCACCATTTTGGCTACATCGGAAAATTGAAATAAAAAACCCCTGGTTGTAATTGTAGTTACACTAGTACCTGGGTCAGTTCAACACTAATTATATTATTTTCAGAAATGTTGAATTCATTTTTTAAAATAAGAAACATTTCTTCTGAAATCAAATAAAGAATCTGATGAAATATTTATGAATTTACCATTTGTCAAAATGGAATCTCAAAATTAATTGCTTATTTGACAAACATGCATTGAGGTGGCCAAGGTACTGGTATTCATTCATTGGTAAAATTGGTACCTATTATTATTCATGGCTATGTCTACAAATCATATGTTACACTTATTCCCTAATTTTGTAATGCCATAGGGTAAAACCGCCCATCACCAAACAAGTACCTATAACTGAATAATTTCCAATATTTTACTAATTCCTCAGCCAAATTGAGCAACTTTTGTGTCATTGGATGTGCAAACTGGGGGGGGGGAGCTTACAAATGTTCTTTGAGCGGCAGAAGTAAAGGAACAACACAGAAAACCCATGAAGAGGATGAGTGATAGGTTGTTTCAATTTTTGTAAGAAAATAGCTCTAGACCCCTCTCTAGTTCCAGCTCAATATCTTCCTCATTTTTAATCTGTTTTGAGTGTTTTAAAACTTGATGGGTGCATCAACTAGGGCTTTACAAAACTTCTTCATATTCCAGAGGCAAAAATGCAATGATCAAAGATTGTAAGCTCAAAATCCTAATCTGTTTTAAATCACCCCTCACCAAACATTGAACCCGCTTACACAAAACATCCCATGTCTTGCCCATTCCTTTACTGAATTGAAAGATTTCTGTGATGTTGGAAGTGCTAGCTGAAAAGCTAATTTCTTTTTTGAGCTTTAGAATCAGAAAAACAATGTGTGAGGATTTGACTTCTTATGAATTCTTAATTCACTGGCCTATCTACCCTGGTGAGTTTGATATCCTTGTGGCCTTGTGTAATAAATATATCATCATCTTCTATATTCTTCTTAGTAAAGAAGGTTTCAATCATGATGTATCATTGCCAAACTTAAATAAAGAAAAAACATGAATTGGGAGGTGGAAAGTGAGGAACAAAAAAGAGAGGACCAAAGTCCAAAAAGGAAATAGCATCAAAAGTGAAAGCAAATGACCAAAGACTCCAAAATAAAAACAAGAGGGACCCGCCAAAGAAAAGACAAAAGAGCAAACTATGGTGTAAACCCCTCAAAGGTTGATTTATTTGGATTTTCTCTTTGTACTACATTTTCTTGAATATTTTTTGCATGATGAATTCTGGCCTTTTATTTTAATCTATAGCTGCCCTCACAAATCTTAGGATTGGTTACAAATCTTCCCATTTGCTGAATGCTTGTTGTTCTTTCTACAAAAGGTGAGAAGAAGAAAGACAATAATAATTAGATTTTTTTCTTAAAAAACAGAAGAAGGGAAGGGAAAAAACAGAAAGAAAAGAAAATCACTATGACAGCCGCTAATAAAAGAAATATGAAGCATCATGTAATTACAAGTGGCCAACGTGAAACAGCATCTACGCACCACGTACACTGGTACCTTTCACCTTCTTCAGGGTTGTATATTAGAGCATCTCCACATAATTGCACGGTTTGCTGAGGGTGGTACAATGTGCAACAACGCTGTACACCCGTCGGAAAGAGTTTAATAAATATGACCTGACTGGTGCTCAGTATTTCTGATTGGACCATCATAATGACTAGTGGGTGCCCGTGACCTTCGGCCACTGTGAAGTCCCCCGGTTTCTTTAAACTTGGTTCATGTTTTAGTTTTTTTTA
>Ga0116230_10006273_pt1 | contig 11724 bp, 9 predicted proteins | sample S1TSphfallax_3_FD_88678 | JGI IMG/M metagenome (GOLD analysis project Ga0116230, IMG submission 88678) | Host-associated microbial communities from peat moss isolated from Minnesota, USA - S1T2_Fd - Sphagnum fallax MG | ecosystem: Host-associated > Plants > Peat moss > Unclassified | place: USA...
GAGCCGCGCTCAGAGGTTACAAGGAACAGGTAGCTGGGCCGGGCGATCATGCGGTGCAGTGCTTCGGTGCTCTTTCTTTCGCTGGCGGGATGCGCTTCGGTGTAGATATCGAGGAGCGCCTGAAAGGCCGGATCGGACGGAGAGATGATCTTCCGAGTTTGCCATTTCTCTTCCTGCAATCTTGGTCCTTGGGCGATAGCGTGTAGGGTAGCACAACTGAAACGGGGGCTATTCGGTTGCAAGGCATGTGGAGCGGATCGTGAGCGCGGAGATCCAAAGCCAACTCCGCGTTTGGATTTCACGCGAAGGCGCGATTCCGTTGGTAAGGTTAAGGAACGGCACAGGCCCATCGCAGGACGGGGGCGGGGAGACTGAAGAGAATGTCGATCAAGACGATCAGTTCGCGCGAGGTGTACCGTAATCCGTGGACACGCGTCCGCGAGGACGTGATCGAGCGGGCGAACGGGCAGCGCGGCATCTACGGTGTCGTCGACAAGGACCCGGCATGTATCGTCATCCCGCTGGAGCGCACGGCGGAGGGCGAGTTCGTCTACCTCATCGAACAGTACCGCTACACCGTGATGGCGCAGCACCTGGAACTGCCGCAGGGCGGATGGGAGCAGGCAGATGTCGATCCGGAAGAACTTGCGCGCGGCGAGCTGCGCGAGGAGACCGGGCTGACCGCGGGACGCATGACACACCTGACCACTTTCCAGATTGCGTACGGCGTGATGAACCAGAAGCAGCACTGCTTTCTGGCCGAAGAGCTGAAGATGGGCGAGGCCGATCCCGACGCCGAGGAGCACGACCTGGTCGTCCACCGGGTGCCGGTCGACCGCTTCGAGGCCATGATCCTGGATGGAACGATCGTCGATAACTGCACCATGGCGGCGTGGGGAATCTATAAGTTGTGGCGGGAGCGGAATGCGGCCGAGGTCGTTGCCTAAGCAGGACCACCGCACTGCAATGTCTTTTATTCAAAAAAATAGATTTATTCCTATTGCATTTACAAGCTTCTCGTCTTTAATGGCCTTCGCACTCGGGAGAACACATTGACCTGGGACTGAATCCCCCAGCGAAACCCGTGTCTCCGCGCGGTGCCTTCTTCGGCAATCAAGCCGAGCGGCACTTGGGGAGCACGAAGAGAATTGCTTGTACCTTCCCGCAATAAGGGCCCTGTTTCAGTAAATTGAAGCGGTCGTTTCGGAACATCGGGCCCGGGACCCCATCACTCACTCACATGCAGCATTCACCACTCACTTCCCTCTCCGAGGGGGGGCAGGACAATTCTGTCTTTGCCTGAGCTTTGTCTGACGGAGCGCGTTGTATGCGGAAGAGTCTCATCGCAGCACGTAAGTTTTTCCTTGCACTGTGCTGGCCGCTGCTCGCCGGCGTGAGCTTTGGGCAGACCACCGTCTCCTCAAACAGCGTGAACTTTGGCAACGTCGCGCTGAACGAGGCGAGCGCCAGCCGGACTGTGACCCTCAAGAACGCGGGCACGTCCGTCATTACGATCGGGGCGATCGGCGTCTCCGGAAGCAGCGAGTACTCGGTGGTGAGCACACCTGGCCAGTGCGAAAGCGGCAACACGCTCGCGGCGAGTGCAAGCTGCATTCTCGCAATCGACGTCACGCCGACGAGCCTCGGAGCTGTGCCTCCGAGCACGCTGACGATCGCCACCACAGCGAGCAACTCTCCCGCGAGCGTCTCGCTCTCCGCCACCGGCGTGCCCCCGACTGCGTTGTCTGTCGCGTCGGTCGCATTCGGCAACGTCGTGCTGAACGAGGCGAGCGCCGCCAAGACGGTCACACTTTACAACTATCAACTCACTGCTGTGACGATCTCCTCAGTGACGGTGCCATCGCAGTATGCCGTTTCGTCGACGACATGCTCGGCAACTCAGGTTCGGTGGCGCTGACCAGTTCGCTAACCGGCAACGGAGTTCCTCCGGTAAGCACGGACGAGGGGCTTCTCGCCTTCGGCAGCGTTATCCTCGGTCAGCCGGTCACGAAGACCTTCCGGTTTACGAACTATCAGACTGTCCCCACAACCATCACTTCTATTACCGGTCTGTCTGGCGGATTCTCGATCAACTCCACCAAGACCACCTGCGCGGTATCGCCCGCCACCGTGCCCGCTGGCGGCAACTGCATTATGGGCATTACCTTTACGCCAACCGCGCTGGGTGCGCAAGCGGGCTCCGTAACCCTGAACAACACGTCCTCGATCCCGGCTGTGTCGGTCAACCTGACCGGGACTGGGATCTCTCCGGTCAGACTTTCGCAGACCGGTATGACCTTCGAGGCGCACACCGAGGGAACGGCCGATCCAGCGCAGACCAGCACGCTGACCAACCTGCAGAGCGTACCGCTGAACATCGCCTCCGCGACGATCATCGGCGCCGACCCCGACGACTTTGCGGTCACCTCCACCTGCCCCACCGCGCCGTCGTCCCTGCCGGCCGGCATGAACTGCACCTTCTCGGTCACCTTTACGCCGACGGCCGCAGGCAGCAGGACGGCAACGCTCAGCATCGTGCAGGATGCCACAGCGGCACCCCTTACCATCTCGCTGATCGGCCCTGGAGTTGCGCCGGTCATCGTCTCGCCGAGTTCCATCACGAACTTCACCGCTCCAGTGGGCACCACCAGCAGAGCCACGTCCATCATCATCAAGAACGCCCAGTCCTCCGTGCCGCTGCACATCAGCCAGCTTCAGTTGACCGGCGACTTTACGCAGTCTGCGACGACGTGCCCGCTTGCCCCGGCGGCCTTGGCTCCGCTGGCCTACTGCTTCGTCTACGTCCAGTTCAACCCAACCATCGGCGGCACGCGCGATGGCCAGTTGCAGGTGGTGGACGACACCATCACAAGTCCGCAGGTGACCAATCTCTCGGACGTCGGAACCTCTCCGCTTACCATCGCAACGCCGCTGAACATAACTCCAGTCGGGCTCTCCTTCAGCGCGCAACTGCTGAACACTGCCAGCCCGGCGAAGACGATCATACTGACGAACCATGAAAGCCAGCCGGAGACCTTCAATGTAGCGGCCACAGGCGACTACACGGCGAACAGCAACTGCGCGGCGGGCACCATCGCCGCGAACTCCTCCTGCCTCATCTTCGTCAGCTTCGATCACCTTCAGCCAGATCCTCGACCCAACGACCGTCAACTACGGCACGCTGAAGGTGTACGACTCGAACGACTCCAACGCAAGTATCGCTGGAACCTACACGGTCAGCGGCGCACAGGTCACCTTCACGCCGACCAGCCCATACCCCGCCGGAGCGCAGATCTACGTCGCCGCCTGCAACGGACCCACGGACGTTCTCGGAGACGTCTACTACAGCTACTGCTATCAGCAGGTCATCTACTTCACTGTCAGCACGGCCACCACGGACACCACGCCGCTGACGGTCGTCTCCGTCAACCCGGCCGCGGGCGCGACGGGTGTGCGGCTCGACCTGCCCGTCGCTGTCACCTTCAACAAGTCCATCAATCCTTCGAGCGTCTACGGCTACAACGCATACAACGCGCTGCTCTACGCCGGCCAGAGCCTGCGCGACAACGGCAGCGTCAGCTTCTCCGCAGACTACCGCACCATCTACTTCAACGGCGGTGCGCTCAGCGGAGGCACGGTCTACACCATTGAACTGCCAGCCGGCGGAGTCACCGATCTCTCCGGGAACTCTCTCGCGAGCCTCTTTACCAGCACCTTCACCACGGCGAACGATCCAGCCACAGGAGATGGAAGCGTCACCGGCGTCGAACCCGGCTACAACGCCAGCGGAGTCCCCACCGACACGCTGATTACCGCGTTCGTCAACCGCCCGGTCGACCCCTCAACGCTGTCGAGCAGCACCAGCAGCGCCGTCACCGTCAACGGGCAGCTCTATCCCGGCAACGCGCAGGTCATCGGCGGCGGCTACGAGGTGCAGTACACGCCGACGGTTCCCTTCCCCGCTGGAGCCGTGGTGCAATGGTTCCTGTCGGGCGTCTCGGACACCAGCGGGAACCCGATCAACAGTGCGAGCGGAACGTTCACCACAGCCGCAACTCCAAACGCCACAGCCGCGCCACAGTTCGTCAACTCAAGCCCGGCGAACGGTTCAAGCAACGTTCCCGTCAACACGGAGCTTGACTTCCAGTACACGCTGCCGATCGACGCCTCGACGTTGGGTGGCGTCAGCGTCGTCAATTACTACGGGAGTTCTCCCGGCGTAAGCGTCACGCTGGCATCGCCCAACGTTGTGCGCGTTACGCCCACATCCGCCCTTGCCCCTTCAACCACCTACTACATTTGCCTCACCGGCAGCTTCAACGGCACCAACGGCGTCGCCGCTCAGAATAGCTGCACCTACTTCACCACGACTGCAAGCGGTTCGGACACCACCCCCGGCACGGTCAAGGTAGGACCGCCGAACGGCTCCGTCTCCGTGGGCACCAACGCCTACATCCGGCTGCAGTTCTCGAAGCCCTTCGACACCACCACCGCCAACGCCAGTACCATCGCAGTCACCAGCGGCGGCGTCGCTATTCCCGGCAGCTTCTCCTTCAACAACACCAGCAGCGACTACACCGGCGCCAGTTTCTCGCCGCTCAATCCTCTGCCAGCCTCGTCCCAATCCAGGTTATTGTCAACGGAGTCCTCGACTACGCAGGCAACGCCTTCACCCAGCACACGACGCAGTTCACCACCGCACCCGGCCCCGACTTCACCCAGGCTACCGTCGCCATGGATTTCGGGTACGGAGCGACCGGCATCGCGACCAACGCCTCCTTCACCTGCCTCTACTCAAAGCCGATCGACCCAAGCAGCATCACGCCTTCGGGAGTCTACGTCTACGATGAGACAGCCTACACAGTTGTGCCCGTGACCTCCTCCTTCTCCACAGACATGATGTCCGTCACCATGACCCCCGCCTCCACGCTGAACGCCAACAGCCCTTACGACTACCGGTGCTCCTACGCCATCGACCTTACCGGCAACGGCACACAGTATGGCTACAGCTACTTCACCACCGGCAGCGGCCCCAGCACCACCGGTCCCGCGCTGCTCTACGCGAACCCGCCCAACGGTGCCGCCAACGTCGCCATCAACACGAACAATGGGCCCTTCAACGGCACCAGCCTCGGCCTGCTCTTCAACGAGCCCATCGCCGAAAATTCGCTCGGCGGCATCACGCTCACCCCAGCCGGCGGCAGCCCTCTCGCAATCGGAGTCTCCCAGAACATCGGCGACACGGAGGTCGCCGTCACGCTGCCCTCTCAACTCCAGCCCAACACCGTGTACACCTTCAGCATCTCCGGCGTGACCGACTACACAGGCAACGCCATCAGCCCCGTTACCAGCACCTTCACAACCGGCTCCAGCTTCGACTACACCAGCCCGACCATCACCGGTTCGGTCCCGGCGGACAGTGCCACCAATGTCGTGGTGACGACGCCGATCACGATCACCTTCAGCAAGCCGATGGACCCGATTCTCTTCGACAGTTCGCACGTCTTCCTGCGCGACCACAATACGCAGGCTGTCATCCCTACCACCTTCACGCTATCGGGCGATCTCACAACCATCGCGCTCACCCCCGTCTCGCCGCTCAGCGCCGGAACCATCTACGACCTCGTCGAGACGTCCTACAACTGGAACCTCACCGACATCGCGGGCAACGGCCTCTCCACCAACTACTACTATTATTCGCCTGTAGCGACGTTCACCACCGCGCCGTGAGGCGGATGCGGCGGTGCATCGACGCCCAGCCCGCACCGTCGCCGTGTCCAGAGTAAGCGTTGACTCAGAAGATCTGCTCGCATTTGCCCGGCAGATCGAGCGTGTGGCCATTCCGCCGCGAATCCTAACGGTTAAGAATTCGCGTCTTTACGGCGAAATCGATCATGTTTCGCGGCAGCAATTCAGGGAAACCCCGCGCGACGGGGAGTAGCGATCCCGAACGCCGTGTCTGCACCGTCGCCGAAATGCGAACCGTTCCCTGCAGTATCCCCCACATCCGGATTCGAGCAAATCGGCCGCTGCGCTCCCACCAGACTCCGCAGGAACCTAACTGACCTTCCCACGGTTTGGTGATGCCTCTTAACCTCCTGTTCTCACGGTAAATTCACTTGCCGATCGTTGTTTCGTTCGGCGACTCTTCCTCGTCTTCGCAACGGGTCTGACCCGGTCTGCGAAATCCGAAAGATTGAGAGCAACACCGCAGGTCCCCGTCACCAGAAACGGTTCAACAACGAGAGAAACACTTTGGAGGCACCACAAACCCTATGCCCTTAAGATTCGCAAGGTCCATCCTGGTTCTGCTCGCGGCAGTAAGCGTTTTCTCGATCCGCCCGATTCGGCTTGCCGCTCAGGTCTCCACCGCCACCATCACTGGCCGCGTCCTCGATCCGAGCGGTGCCGTCCTTCCGAAAGTGACCGTCGTCGCCACCGAGCAAGCCTCCGGCGTCACTACGAAGGCGATCACCGACTCGGCCGGCGGGTACATCCTGCCCTTCCTCAAGACCGGCACCTACACCATCACGGTCGAGGCCAAGGGTTTCAACAAGTTCGTGGAGCGCGATCTCGCCCTCAGTTCTGTGGACCATCCGACCATCGACATCAAGCTCACTGTTGGCACGGCCGCGGCGGCCGTCGTCGTCACCGCCGATCCTCCGCTGCTCGGGACCGAGGACGCCGACGTCGGCCAGACCGTTCCCCGGCAGCTCGTCGAAAACCTGCCCCTGAGCGGCCGCACTCCGATGAGCTTCGCGCAATACACGGTCGGCGTCACTGCGACCGCCAACCCTGTGGGCACGCGTCCCTTCGACAACTCCGCCGTCGCCGCATTCTCCGTCGGCGGTCTGCCCAACAAGAACGCCGAGATCCTCATGGACGGCTCACCGGACAACGCCAGCGACAACGCCCCGGCCTACGAGCTTCCGCTTGACGCCACCCAGGAGATCACCATCAAGGTCTTCGAGTCCGACGCCACCTACGGCCACTCCGGCGGCGCCGTCGCCAATCAGGTCACCAAGTCCGGCACCAACCAGTTCCACGGCTCCCTCTTCGAGTTCAACCAGAATAACGACCTGGATGCCAACGGTTTCTTCGCCAAGCGGCAGGGCACCAAGATCGCCGTCTCGCGTCAGAACCAGTTCGGCGGCACCATCGGCGGCCCCATCCGTATCCCGAAACTATACAACGGCAGGGACAAGCTCTTCTTCGAGTTCGCTTATGAGGGCTTCTACGACTCCAGCGCCAACCCGATCGACACTACCGTTCCCACCGACGCCGAGCGTCAGGGCGACTTCTCGGCGCTGATCGCTCCCGGGAACAACGGTTACTACCGCAGCGATCCAGAGTGCAAGGTGGGCAACACCACCGTTTACAGCGCCTACTACTTCACCAACCAGATCTATGACCCCGCGACCGGCGTCCCCAATGCCGCCTGCCAGGCGCTCGGGGTCACCGTCTACGACCGCCAGCCCTTTGCCAACAACATCCTCACCTCGGGCACGCTGCCCCTCAGCAAGGTCGCCCTCGCCGCACTGAAGTATTACCCGGAACCGACCAATCCCAACGCCTACCTTGGTTATCTCAACTACACCGGCTTCTACAACTCCGGCGACCGTTACAACAACGAGCTGGGCCGCCTGGACTTCAAGCTCTCCCCGCGCCAGAGTCTCTACTTCACCGGCCGTCACAACCAGCGCGTGCAGTACCTCAACCAGCAGTTCGGCAACTCCAACCCGGCGCTCGGCGACTTCCTCTATCGCCTCAACTACGGCTTCTCCCTGGGCGACATCGTCACCGTCAGCCCGACCCTGTTGGCTGAGGTCCGGCTGAACTACACCCGCTACTCGCAGCCCTCCTATACTGCCGGCGACGGCTTCGTCGCCTCCAGCCTCGGACTGCCCAACCTTCCCAGCGCCCACCCCATCTTCCCGCGCTTCAACTTCAACGACTACGGCTTTCAGAACGGCACCCAGCAGAGCCTCGGAGTGACCACCCAGACCCCCGGCACCGCACCCTTCGACAGTGACGACGTCTTCATCGACATCATCAAGAGCAAGGGACGCAGCACCTTCAAGTTCGGGGCGGACTTCCGCAAGTTCCAGAAGGGCAACTTCACCTTCGGGAACTCCAGCGGCTCCTACAACTTCGACAACGGCTTCACCTCGTCGTTTGGCGGCAACGCCTCCAACCAGGGCTATCAGGCCGATTTCGCGTCCTTCATGCTCGGTCTGCCCTCGAACTGGTATCTGAACGACAATCCCAACGCGCCGCCGAACTCCAACGCCCCCGGAGCCGCCACCTACGACTACAACACCCACTCAATCGGAAACCAGAGCTACCTTGCGCTCTTCTTCCAGGACGATTGGCGCATCCGTCCCAACCTGACCCTGAACCTCGGTCTGCGCATGGACAAGGACTTCTCGCCCAACGAGCGCGAAGGCACGGCGGTCGACGGCTTCGATACCACCGATCCCAACCCGTACCAGAGCGCCGTCGTCGCGGCCTACGCGGCCCATCCCAACCCGGCCCTGCCAGTCGCCAACTTCAAGGTGCTTGGCGGCGTTACGTTCAACAGCGCCGAAGATACCAAATACGCAAACTTCCCTTCGATCGACTTCAGCCCGCGCCTTGGTCTCTCCTACTCGCCCTCTTATCTTAGGGGAACAGTGGTTCGCGCCGGATTCGGCATCTTCGTATTGCCCATCTTCCCCTTCAACAACTCCATCAACCAGAATGGCTTCAGCCAGACCACCCTGTCTCCCACCGTGCTCTTCGCGCCTCCGACCGCCGGTGGACCGGGCACACTCGACAACCCGTTCCCGGGCGGCCTCGCGGCCCCAACCGGTTCGCTGGCCGGTCTGGCAACCTCCGTCGGAAGCAGCATCTCCTTCCTCGACCCCAAGATCGAAAACGGATACGCCGAGCGCTGGCACGTCGGCTTCCAGCAGCAATTCCTGCACACCTGGATGGTCGACGTCTTCTACGAGGGAAGCACAGGGCGCAAGCTGCCTCTTAGCAAGTCCCTCAACTACGTTGAACCCCAGTACGAGACCACGGCTTCGAACCCCACCCTGGGCCAATCGGTAGCCAACCCCTTCTACCACCTCATCCCGAACGGAGGCACGCTCAATTACGGCCCCACGGTCCCGCTCACTACACTGCTCCAGACCTACCCGGAGTTCGGCGCCATCACCGAGCAGAACTTCCCCGGCGGATCTTCCATCTTCAACGCACTCGATGCCCACCTCGAACATCGCTGGGGATACGGCCTTTCGACCTTCGCCAACTTCCAGTGGTCCAAGGAGATCGAGGCCGTCAGCTACCTGAACCCCGGCGACGCTCATCTGGAGCGGCGCATCTCGCAGTACGACCACCCCGAACACGCGGTCATTGCGGTCTACTACGAGCTTCCCTATGGCAAGGGCCGCCACTTCGCGCCGCACGCCCCGCGCTGGCTCGATCTCCCTCTCGGCGGCTGGAACATCTCTTCCAGCTACTTCTACCAGCAGGGTGCGCCCATCGCTCTCCCGAACGTCTTCCTCAACCCCAACGGAGGCGCGCTGCACTGGGACTCCCGTCAGGCCACAGAGAACGGAGGCGGTTTCAGCACCTGCCCCGCCTTCAATATCAATTACTTCCAGGACGCTGCCAGCAATGCCTGCGGCCAGGTCAACCAGTACAACACCGCCGCCAACCCGTACAACGCGGTCAGCAACAACATCCGCACCCTCCATAGCCAGTTCGGCGGCTTCCGCGCCGATGCCTGGAACGACTGGGATGCCTCGCTGCTGAAGAACTTCGACATCACCGAGCACAGCTTCTTCCAGCTCCGCATCGACGGCTTCAACGTAAACAACCGGCCCGTCTTCGGCAGCCCCAACCTGACGGCGAGTTCCGGGTCCTTCGGACAGATCCTCAGCGTCGCCAACGCCAACAACGGTGCCCGGTTCTTTCAGTTGGCCGGCCGCATCAACTTCTAAATCCGTCCGCCGCGGCTTTGCAGGAGACGCGGCGGACTCAACGAATCCAAACGAACGCTGCCGAGGCCATTCTTCAGGCCCCGGCAGCGTTCGTGTTTGGATATGAACTTCGTCAGGTCCGCAGGGACGCTAGGATGGTCTTCGTTCTGAGACTTCCACCACCGCGCCGGGAAAGATATTGTCCGTACACTCCTCGACCATTCTCTTCATCATGAAGGGACCGAGTTCGCCGTAGATCGAGAAGGACAGCTCCTCTGTGCGCGACCTGTAGTCGGTGGCATCAAGTCCCACGGAGTCGATCGAGAGTGCCTTGAAGCGATTCTTCAATCGCACCACGTCCGCAATGCTTGCCGCCCTGTCCAGCTCAACTTGAACGTCATAGACTGTAAACATAATGCACCTGTCCGCGTGTTGGAACGGGTATCGCCCTTGCGCGGCACCCGCTATGAAGAATCAATGCGCCCCGAGGACTAGATCGGGGCAAAGATGGAAAATGCCCCGCCCTGGTATCCATCGACTGCGACGCTGAAGTAAGACTTGTAGGCCGGATTCTTCAGCGACTCCGTGATGGTCTTCGGGAGCGATGCCTCATCGAGATACATTGACTGAAAGACCGCTCTGTGCTCGATCGAGACGATCGTCGATGCCACGTTCAGCACCTCACCTACGGCGTCGCGCATCGACTCCTCGACGGTCGAAGCCATGATCCGCTCCTTCGCGGTATCGGAGGGCAGACCGAGAAGCGCGCCGCCGAACGAGCCAAGGAGCGGAAGGTCGAGCTGAACGACGCGGATCGTGTCCATCGGCTTGACCAGGTAGACGCCATAGGCACGCTTCGCGCCCGTTACAGCAGGCTTCAGGAGCTGTGTAAAGCTGACGTTGCGCCCGACTAGGCCGGTGAAGAGTTGCGCGATCGTGAGAGGTTTCGGCTCGGCCATGATCAGCACCCCTCAAGGATCGGTTCGAGTGCAGCCTGAACGTCATCCGGGTTGAATGGCTTGGTCAGAAGGAAGCTCGCTCCATTGCTCATGGCGAGGTTCTTGATCTCGGCCGAACTCTCTGAAGTGATAAATCCAAACGGGGTCTTGTTGCCGCCCTTGCGCAGAGACTGCAGCAGTTCGATGCCTGACATCTCCGGCATGTTCCAGTCCGAAAGGACGAGTGTGGGCTTTTCTGTCCGCAGCGTTTCGAGCGCCTGTACGCCGTTCTCGGCCTCTCCGAAAGAGAGGCTTCTGTAACCGGCCTGCCGAATTGCGCGCTGAACCAGCATACGCATGGTCTTGCTGTCGTCCACGAGTAGAACGTCCATTTTCAGATACTCCTTTGTGCGAGACCGCAACGTCCATAAGTCGAAGACGCCACGCAGGCAGATGCAGTATCGGCATCCGTCACCGAACATTTCATCGCCGCCGCGGATCTGCGGCCTTTTCTCTGAATCCACCCTTGGCGCTGTCAGTAACACGATCGTGATATGCAACGCGGGCCCGTAGAACCCGATAGGGAGGCGCTCGAAGAAATAAAGAATTCATAAAGCCGGTTGATCGTCCGGCCACAGGACTCCCTCCATGAAGCTACTCTCCGCCAGGATCAGCGCAACTCTCTTTGTAAGCCTCTCCCTCCTGGCTCTTTCCGCAGACGCGCAAGAGACGCAGCCCACCCCAATCTCCACCGAGCGCCCCACGGTAGGCGACTCCCCCGACCTGATTCCCGGCGGAAGCATCCAGTTCGAAAACGGTGC
>Ga0116230_10006275_pt1 | contig 11722 bp, 13 predicted proteins | sample S1TSphfallax_3_FD_88678 | JGI IMG/M metagenome (GOLD analysis project Ga0116230, IMG submission 88678) | Host-associated microbial communities from peat moss isolated from Minnesota, USA - S1T2_Fd - Sphagnum fallax MG | ecosystem: Host-associated > Plants > Peat moss > Unclassified | place...
CGATCTTGCTGGCGGCGGCCTGCTGCGCTTTCAACGCTTGGCTTTCCCGATCCTTTTTTTGCTTGTGCATCCAGTTGGCTTCTGACATTCCGTATTGAGATGACATAGAAAACTCCCGTCAAAAACTGATCACCGGCCTGCTGGAATAACCCCTGCTGGAATCACCCCTGCTGGAATCACGCCGCCGGAAGAACCTTGTCCAGGAACAGGTCCGGGTGCTTTTTCTTCATCTCCCGCATGTGGTCCACCTGCCGATACCCGCCGCGCACGGCCATCTCCAGATCGCCAGCCGTCTGATCCAGGCGAAGCTCGATCGCTTCCCGGCCAGCCATGAACGCGGCAGTTTCAGCTCGGAACGCCTTCAGTTCTTTCCGCACTTCGGCCAGTTGCAAGCCCTTCGCTGTCTCCCGGAAAAACGTCTGCTCGCAGGTTTTCCATCCCGCGATGACGCGGGCGTCGGCCTGAATTTCGACTTCGTTTTTGCCCAGTTGTGCCGCCAGTTCCAGAAGCTCATCGGCATCGTCGGCGTTCTGCTGTTCGAGGATCTGCGCGTACCGTTTGAGTGCCTCGTTCCTCTTGGCACTTTTCTTTCCGGCGATTGCGTTCATCAGGCTCATAACATTCCGTTTCTGCCGGATCTGCCGGCGGGTCTGGGGTCTACCGCCGGCCATCGCCGGCGGGTTTGTCTGTGGGCTTTGGTTCAGGCTTGGCTGGCACACTCGGCTTGGCCGCGTTCTCCACCAGCTCATTGACCCGGAGGTTCAGCATGTGCTGCTCGTGAGCCGCCCGGTTCTCACGATTTCGCTCCAGACGTTTTCGGGCTTCACGTTTCATAAAAAACATCCTTCAACTCATCCGGCACGCAAAAAACGTTGGGGGTCTTGCACTGCTCGCATTCCCTGATGCAAGCCCCCAACGCTCGCCCCACGCGAATGGTGCTCCGTGTTGCCAACGCTCGGCAAAGTTCCAATTCGGTATGCCGCCAGATCCGGGCGATTTCTCAATGTCTCAAATAAGCGGTCCATCAGCTGGTGAGCGCGTTGCCGGGAGACGCCCAGCACTTTGCCAATCTCTGCGCCGTTTTGACCACGCATCATCCGGCGGACGATTTTCTTTTCGCGGGGAGAAAGCCCGCGCATCACCACGCGGACAAACTCGGCATCCATCGGGGCCTTGAATGGGGCCGGCGTGTCGATGGCAACGGTCTGACCCGGCGGCAGCGCTTCATCGGTGGATTGAGCCTCCAGCGATTGCGTCCGCCGATAGCGCTCTGACTTCAAGGCCGCGCGTTGGATCTGAGTGCGTATCGTTTTCCTGGTCCAGTAAACGGTTGACGCGATGGTCATGCCCGCCGGACACACCAGGAAATAACGCATCATCGCCATCAGACCCTCAGAGAGGATTTCATCCACGCCATCGCGGTAGAAATCAGGCAGGCGCTTGCGTTCCCGCATCACGATGTGGAGCACGATCGGCGAATAGTGTTCGACCAGGCGTTGGAAGTCGGCAGGGTTGCGGTCGGCGCGGAAGCGGTCCCATACCGCTGCAATCTCGGGCGTGTCGTCGATCCATCCGCGACGGATCATCTGCGCCATGGCTGGCGTGCCGATGTCAGATGAGAGGCGTTTTGCGGCGGCCATCCTTAGCCCGATGCTGATTGCTCAGCGGTGCCGACTGGATTTTAAAAGGGAGCGCCGGCGGTACGCCCGCTGGCGGGAGATGGGTCAAGCGAAGGCAAGGATAGCGGGAAGATTGCTAAAGTCAAAATGGAATCTTTTTCACCGCGTTATTGCGTACAAGATAACTCTCGCCGAAAGGGGAAAGTTTCCAGGTGTTTGGCTCTAACCCGCGCTCGATCAGCCCCAATGCGAAAAGCTGCAACTTTGCCGACTGAAACGCCTCTGAAAACACATACGCATTATAGATATTCGGATCAATCTTTCGTGCAAGCGCGTAAGACAAACCATCGGCGATTGCCTTCTCCGACGAAGGGTTCATCATGATCGGACCGACGATTCCGAACAGATCATCCCACGTTGTCGTGACAGTCGTCTGGCGATCCTGCCCATGTAATTCGATTGCCAAGGGAAGTTGAATTACGTCCGATCCTTGCGCGAGTTCCTCCGTTCCACGCGGCGGCTGATTTTTCACCAGTGCCAGTTGTGCTTCCAAGTCTTCCACTTTGTTGCGCAACGCAATCATTCGCTCAGGGTCCGCCGCCTCATCAGCACGTATCCATCCCGCTGAGGGTCGGAGCTCCCTGAGGTTTAACATTCCCAGTCCGACCGCCAGCGCCAGCGCGTCTGAATTGCCCCACACTCTCCAGACTTTCAAGGATACCTTCTTGCGGAATTTCTCAAGCTTAGCCTTCCCTTCGTCCGTGGGCTCTACCTTGCTTTGAGGCAAACTCATCGGATTTTCATGGACAAAAGCGATGGTGGGCTTCCCTGTTGCAATCGCATAATCGTATTCGATTTCGGTGTAACTCAAGCCGGTTTTCGGATCGATCGACCCGTACATCCCACCAAGGATCAGGACATAGTAGTCGCACTGGTCAATCACGCGCTTGATGAGCGACCATTGGTCTTCATCTGATGCTTGGAAGAACTCCATCGCTGCCGGAAAACAATTCAGGGTGATAAGCACAGAAATCACCTTTTGTCGCTCCTCGATCAGATCTTTGTACGTTGAACTGACGAAGACTTGATTGCGTTTTTCCATGATGTGTCCTCGATGGTCTGGCAGGGCAAGCGCTCAAATGTCGCTGTCGGCGATGAACTGTTCAGCACGAATTAGTTGGCCGTCTTCATCGTAGATTTGAACCGTTTGGGAGTATGAAAGCAGCGCTGAGTTATCAGCCTCATTCTTCCCGTCTGATGCTGGGATGTTGCCGGATGTGGAAGGAGGTTTCGGCGATTCGTTGTCCATTGGCTTCAGCGACAAGAGCATACCGCCCCGGCCTGTCGATCCGCAAACCGAATGTGATTTCACCGCTGGCTCGCTGTCCCGCGCTCAGCTCGGGAAGCATCATCGTTTGCCTGAATAACGCCCGTCCTAATGCATCGTAAACCGATGAAAAAATCTCGGCTTTTCCCGTGTATTTGAAGGCGTAACGTAAATTGATTCCGTGAACCGCAATCGGAAAACTAACAGCGCCGGGAGGCGATTCAGGTTCGTTCATCTGCCAACATTGAACCTCGATTTCATCCATGGTGAGTTGCTGCCTGCTGCAAAATTGCAGCGAACGATCAGCTTCTGGGAATTGATCGATTTGCCTTTGTTTTCAGTGCTTTTGAGACTCTGTCGAGAGTCTGGTCAATGTTCACTAAATCCGCCTCAAGCTCATTTCGTTTGGGCCGATTCAGCGCTTCGAATTGTTCAGGCGTGCTTCCGTCGTACTGCAATGCGCCATCGGTGAAGCTCCATTTGCGAAGCTCGCGACTGTCTTTCGCTTCCACCAGAGCAATGCCAAAGTCGATTAAACGGCTTACGTCATCACTCGAATTCCCCAGCATGTACGCGAGGATGCTCAGCTTTTTATCCGTCTCCATCTCCGGCCATTCCTTGCCCTTCCACGGTTCCTTGCCGGGGCCGGGAAGTTCAGCGATGAAACCTGCCTGTGATGGTGGAATGTTTAAATAATCTTTGAACAAAACCTTCGATGTTACCTCAAGCGCCGAAGCAAGTTTCTTATCGTATCCCTTGCGCATACTTTTCGGCGGCTGCGCCATCTGCAACCACTTTGTGAGCTGGTCACTTGAGCATCCCACGGCCTGCGACAAATCTCTTTTACGCTTGAAACCAACATATTGGCTGCGATCGTCTAACCAATCGCCCCAATGTACCTGCGAATTTGCCACAGATCATGTGTATCGCGCGATCGGCGAATCGCAAAAGCACGCAGAATAAATTCCGCATATTATCCGCCTTGTTTATTGATAAGCGGAATGTAAGCAGCTATTCTGCGGATTCGAAAGGACGGCCTGACCATGTTCAAAGCGACTCACTGGGGCAAATGGATTTCGGAACGGTCAAGGCTGGTCGGCTATCAAAATCAACGCGAGCTTGCAGACGCAGTCGGGTGTCGCTCTGAGCAAGTCTCGCGATGGTTTCAATTGAACGAACCACCACGGCAGATGCGGAAAGGCTTTGACCGAATGCTGGCAGCTTCTCTAAAAATTGAGCCTGAAATTCTGTTCCGTGGGTTTCGGGAATTCTCCCCTGAAATCGCGTCATCGATCAACAAGATCGCTACCGATACAATGCGCCGGAAAGTGCTGGCGATGGTCGAGTTGATGCCAGACGACGGGTTGAAAGAACTCGCCCGCGTCGGTGAGTTGCTGCTGCGATCCGGCCACGTTTTGCAGGTTGCATGATGAAACATAGACCGGACTCCGAAAGGGAGTCAGGGTCAAGCACTGGTGGTTCGTCCAACGGCGAGCCACCAGCTTTTCAAGGATGGAATGCCATGGGTTTTGAAGTGATGAATACACGTCGAACTTCACTCGAAATTGAGCCGGGCTTTGCTGCGATCAGCGATTCAACGCTGAACGTCACTCACCTCGATCTTGCCAGAGTTGGCATCGGCAAAACGGATCTGATTACCGTCCTCGCCGACAAATCCGAGCGATCAATTGCCGTTCGAAAGCTGCAATACCCTGAAAAGGAATTGCAGAGACGCGACGGCCCTCTTGTCGCAAATGTGAACGTGACAAAAGCACTGGCTTTCATCGGGTGCGGTCCTGAATATCGAAGGCATTACCCCATTGAAATCGACGGGCAACTCTCAATCATCCGCCTTGAAAACCCGTGCGGTGCTGAGCTTTTGGCAAAATTGCCAAAAGCTTCGGAAGTGAAGGTGCCCGCGTGACATTCGCCCATCGCTTCACCGCCTCCGCCAAGCCTCGCCGCTACCCGCAGCGTTCGTTTTTCGCACTTCGATCGATGCGAACGTCGGCGGTTGATCGATCGCCCCGCAAATCGCCTTTAAACGCAATTCAAACAACCCGGCCACGGATGGCCCGCGTCGGTCCATCCCAACGCCGGAATTTAAGAATGGAGTCTGCCATGTTCAAGACGATTCGACGATGGATGAAGCGATTGCTTCCCGCCGACCGGTTTCACCGCCGGGGCGTTCCGCAACCGGTCGGCCCCGAGGGTCTGCGGATCTGGGCGGCAAGCCCGGTCGATGCCGCGCCCCAAGCGCCGCTGCTGGGTTACCTGGTCACCGCCGGGAAGCTCGCCCAGCCGGTTGCGTTTGTGTTCACCAGGGAGGATGGCCGCAAGGCGGACTATCGCACCGCCCGCGCGATCGCGGTGGATATGACACTGGCGGGTGAAGAATCTCCGCTGGTTTTTGATCTGCGGGAATTTGACTGGCATGCGCCCGGTCACCTGGAATTCATTTTGAATCTGGTGTTGCTGCCCGCCGATCGCCGTGGCCGGGCGGTGCGGGAAAGCTCCGCCGGAGAGGTGCTGGGCGCGATGCTGGATTACGACGGCCTGCGCGTTCCGTTGTCCAAAGGCGGGCATCGGCGGCACACGCGGGCTGTCATACCGGTCTTCGAAGCCCCGATCGCCCAGGGGGATTGGTGCGAAGTTCCAGCCGACTTGCAGCTGCACCTGGAAGCGATCGACCCCAAAAACAAGAGCGGTCAATCCGCGCTTGTGACTCTCATGCCTGGACAGCCGGTGAGTGACAAAGCAAGCGAATTGACCGCTGCCTAGAGCGAATCAGATTAGTCATTGAAACCTCAAACCACGATGCGAAGTTGATGGAACTGGCCATGGAGCGCTATTGCCGAACGGCATCCCGACAAGCCGGCGGCATCTATGAACAGCCAGGCATGCAGTCGATCATCGAACACGACGGGGTTCGTTATGTGGTCCTCACCAACCACTACCGAACCCTCGCCGTTTATCGAATTGGCTCTTGCGACAAGCTGCAACGCCTCCACAAATGGCCCGCGGAAGTGTCCTGGAATGACTGCTGAAACTACAGCACCGGCCCGCTAACGCGCCACCGGTTGCTTTGAACGATGTCCAGTGCCCTTCCAATCTCGCCCGCCATCACGCAAGCCCCCGTTGCCCCGCCGCCGGCCCCGCGTGGCTGTCAGTGGCTGGACGTGGCCACCGCCGCCCGGCGGAGCGGGCTGGATGAACGGTCGATCCGCAGATTGTGCGCAAAAGAATGGTTCGCCCGGGGCGTTGCCCGCATGGCCGCTGGCGCGTGGGAGATTCGCGACGATGCGGACGTGCGGCTTGCGCGCGTGCGCTTTGCCGACGACATGCCGGCGGATTTGAAGAGCCTCACCGATGCAAATCAGAAGCTGGTGCTCGCCAAGTGTGCGATCGTCAAGGCATGGGAACAGTACACCGATCGCGCAGTGATGCGCGGCATGGGAATGGAGTCGGCGACGGCCTGTTTTCTGGAAGAGTTGGAAGCCGGATTGCTGGCTGATGTGAAGCTGCCCGGCAACATGCGACTGCCCAGCGATCGCACGCTGCGCAACTGGCGATCGGCTTACCGCAAAGACGGGCTGGGCGGATTGATCGATGAACGCGGCACCCGCCAGGCAAAGCCCACGGCGGAAGATCCGTTCTTCGAACACTTCCGGGCGCTGTACTTCAAGACCAGCCGGCTGAGCGTGATGCTGTGCTGGCAGCAGGCTTGCCAGGAAGCGCAGATCAGCGGATGGATGCCGCGCAGCTACAAGCAAACCGTCCGCTACAAGAACTCGCTTCCCCATGATGTTGTCGAGCGCTTCCGCAAAGGAAAAAAATCGTTCGATGGCAACCACTCCCGCCACATCACTCGCGACTATTCAACGCTCAAAAGCAACGAAATCTGGTGTACCGATTGTCACACGTTCGATTGCTGGGTGACCTACCGCGGCAACCTGGTGCGCCCGACTTTGACGGCCTTTGAAGATATGCGATCGCGGAAGATTGTCGGGTGGCACATCTCCGCTGGATCGGGCAATACCGACACGGTGTTGCAAGCGCTGCACATGGGCGTAACCACTCACGGGCTGCCGGAGAAGATCTACGCCGACAACGGGAAAGAGAACGATAATTTTGCCGTTCAGGGGCGAACCAAACAGATGCGGTTTGGGAAGATCCAAGCCGATCCGACAGTGGTGTCGGGTGTGCTGGGCGGGTTGCAGATCGGCATCACCCATGCGATTGCTTTCAACGCCAAGGCCAAGCCGGTGGAGCGGGCCTTCGGCACGCTCTGCGACCGGTTTAGCAAGCTGCAACCGTGCTACGCGGGCAACAAGCCGGAGAACCGCCCCCCGGATCTGAAAGCCAAACTGGCGCGCGGGCTCGCCCCCAGCCTTGAGGATTTTATTGCCGCCTTCGCGCTGTGGCTCGATGGGGACTACCACAGCCGCGCCCATACCGGCGATGCGATGGACGGGCGAACGCCAAACGCGGTGTTTGAAAAGTACCTGGAGGTGAAGCGGACGGCTCCGCCTGAGATTCTGGAAGTGATGCTGTGGAAGCCGAGCCGGCCCACAAAGTACACGAAGGACGGTGTGCGGTTTGGCGGCATCGGCTATGGCAACCGCGCCCCCGAGCTGGACCGGTACATCGGGCGGGAAGTGGTTGTGCGGGTCGATCGCGGCAATGCCGGCCGGGTTGCCGTGTGCGAAACCGATGGGAGGTTCATCTGCTTTGCCATGAGCAACGTGAAACTGCCGTTCAACACTACACCGGAAGAGTTGCGGGAAGAGCTGGCCAAGATCAAACGCATCAACAAAAAGGCCAGAGAGGCATACCAGCCACGCCCCCGCGCGGTTCACGATGTGAGCGAACAGATTTACGCCTCCCGCGCCCAGGCGGATCGGCAAGCCCGCGCCGCTGCCAGCCTGCCGGCTCCGACACTCGTCCAGGCGGACACGCCGATCAATGACCAGCTTGAGCAGCTGCGGCGCAGCATGGATGAAAGCAACGCCCCGCTGAAGATCGCCAGTGACGAACCGGCAAAAGAACGACTGCCTTCGATGCGTGAATTGATGGCTCCCCTGATAAGGGAACAGGAAGCCAAGCGCGAGCGCGAGGACGAAGCTGAGAGGCAGCTACAGGCGGATTTTCGATCGGCTTTCAATAGGCCTCACCACTCTGATGAAGCGGAGGCAGTCTGATGTCTTACCAGCCGCAAAAGCCGATCGATCAGCTGGTGGAAAGCAACCGTATCAAAGGTGCATCGAGGATGATCCCCGATGGCATTTTGCCGGATGCGGTCACCGATGAAATGGCCCAGCAGGTTGTGCAGGCGATCCTGGACTACATCAGCGACAGCGGGATGTCCCGCTCTGCGGTGGCCAAGTCGATGGGCATATCGCCCACGACGCTGGGGCTTGTGCTATCGCTCAATTACCGGGGCAGCCAGCAACAGATCCTCATCGATCTGGATCTGTGGTTGGAAAGCCAGCTGCGCCGCGATGCCGCGCCTAAGGTCAGCAGCTTTGTCTGGACCAAAGTGGCGGAGGAAATCCGAACGGTTGGCGATGTGGCCAGCACGCTGAAAACCATTGGTCTGGTGTACGGCCCCGAGAGTGCTGGCATGGGCAAGACGCTTGCGCTGCACGCCATTGCATCGGTGAAGCCCGGATCGATCTATGTCTCGGTGGAGAAGATGAACGCCACGGCGCGGGGTCTGCTGTCGGCGATTGCCAAGGCAATGAAAATCTGCCCGGCGGGAACGCACTACACATACGTAAAGATCAAAGCCCAGCTGGCGGGAACCTCACGACTGCTGATGATCGATCAGATTCACGCCTTATGCGGCGCTCATCCAGGGGACAAGCCGCTGTACGTGCTGGCGGATCTGTTTGACGCCACCGGCGCACCGCAGCTGTGGTGCGGAACAAGCGACATTGTCGCCTATCTCCAGCGCGGGCAGATGAATGGCCGGGAACCGCTGGCGCAGATCCGGCGGCGGATCGGCATCGCCCGCGATCTGTGCGAGCGGACGCGCCCCGGTGATGATGGCCCCGGTGAACCGCTGTACACGCTGGACGAAATCCGCCAGGTGTTTGCGCGGGGCAAGATGCGATTGACGCCCGATGCGGTTCGCTATCTCTGGTCGCTGGCCAACGCGCCCGACTCGGGCGCGCTGGGCACCGCCGCCAACCTGGTAGCGATGGCGACGGCAATCAATGAACGCAATGCCACCGCGTTGACCGGTGACATGCTCAAAGCCGCGCATCGGCTTCTGGTGTCGCGGAACACGTTCACCGCCGTGGAACAGTCGATGCATGAACCGGCCCCGGCGCGGCAAGCGAGGGTCGGATGAAGACCAAACTTACCGGTGCGGGCTGGCAGTCGATAGAAGCGGCGGCAAAGCGTCTCGATAAATCAACCGGGCATCTGAGCCGGCTTTGCCGTCAACGTCTACATAGCGAGGGCCTAGCCCGCTGGGTGACTGGCGGCGGAAAGAAAGGTCGCTGGGAAATCCGTATTGATGCAACTTTGAAACACCGCAGATTCGGCCCGGACCCGATGCCCCCGGAACCGACGCAAGCCCCTTTGGAGGTTCCGATGCACTCCGATCAGGGCTTCCCGATCAAGATCATGATCGGGCAGGTAACGATCAGCATCCAGGTCGGCAATGTGCCGGCTCTCCCCACGATCGGCAGACGCCGTCGTGAAGCTGTTGAACGCCCTTCAAAGGGCTTTCAACGGACATCCAAGTAGGCTTTGAAAAGCGGGCTGTGGTACAGTCCCGCTACCGGTCTGCGCACTGGTGTCCGGAAAATTAGCTGTCCCGAATGGAAAGGTACGGTGTCCAACTACACATGAAGCTGTTGACCTGGCAGGAATCATGGGCCATAATCCATCCTATAATCCGGATGGACGGATGGAATAGAAATCGCAGAAAAAGGTGAATCAACGTGCCTGACCGAAAACCGTTCCTTGAACTTGCAGCGCAGCGAATCGTCGTGCTCGATGGCGCGATGGGGTCCAATCTGCAGACCCGGCCCCTGGATCTGCAGCGCGATTGGCTGGGGCAGGAGAACATCTCCGAGGTGCTCAACTTCAGCCGGCCGGATGTGATTCAGGAAATTCACGAGGCGTTTCTGGCCGTCGGTTGCGATGCGGTGGAGACCAACACGTTTGGCGCGAACAAGATCGTCATGGCCGAGGCGGAGATGGCCGACCGGGTTTTTGAGAACAACAAGGTGGCGGCGGAGATCGCCCGGCGGGCGTGCCTGCGGTTTGAAACACCGGATCGGCCGCGCTATGTCGTGGGTTCCATTGGTCCTGGGACCAAGCTGCTGACGCTGGGGCATACCGATTGGGACACGATGCTCGACAGCTATGCCGAGCAGGTGCGGGGCCTGCTCGCGGGGGGTGCAGATGTGCTGCTGATCGAGACGCAGCAGGATGTGCTGGTGGTCAAGTGTGTTCTGGCGGCGTGCAACATCGCCTTTGCCGAGGCGGGGCGAAGACTGCCGATCATGGTGCAGGCGTCGTTCGATCTGAACGGCGGGCAGAACATGCTGACCGGTACGCAGGCCGATGGTTTCGTGGCCACGTTTGATGCGTTTCCCGAGATTGATGTGCTGGGGGTCAACTGCGCGTTTGGCCCGCCGGAATTGACCGAGACGGTGCGGTTCATCAGCGAAAATTGGCCGCGGCTGGTCAGCGCGCTGCCCAACGCGGGGCTGCCGATCATGGTGAATGGGAAGAGTGTTTTCCCGATGAATCCGGCGGATTTCACCAAGGGGATGATGCGGTTCGTCAGCGAGTTTGGGGTGAATATCGTCGGCGGGTGCTGCGGGACGATGCCCGAGCATCTGAAGATGCTGTGCGATGCGGTGGCGGATCTGACGCCCAAGAACCGGGCGATTGTCCGCAGGCCGCAGCTGTCGAGCCTTATCTCGGCGGTCGATGTTCGGCAGGATAACAGTTACCTCATCATCGCCGAGCGGACCAACACCAACGGCTCGCGGCAATTCAAGCGGTTGCTGCAGGCCGACGATTGGGATGGGTTGGTGTCGATGGCCCGCGATGAGATGCGCGAAGGCTCGCACATGCTGGATGTGTGCGTGGACTTTGTCGGTCGGGACGGCGTGCGGGACATGCACGAGGTGGTGAAGCGGTATGTGAACAGCGTGGATGCCCCGCTGATGTTGGACAGCACCAATCCCAAGGTGATGGAAGCGGGCCTGAAATTGGCCGGCGGACGCTGCGTGCTGAACTCGATGAACCTGGAAGACGGCGAGGAAAAGCTGGCCGACATTTGCCGGCTGGCGAAAAAATTCGGCGCGGCCGTGGTGGCCGGCACCATCGATGAGGACAAAATCAGTGCGATGGCCCGCACGGCGGATCGGAAAATTTCGATCGCCAAACGCATTCGCGATCTGGCGGTGAAAAATGGTTTGCGCGATGAGGATCTGATGTTCGATCCGCTGGTGCTGCCGATCAGCACGGGCATCGAAGAGGACCGGCGGAACGCGCTGGAGACCATCGAAGGCACCCGGCTGATCTCGCAGCATTTGCCCAAGTGCCACACCGTGGTGGGGCTGAGCAACGTCAGCTTTGGATTGAAGCCGTCGGCACGCATCGTGTTGAACTCGGTCTTCTTGCACGAACTGCGGGAGGCCGGGCTGACCGGCGCGATCGTGCACGTGTCGAAAATTCTGCCGAAGAACCGAATCCCCGACGCGCAGTGGAACGCGGCCCTGGATCTGATCTACGACCGCCGGCGGGA
>Ga0116230_10006277_pt1 | contig 11719 bp, 9 predicted proteins | sample S1TSphfallax_3_FD_88678 | JGI IMG/M metagenome (GOLD analysis project Ga0116230, IMG submission 88678) | Host-associated microbial communities from peat moss isolated from Minnesota, USA - S1T2_Fd - Sphagnum fallax MG | ecosystem: Host-associated > Plants > Peat moss > Unclassified | place: USA...
GATCTGACCACCATCGTTGTGGTGGGCGATGTGACGCCGGAGGAGGCCAAACGTGTGGTGGCGGCCAATTTCGGCGCCTGGGCCAAGCCTGGCCCCACGCAAGCGGTGGAGCTGCCGCCGATCCCGCTCAGCAAGCCGAGCGATGCGCATGTGCCGGACAGCAGCAATCTGCAGGATACCGTTGCTCTGGCAGAGAGCGTGCAGTTGCAGGTGACGAATCCGGACCGCTACAACCTGATGGTGGGCAACACGATCCTGGGCGGCGGATTTTCATCCCGCCTGTACAAGGATCTGCGTGTGAAGACGGGCTATGTCTATAGCGTGGAGAGTCAGATCGACTGGTCGCGCACGCGGTGCGACTACAGCGTTTCGTTCGGTGCCGATCCCGACAAGGTCGGCCGCGCGCGTGCCTTGGTGGTGCAGGACATCAAGGCGTTGCAGACGGCGCCGGTCAGCGAAAGCGAGCTGACGCGCGCCAAGGCGCAGATGCTGCGCCGCTTGCCGATGCAGCGCGCCAGTGTCGATGCCATTGCCGCCCTGGATTTGCGCCTGACCGATCTGGGCCTGCCACTGGACACGCCGCAAATTGCCGCCAAGCACTATTACGATGCCACCGCCGCCCAGGTTCAGGCCGCCTTCAAGGCCTGGCTGCGCCCCGACGCCCTCGCCCAGGTGGTGAAGGGCCCCGCCGTCTCCCAATGACCCGACACGCCATAGGTAAAAGTTTTTTGCTTCTTTTTTTCAAAAAAGAAGAAAGACTCTTCTTTTCTGAAGAAAAGAAGCAAAAGACTTTTATTCTTTTAGGGGTATGATGGACAACGATTTTCGCCTCGCGGCGCTCGAATATCATCGGCATCCGCGGCCGGGGAAAATTGCCATCGAGGCGACGAAGCGGATGGCGACCCAGCGCGATCTGGCGCTGGCCTATTCGCCCGGTGTGGCGGCCGCGTGCCAGGCGATCGTGGAAGATCCCCGCCAGGCGCGGGAACTGACCGCGCGTGCCAACCTCGTGGGCGTGATCACCAACGGGTCAGCCGTGCTGGGGCTGGGCAATATCGGGCCGCTGGCCGGCAAGCCGGTGATGGAGGGCAAGGCCGCCCTGTTCAAGAAATTCGCCGGCATCGACGTGTTCGATATCGAGGTGGATGCGGCCGACCCTGACAATTTCATCAATGTCGTGGCGGCGCTGGAGCCGACCTTCGGGGCGATCAACCTGGAGGATATCAAGGCGCCTGAATGTTTCGTCATCGAGCGCGCGCTGCGTGAGCGGATGAAGATTCCGGTCTTTCATGATGATCAGCACGGCACCGCCATTACCGTTGCCGCCGCCGTGCGCAATGCGCTGGTGCTGCAAGGCAAATCCATCGCGGATATCAGGCTCGTGACCTCCGGCGCGGGTGCTGCCGCGATCGCGTGCGTGGATCTTCTGGTGGCGATGGGCTTGCGTGTCGAAAACGTCACGCTGACGGACATCAAAGGGGTGGTCTATGCCGGCCGCGAGCCGGACATGCCCGACAACATGGCCGTCTATGCCCGCCAGACGGACGCCCGCACGCTGGCCGACGTGATCGAGGGGGCCGACATCTTCATGGGACTGTCCGCGCCGCGCGTGTTCAAGCCGGAATGGCTGCCCAAGCTTGCGAACAACCCGATCATTCTGGCGCTGGCCAATCCGGAGCCGGAAATTCTGCCCGAGCTGGTGCGCGCCGCGCGCCCCGATGCGATCGTTGCCAGCGGGCGCAGCGACTACCCCAACCAGGTGAACAATGTTCTGTGTTTCCCGTTCATCTTTCGCGGTGCGCTGGATGTGGGTGCGACCACCATCAACGAGCCGATGAAGCTGGCGGCGGTGGAAGCCATTGCCGAACTCGCCCGCATGGAAGCCAGTGAAGTGGTTGCCCGCGCCTATGGCGGCTCGGCGCCCGTGTTCGGCCCCGACTACATCATCCCCAAACCCTTCGATCCGCGGCTGATCCTGCAGGTGGCGCCGGCGGTGGCGCGCGCTGCGATGGAGTCCGGTGTCGCGCTCAATCCGATCGAGGATTTCGACCATTACCGCTCCGATCTGGAGCGTTTCGTATTCCGCTCCGGCCAGTTGATGCGCCCGGTGTTCGAGGCGGCGCGCAAGCTGCGTGGCCGTGTGGTCTACACGGAGGGTGAGGACGAGCGCGTGCTGCGCGCGGTGCAGACGGTGGTGGACGACAACATCGCCCAGCCCGTCCTGCTGGGCCGCCGCGATGCGATCGCACGCCGTATCCGGGAGATGGGCCTGCGCATGAAGATCGACACCCATGTGCAGGTGCTCGATCCCCTGACCGACCACGCGATTTTCGGTCCCCTTGTGATGCCGTATCAGCTTCTCACCTGCCGCCGCGGCGTATCGCCGGATGCCGCCGCGCGCCGCATGCGCACGCGCCACATCGTGGCCGGTGGGATGTTGCTGCACACCGGCCAGGTGGAGGCCGCCTTGTGCGGCGGCACGGGGAGCTGGTGGCGGCAGATGGAGTATCTGCTGCCGATCATCCCGAAATCTCCGCGCGTGACGCGCATCTTCGCGCTCTCCGCGGTGATCCTGCAAACCGGCGCGATCTTCCTGTGCGACACGCATATGAACATCGACCCCTCCGCCGAGGAGATTGCGGAAATGACCTGCCTGGCCGCGGCCGAAGTGGAGGGGTTCGGCATCACGCCGAAGGTGGCGCTTTTGTCCCATTCCAGTTTCGGCGCCAGCAATTCGCCCAGTGCCCGCAAGATGCGCCATGCGCTGGAGCTGGTGCGCGCGCGCGACCCCGATTTGGAAGTGGATGGCGAAATGCATGCCGATGCGGCGCTGAGCGAGGCGATTCGCGAGCGCGTGATGCCCAACAGCACGCTCTCGGGCGTTGCCAATCTTCTGGTGCTGCCCAATCTGGATGCCGCCAACATCGCCTTCAATCTGGTCAAGGCCGCGGCCGATGGCCTGCCAGTGGGCCCGCTGCTGCTGGGGATGTCCAAGCCCGCGCATGTTCTGGTGCCCAGCGTGACGGCGCGCGGTATCGTGAACATGACCGCGCTGTCGGTGGTGGAAGCCGGCCAGTGCGCGGCCAAGCGGGGCGGGTCCGCCGCGTGAGTCCGTTGCTGCTCACGATCGATGGCCCCCTTGCGCGGCTTACGCTCAATCGCCCGGCGCAGCGCAATGCGCTGAGTGCTGCGATGTGGTCCGCCATTCCCGGCCTGATCGCGCAGGCTGTGGCTACGCCTGGCGTGAAAATCCTGATCCTCGCGGGTGCGGGCGGCCATTTCGCCGCCGGTGCGGACATCAGCGAATTCGCGGAAACCTACGCCACGCCGGAGAATGCCGCCGCCTATGGCGAGACAGTGGCTGCCGCCATGCAGGCGGTGGCAAGCTGCCCCAAGCCGGTGATCGCCCGGATCGAGGGTGCGTGTGTGGGCGGCGGCTGCGGCCTGGCTTTGGCCTGCGACATCCGTATTGCCGCTTCCAACATCCGCATGGGCATCACGCCGGGCAAACTCGGCCTGGCCTACAGCCTGGGCGACACGAAACGCCTTGTGGATGCCGTGGGCTTTTCCAACGCGCGCCTCATTCTCTACACCGGCCGCCTGGTACAGGCGGAGGAGGCGCGCGCGATGGGGCTGGTGGACCGGGTGGTCGATTCGGCCGAACTGGACGGTGCCGTCACGGCGCTGGCGCTGGAGATTGCGGCGACGTCTCAGGTCTCGGTGCGCATCACCAAAGCCACCCTGGCATTGATTGCCGCGGGCACGGTGCGGGACACCGACGAGACCCGGGGTTGGTACATTGAGGCCGCCGCCAGCCCGGACTTCGCGGAGGGAAGGCGTGCCTTCCTCGAAAAGCGCGCTCCGACATTTCCGGTGGTGTAGTAAGAGAGAAGGAAGAGTTCTTTTTTGAAAAAAAGAACCAAAAAACTTTTACCCCCTGGCCTACGCTGCCGGCGAGACGCTTACCGATAATCAAAAGTTTTTTGCTTCTTTTTTCAAAAAAGAAGAACTCTTCCTTCCTTACGACTTGGCGTTCGTCATCCGCGCCCGCGCCTCATACAGCTGTGGAAACAGTGCCCTCAGCGCCTCTACCTTCGGCATGTCGTTATAGACGATGTACGGATAATCCGGATGGGTCTCCAGAAAATCCTGATGATACGCCTCGGCCGGATAAAACCCGCGGAAGCGGTCAACGCGCGTGGCGATCGGCGCGCCATAGGTGTGCGCCGCATCCAGTTGCGCGATATACGCCGCGGCCACCTTGCTCTGCTCCGGTGTCGCCGCCCAGATTTCGGATCGGTACTGCGTGCCGCTATCCGGCCCCTGCGCATTTTTCATGGTGGGATCCAGCGCCACACTGAAGAAAATCTGCAACAGCTTGCCGTAGCTGACGACATGAGGATCATAGGTGATCTGCACGGACTCGGCATGGCCCGTGGTGCCGGTGCTGACCAGCTCGTAATCGGCCGTGTCCCGCTCGCCGCCTGCGTAGCCGGCAAGAACCCGCGTCACGCCCTTCACATGCTCGAACACACCCTGCACGCCCCAGAAACAACCGCCTGAGACAACCGCGGTTTGCAGCCCATCTTCCGGCTTCACATCCAGTGCCGGCGCCGGCACCACATGCATATCCTCCGCACCATGTGCCGGCGCATGCAGGAAGGTGGTCGCCAGTAACGCCGCCGCGCCGGCACCCAGCAGGATCTTGCCGAATTTGATCATGAGTTCGTCCCTGCCTTTTGAAAGCTGAGCGCCACGCCGTTCATGCAATACCGCAACCCCGTGGGCCGCGGCCCGTCATCGAACACATGGCCCAAATGGCCGCCGCACCGGCTGCAATGCACCTCCGTGCGCTCCATCAGCAGCGAATCATCGCCCTGCGTGGAAACCGCGCCCGCGATCGGCTGATAAAAACTCGGCCACCCGGTGCCGCTGTCGAACTTCGTGGCCGATACAAACAGCGGCAACGCACACCCCGCGCAATCATACCGGCCGTCGGCGAACAGATGATCCAGCGTGCTGGAAAATGGCGGCTCCGTCCCCTGCTGGCGCAGCACCTCATAAGCCGCGGGCGAGAGCAACTTGCGCCACTCGGCATCGGTATGCGTCACCGCGAAGCGCTCGGTCGCATCCGCTCTGCGGTGGCCGCTCAGCATAAAACCCGCCGCGGCCAGAAAGGCCGACCCGGTCAGCAGCACATGGCGTCGTGTCATCGGCTTCAAACTCCGTTCTCTACAGCCCATTCGGCGCCGCGGCCCGGGTGGTTACCCGCCCGTCCGCGCCGGGCGTAACCCTGATGGCCTCCGGCGCGAATTCAAGCGCGAGCCGAGTTCACATGAGGGCCGGAATAGGATGGGTTCAAGACAAGGCGCGGAAAACAAAAAGAAAGGTCTTCTTTTTTGAAAAAAAGAAGCAAAAAACTTTTGCTTTTTTCGGTGGCGGATGCGGCGAGAGGTTTTCTAAGCTCGACAGATGGAGGACAGCGCGCTCGCTTCATTGATGCAGGCCGCACAGGCGGGCAATGCGGAGGCCTACCGTACCGTGCTGCGGGCCTGCGTGCCGTTGGCTGCCGGCGCGGCGCGGCGCGCCGGCGTGCGCCCCGATGCGGTCGATGACGTGGTGCAGGACGTACTGCTCACCCTGCATCGCGCGCTGCCAACCTATGATCCGTCCCGCCCTTTCCTGCCCTGGCTGCGCGCCATCGCCACACGCCGCGCCATCGACTGCCTGCGCCAGCGCGGCCGCCAGGGCGCCCGCGAAGTGCACGATCCGGATGCCTACCTCAACCACGCGGCAGGCACCGAAACCGCCGACACCGCGAGCCTGCGCCATAGCGACTCACGCCGCCTGCGCGCCGCCATCGCCACACTGCCCCCCCAGCAACGCCATGCAGTCGAGATGCTGGGCCTGAAGGAACGCTCCCTCGCCGAGGTGGCGGAAGAGAGCGGCCGTACGAAAGGCGCCCTGAAGGTGAATTTGCACCGCGCGCTCAAGGCGCTGCGCGTGAAGCTGGGGCAGAACAGAGATGTCTGACCACGCCGCGCACGAACTGCTCATCGCGCGGCTGGCGCGCGATCTGCGCCCCGTCGCGCCTCTGGCCCCGCCGTGGCAGCGCGCCGCTGCGTGGCTGGTGGCCGCAGTCTGGGTGGGCGTGCTGCTCTCGCTTTTCGCCGATTTTCCCGCCTTGCGCGCCCGCCTGATGGCAGCGCCCGATATGTGGCTCAGCCTGCTCGGGGCGGCCCTCACTGCCATTCTCGCGGGCTGGGCGGCGCTGCAAACCAGCGTTCCCGGGCGCTCCGCGCTGTGCGCGCTGGTCCCGCTGCCTGCCGTGCTGCTGTGGATCGGCGCGAGCACCGCGGGATGCTTTCGCCTGACCCCCATCGCGGGCACCGTGCCGGAAGCCCCCATGCATCCCATGGTCTGCCTGGAATTCCTGCTTCTGGTATCCTTGCCCTTGCTGCTGCTGCTCACCTGGCAGGTGCGCCGCGCTTTCCCCCTGCGCCCCGGCCTCACCGCTTGTCTCGCCGGCCTCGCCAGTGCCGGCGCCGGCGCCACATTGCTGGCCCTCATTCACCCGTTTGATGCGACGGGCGAGGATTTAGGCCTTCATTTCGTCGGCGTTGTCATCATCGTTGCGCTCGGCCGGTTCGGGAGTGGGAAAAGTAAGGAAGGTCTTCTTTTCTGAAGAAAAGAAGCAAAAGACTTTTGACTGTGCTATCGCGGACCGGGCCGGCAGCGTACGCCAACGGCAAAACGTTTTTTGCTTCTTTTTTTCAAAAAAGAAGGCCTTCCTTTCTCACATTTCCCTTCCCGCCGCCCGCAAACTTCGCCACAGCGGCTCCATCAAATATTGCAGCACCGTGCGTGGTTGCACCGGCACCACCACCTCCACCGGCATGCCCGGCTTCAACTGCTTCAGCAGCGCCCCACGCGCATGATCGGCCAGCAACGATATCTCGGCCGTGTAATAGCTCCGCCCTGTCCGCGTATCGGTGAGCCGGTCGGCTGAAATCACATCCACGCGCCCCTCGATCGCCTGCGTATCGCGCGGATCGAAGCCCGTGGCGATAATCCGGGCGGCCTGGCCTCTATGCAGGTTCGCGATGTCCTGCGGCCGGATGTCGGCTACCGCCACGATCGTGCGGTTCTGCGGTACGATCTGCAGGATGGCGCGGCCAGGCTCGATCACCCCCCCCTTGGTGAAAGCCTGCAAATCCACCACCTGGCCGCTGACGGGCGCGCGAATGTCCAGCCGCGCCAGCACATCGCGATCCGCCACAATCCGCGGCAGCACATCGTTCACCCGCACCTGCGCTTCCCGCAGCTCGCGCGTGGCGTCGCTCTCGGCCGTCGCGCGCAGGCGCAGCTTTTCTGCCTCCAATTCGGCGGCTTCGGCTGCGTGGCGTGCAATGTCCGAACGCAGCTCGCCCGTCCGCCCGCGCAGCGCCTCGATCGTGCGTGCCAGGTCCAGCACGGAGCTGCGCGCCGCAAGCCCATTACGCTCCAGAGCGGTCTGCGCCGCCAGTTGCTGCATGCCCAATGCCAGCCCGCGCATCGATGCCGCCTGCTCCGCCACGGCACCGGCCGATTGCTGGCGTGCCTGCGCGATGCGCTCATCGATCACCCGCAACTGTTGCGCCAGCAGATCGCTGTGGTTGTGAAACACCATCCGTTCGCGCGCGATCACCGACCGCGCGACCGGATCCCCCGGATCCAGGCTTGCCGGAAAATCCACGGTCGCGGTGCCGGCAATCTCCGCCATGGCCCGCGCAATCAGCGCCTGATCCCCGGCCAACTGGGCCTGGTGTGCGCGCAATATCGCCACGGTCTGCGTATCGTCCAACCGGATCAGCACCTGATCGCGGGCAACGTGATCGCCATCCTGCACCAGCAAAGCGGCAACGATGCCGCCTTCCTTGTGCTGCAAGGTTTTCGAATTGCCGCGCACGGCCAGCGCACCCGATCCCAGGACGGCGCCATCCAGGGGCGCCCACGCGGCCCAGGTGCCGAAGCACACGAAGAAGACAAAGATCGTCAAGAGCCCGAGCTGAATGGCGGCTCTGCCAGGGGGCTCTGCCCCCTGGCCCGCAGCTGGGGCATCAGACCCCAGAGCCCGGTTCATAAGATTATTCTCCAGCGGCCGCAGGGCGATTCAAGAACTCCGTCGTGCGCTGCACGCGCAGGATGCGGCCGCCAACCATTGTGGCCACGTAATCGGCAATGCGCACCAGCGCCGTGCTGTGCGTGATCAGCACCACCGTGCGGTGCCGTTCACGGGCGGCAACCACGCAGCGAAACAACGCTGCCTCGCCGTCCGCATCCAAACTCGCGTTCGGCTCGTCCAGCACCAGCACCGGCGGATCGAACAGCAACGCCCGCGCCAGCGCCACACGTTGACGCTGCCCGCCGGATAGGCTGCCCGACCCCTCCTCGATGCGGGTCTGATATCCCTGCGGCAGACGCAAAATCATCTCATGCGCCAGCGCCGCCTGGGCCGCGGCAATCACCTCCTTGTCTGTGGCATCGCCGAACCGGGCGATATTATCGCGGATCGTGCCGGGAAACAGGGCCACATCCTGCGGCAAATATCCAATCGCGCGGCCGAGCTGGTTGCCCTCCCACGCCGCCAGCTCCGCCTCATCCAGCCGGACCACGCCGCTCTCCGGCCGAATGGCCCCGGCGAACAACCTTCCCAACGTGGATTTGCCGGCCGCATTCGGCCCCACCAGCGCCAGAACCGCCCCAGGCTCGATCTTCAGCGACACATCCGTAACCGCCGCACGCTCGGCCCCCGGCGGCGTCCAGCTCAGCCGCTCGGCGCTCAATGCCCCCAAGGGCGCCGGCAGCGTCACCGCGGTTGCGGGCTCCATCGGCGGCAAACCGGCCATCCGGCCGAAGGCATCGCGCGCCGCCAATGTGCCGCGCCACGATCCCACCACCGCCTCAACCGGTGCCAGGCACCGCCCCAGCAGCAGCGATCCGGCGAAGACCGCCCCGCCCGTGATCTCGTGGTTGATCGCCAGATACGCGCCCAAGCCCAGTATGGCCGATTGCATGAACAGGCGCACGAACTTGGCCGCTGCCCCCAGCACCACGGCGCGCCGGCTTGCCGCGTTCTGCGCCGCCAGCATCTCCGCCCGCATGGCTTGCCAGCGATCGGCCAGCGCGCGCCCCAGCCCCATCGTGCTCGCGCAATCCGCATGCCGCGCGATCGCATCGCCGAATTGGTAGGCACGCCCGGCAACCGATCCCGCCAGCGCCATCGGCGCCCGCACCGCGCGCTCCGCGGCAATGCTCAAGCCCACCAGCAGGCCACAGGCCAGCAGGGCAAAACCGCCCAGGCTCCAATGCAGCAGAAACAGCACGCTGAGATAGATCGGCGCCCAGGGCAGATCGATGAAGGCCAGCACAGCCGATCCCGCCGCGAACTGGCGCACCGTATCCAGATCACGCCCGATCAGGGATGGCTCCGGCCGCGCGCGGCCGCGCGCGGCCGGCGCCGTTGTCAGTGCCAGCAGCGCGCCGGCGAGGCGATCCTCCACGATATCGCTCACACCGGCGAGAATCTGCCCGCGCACACCATCCAGGATCGCGAAGGCGGCATAGGCCATCGCCACCGCCAGCGTCAGATACAGCAGCGTGGGCACACTCTGGCTGCGCATGACCCGGTCGTAGACCTGCATCATGTAGATCGGGGCAGCCAGGTAACACAGATTGAGGAAGAAGGAGAAAAACCCGACCCACAGCAACGGCCGCGCCAGCGCACCCATCAATCCCCTGCGTGACATGATGCGCATGCGCCCGGCCCTCCTATTCGTGATGCTTGAAGAAGATACCGCTGGCATCGAGGCCCTGCGGATCGGCGGTGCCGCCGAGCGTGATCAGCGTGACCGGATCCTGCCCAGGCACATCGAGCGAAATCGTGTGCGCGGCCGGGTTGTAGATCAGCGAAGCGGTGGACGTTCCCGCCGGCACCGAGCCCGCCTGATAGAGATCGACAAACTTCCCCGTATCCACCTCGATCGCCCCGCTGGCCGCGAAACTGCCGCCAAGATCGCAAACCAGGCTCGCCACGGATCCCGCATCCAGCACCACCACAGGCGTGGAGCCATCGGCCGCTTCGCTCACGGCAATCGTCTCCCCGCCGATATCGCAAGCCGTCACCGTGAAGCCCGCATGCGGTTCCATCGTGCTGGCCATCCGCACGGCGGCCGCGTCCGAAGCCGAAAAATCCCCATGCCCGACACCCAGCGTAATGCCGTGGCGCACCAGATGATCCGCGAGCAGCGCGCTATAGGCGGCAGCTGCGAGATCCAGCGCATCCGCGCCCATGCTGATCCCGTGTCCGCTGGTGACAAGCGCACTGCCAAGATCGGCGATCGTGGTGATGTCCGCGGCGCTCGGCAAACGCGCATCCGCACCCGGTGCGATGGTGTTGCCGTCGGCTGCTGCGCTTACGCCCGCACCGGCAATCGCCTTCATGGCGGGTGCCGCGCCAAAATCGGCACTGGCGGGATACAGATCGCCGCCCGGGGTGAAATGCGGGGCCTGGGGCAAGCGCGACACCGTTGCGGCGAGCGCGAGATCAGCGATATGCGCCGCCGGCGGTGTGTTCAGCAGATCGCCCGAGGTATCCGTAACCGTCGGCGCCGCATCGCCTGCCATCGTGGCGTGGGACATCGTGAGGGTGAGGGGGGCCATGCGCAGTACAGTCCTCCGCGAGCGATCTCACGCCCGACCCGTGCAAGGCGGCGTGTTGCGCAACAGAGTGGCAGGCAGCCGTTGCGGAAAGGTTAGGATTTCCGGTCTATTGCCGATCGCTATCCGACACGCCGCCACACCGCGTAGCTGAACAGTCAAAAGTTTTTTGGTTCTTTTTTTCAAAAAAGAACATTCTTCCCGCCTTCCCGCCGCCCGCCGAAAGGTTGCTGTCGCCCGGGAACGCGTTTATTGCCTGCCGCAATGGGTTTCGGAGTTTTGATGCCGGTGGGTAGACGCGTGGGCGGCCGGAGACGGCAGGGGTTGGTGCTGGCTCTGGCTCTCAGCATGGCAACGGGTGGCTGCGGCACCATCCATACGGTGAAAAAATCCATCCTCGGCGGGCCGCTCGATCCGGGCGAACACCTCAAGGGTTTCATTGGTGGCGTGGTGGCGGACGAACCGCTGGCGGCACTTGCCGCCCGCGAGGTGCTGGCCACCGGCGGTACCGCTGCCGATGCCGCCGTCACCCTCGGCTTCATGCTCACCGTCACCTTGCCGTCCCGCGCCTCGCTCGGCGGTGGTGGCGCCTGCATCGCCTATCGTCCCGGCGCGTCTTCGCCCGGCCATGGCGTGCCCGAGGCCGTGCTGTTCATCCCCCGCGCGCCCGCGCTGACGGAGGGCGACCGGCCCGCTTCGGTGCCGATGATGGCGCGCGGCCTGTATCTGCTCAGCGCCCGCTACGGCACCAAGCCATTCGACACGCTCATCCTCCCCGCGCGCCGCGCGGCTGCTACCGGCTTCTCCATCTCCCGCGCGCTGGCAACCGACCTGGCCGAGGTGCAGCGCCCGCTTTTGGCGGACCCCGCCGCCGCCGCCGTGTTCGCCCCGGGCGGCCGCCCGCTGGGTGAGGGTAGCGTTCTGGTGCAGCCGGATCTGGCCGCCACGCTCACCCAGATCGATGCGGTGGGGGTGGGCGACATGTATCTGGGCCTGCTGGCGCAAAAACTCGTGCAGGCCA
>Ga0116230_10006279_pt1 | contig 11718 bp, 7 predicted proteins | sample S1TSphfallax_3_FD_88678 | JGI IMG/M metagenome (GOLD analysis project Ga0116230, IMG submission 88678) | Host-associated microbial communities from peat moss isolated from Minnesota, USA - S1T2_Fd - Sphagnum fallax MG | ecosystem: Host-associated > Plants > Peat moss > Unclassified | place: USA...
CGAAGGGCTGGGCATCAAGCCTGGTGACGAAGTGATCGTGCCGGTCCATACGTGGGTATCTACGGCATCTGCTGTGTCGAGAGTGCGCGCTACGCCTATATTCGTTGATACCATGCCGGATGAATTTACTATTGGCCCGCAGCAGATAGAAGAAGCTATCACTGAGCGTACGAAAGCCATTATAGCAGTGCATCTCTACGGGCATCCATGCAGGATGGATGAGATCATGCAAATCGCAAAGCGGCATAATTTACGGGTCATAGAGGACTGTGCGCAGGCGCATGGTGCAGAGTACCACGGCAGGAAGGTAGGCAGCATAGGAGATGCCGGCTGTTTCAGTTTCTATCCGAGCAAAAACCTCGGCGCGATGGGAGATGGGGGCGCGATCACGACAAATGACAATAAGTTGGCGAAAAGACTGCAGATACTAAAGAATCTCGGCCAGACAAAGAAAAATGTGATAAGCACTATAGGCCGCAATAGCCGCATGGATGGCATACAGGCGGCAGTACTCTCGGTCAAACTTAAATACCTCAATGGCTGGAATGAGCAAAGGCGCAATATAGCAGATAAGTATCACAGCCAACTGCAAGGGATAAAAGGAATAGAGCTGCCAAAGCATACAGGGGGCAGGCAGAGCGTTTACCATCTATATGTAATCAAGGCGCAAAACAGGGATGAACTGATTAAACATTTTGAAGCACATAATATCGGTTTTGATATTCATTATCCTTTATTATTGAATAGCTGCTATCAGGAGACTAAGGCATTCCCGAATGCCGAAGGATACCTTCCTGAGATCCTTTCCCTGCCGATGTTTGTGGGGATGACAGAGGAAGAAGTAAATGCAGTAGTTAATTCGCTAAAGGAATTTTATACAAAGTGATGCGACAACTATTAAAGAACAATACCCTACAATCTGACTTTGATCAAAATGGTTTTTTGGTACTGGATGTTTTGCCTCCATCGGAAATAGCTGCTTTGAAAAACATCGTGTCGGAGTATGATTATATGCCGGACAGTCATTTTCATTATAGTCTGATAGCAAATGATTTTGACTTTAATAAGAGATTGCAAACTTCGATCAAGGATGTACTATCAAATTTCTATTTATCGCATTTCCAAAATTTCAGGACACTTAACGAGTCCCTGCTTATCAAACCTGCCGATACCAAAGACGATCTGGACCTGCACCAGGACTGGAGCATAGTGGATGAAAGCATTTTTAACTGCTTGACACTCTGGATACCCTTATCCGATGTGAATGAACAAAACGGCTCGCTATTCATACTACCCTGCAGCCACCGGTGGTTTAATAATATCCGTTCTTCCTCCCTGCCTACTCCGAGGATCAAAAGCACAGAGGAGCTACTTGCTATCTGTCAGCCGGTTCATCTAAAATGTGGGCAAATACTCTTATTTCATCCGGCAGTGCTTCATGGTTCTTACCCAAATACACAGCAGGAAAACCGGGTAGTAGTGACAGGCAATGTCATTGACGAGCGCGCTGATTTCATCCATTACCGGAAGGCCAGTGACAATGAGGTAGCCATGATGCAGCTGAGTGATGAAACATTTTTGATGGACTTGAAATACATGGCAAATGGCACACTAAATAACCTCACGGAGATACAACGGATACCATATAGCCATCATGTGCCTGCTTATGAAGAGGTGATAAGGTTACATACCGATCAGCTTTGACAGGATACTTTTTAATGACGGCGGCTTCTTTGTAAATGCTTCCATCCGGTCATCTATCAGTTCTATGGAGTTTGTAGCTATCTTTTCTACCGGGCTGCCCGTTTCGGGGCGCTGAAAGTTATCGTATCGTATGTAGAAGTCATTGTCTGTGACTATGTATTTTTCTATACTATCAGCGCCTTCAGGTATGCAGTAGTGTATCACCTCAGCCGCTCGCGGCACGAGTGAGAGGTTTATCGCCGGTCGGAGCATTTTTGATCTATTGGCGGGCGAGTAGTGGAGCAGTGCATGGTCATAGATGATGGCCTCTCCGGCCCTGATGGGCAGCAGTTTGCCTGATCGTTGTATCCAGTCGGTATCATGCCTAAGGCCACTCTGTATGATACGTGGCCCCCGTATTTTGTTGGTGATATGGTGGCTCCCTTCTATCACACCGAGGCAGCCGTTTTCAATAGTAGTATCTACCAGCGGTATCCAGACAGATATGCTGCGGTATTTATTTTCATCCACATAGGTCCAGTCAGCATGGAGTGGCATCTCATACCCGGAGTCAGCAGGCTTGATCATGAGATTGGCAAAGACAGGACTGTAGCTGTCCAGCAGTGCAGATACACGCGGGAAAACCTCAGCCGTGATGGCATCATTTACTTCTCTCTTATAGCCCTGGTCAGTGCTGAAATGCGATGTGTGGAAGCCGCCATCGTACTGCTCCATATATCGCTGTACCAGGCCGTAAAGGGATGCGATGCCGCTGCCATCCAGAGCAGGATAGATGGCATAACCCTTTTGGGTCATCTGCTTGCGGAGCTGTGCATCATGGAATATAGCGTGCATGGTATAATAAAAATACTAATTTTGGAGACAATGCTTTTGGCATAAAATCAATAAATTGCAACGTGCATAAAATCGAGATCGGAATAATAGGCTGTGGGTATTGGGGGCCCAATTTCGTGAGGATAGCCAATGCCCATGAGCAGGTATCAGTCAGGAAAATATGCGATAGGAACCCATCAAAACTACGGGAAATATCAAAACGCTACCCGGGAGCAGAATATGTGTCAGACCTGAGCGCAATGCTCCATGACAGTTTGATAGCCGCAGTTGTGATTTGTACACCGGTCGTTACCCACTTTGAGATAGCCAGGCAGTGCCTGATGGCTGGCAAACATGTGCTGTGTGAAAAACCACTGACACTTACTGTCTCAGAGGCAGAAAGACTACATGAGATCGCCCTGAGCAAGAGGCTGGTCCTGATGGTGGGGCATGTATTTGAGTACAATAGTATTGTATTGTACCTACAGTCACAAATCAGGGAAGATGCTTTTGGTGAATTGGTTTACATACATATGCAGCGAATGGGGCTCGGCCCTGCCAGGACAGATGTGAATGTCGTATATGACCTGGCATCACACGATATATCCATACTGCTGCTGCTGATGGGAGAGATGCCTGTCAATGTATCGGCCCGCGGAAGTTCATTCATAGGCCCTGAAGTGGAAGACACCGCTTTTATTATCCTGGAATTCTCTAACAATATACTCGTACAAATCAATGTGAGCTGGATAGATGCAGTGAAGCAACGCGAGATAAAAGTAGTCGGCACGAAGCAGGTCCTTTTATTTAATGATATTTCTCATAATGAAAAATTAAAAATTTTCAATACTGGTCATAGTTATCAATCTGCCGGCGGTGATTTCGGCTCCTTTCAACTTTCAGTCAAAGACGGTGATGTGTTCATTCCCAATATTGCATATCCTGAGCCATTGAGTATAGAGTTTGATCATTTCATAGACTGTGTTATGCATTCGAAAGTACCCAAAACAAATGCTGAAAATGCTATGAGAGTAATAACAGTATTAGAAGCAATCGAAAAGTCTCTAAGGCAAGGTGGAAATAAAGTGAGCCTGGACAAAGAGCCATTAATGGCCCATCAACCGTTACAAACTTTCAATAAATAATAATGCTGGTAGGGGATCTTTTTATAAACAAAGAATTGTCGGAAAAATACCGCTCTGAGGGGTATGTCACCTTGCAGTTTCTCGATGGCGTTCAAATATCAGACCTTTATAAATTATATGATGCCTCTGCATCCCAGGCCGGAGTAAACAAACAGTTTTTTACCAGTATATGGAGTGATAATATAGAATACCGCAGGCTGACCGATACTAAAATAAAAGAGCTCCTGGCCCCGGCTGCCCTGAATTATATCAGGGATATTAAGCCTGTCTTTGCCAACTTTATGGTGAAGAATACCGGTGAAGGTACATCACTGATGCCACACCAGGATTGGAGTTTCGTAGAGGAGCCCGAGCATGACTCCGCCACTATATGGTGCCCGCTGGTAGATGTGGACAGCATAAACGGGACCCTGCAGGTCATCCCCCGCAGCCATCGGATAAGTAATTATACCAGGGCAAGGTTTTTGGACAGGCCCTTTGATGGCATTGACTCCCATGAGATGGAAGCAATGATGATAGACATTCCCCTCAGGGCCGGAGAGGCGATCATCCTCAACTCCAGGCTCATACATGCCTCACCGTGCAACTACTCTGACAAGCAGAGAGTGGCTGCTTCGCTCGTCATCGCTCCTGAGGCTGCCCCGCTTTTTCACTGGATTTACAATCCTAAGGACGATATGGAAATAAAAAAACTGGCAGTCACACCTGATTTTTTCTGGCAGTATAGCTGCTATGAATATCCGGACTCGGTGACAGCTATAGAGAGTTGTCATCATGACTTTAAGGACCTTTCATTAGAGACATTTCGTGAGATCATAGGTTATGAGAGGTCGCTAATCACTAAAAAAAACGCTTTCTGTTTAGGAAGAACTTATTGTCCTAAAGCGTGTAAGTACTTTTTTGCCTCCTCATTGCCGGGGCTTACTTTCAGGGCTGCTTTCAGCAGTATGGCTGCGCTGTCGTTGTTCTTTATATTATGGTATATCTTGGCCAGGTTGATATATGGCTGAGGGCTTTCGGGCATCTCTGCGATTGCCTGTTTAAGGATACCTGTAGATCTGGAAAAATCCTTTTCTATAAAATAAACATAGCTTAGTTTATCATATCCCTCCATATTCCTCGGCGAAATGGTGACGAGAGATTGATAGTAGGGCTCTGATTCATGCAGTTTATTCTGTCCTACGAGAATATCGCCTATGGCCATAGCGGCATCTGTAAAGCTGGAGTCTATCTCCATTGTTCTTTGGAAATATAGCATAGCGCTATCCATATTGCCGAGCAATGTATAGGTCCTGGCCAAGTCATAATTGGCATTGAAAAACGGCGGATATATCTCTATGGCCCGGCGGAAATGAAAGGCTGCTTTGGTCCTCAGTTCGAGTTGCGCTGCGGGAGAAACGGTATCTGCATAGGATGTTTTTATTAATCGCACGGCGAGCAGATTATGTGCCTGTGCGCAGTCATCTGCATAATTAATATCGTGCTCGAACAGCGTAAGGTAGTCCTTCCAGTTCAGGTTTCTGGCAAATGATAAGGAGGAGTAAAGAAAAAGTAAAAAAAAGAAAACGTATCTCGCTGGTGTAGGGATCGCCAGCCATGAGGTGTCGGCCTTTATTTTAAATAGCGCCTGGATGGCCACTACTGCCAGGATGCACCAACCTATAGACGGAACCAATAAGAACCTATCAGCAAACATGCCCGGCACGGGCTGGAGGTAGTTAGAGAATACGGCGATGGATATGAGATAGGTGAATATGCCAAAGCTGATGAGCTTGTTTCTTTTTAAAAAGAAAAATGCCGCAAAAAGAAGTGCCAGGTGTATGATCAAACCGGCAATCGGTATAGTGTCTGTGGCTTTCTGCGGCGTGATGAATTTATAACCGTAGTAGAAAGACAATGGATAAGGAACGACCACCTTAATGAAATAGCGATAAATGATCTCTAAAGAAGTACCGATCTTCAGAGTCTCGGGGCTGTTTTTGTCTATACACTCTTCCACGTATTGCAAGGGCCGGTATTGATTATGGGGAAGTATATCGGGATTGATCTTATTGACAGCCTGCGCAGCCCGGGATATATTCTGCCGGACATGGGCAGAATGGTCAAGGGGGGCCAGGTAATAATGGGACATAAAAATTGCTATTAATACAAAAACTATTGGTACATATCCTGACTTTCTATAATAGTGTATATATAGCAGAGATCCTGCGCCAAGAATGAACCGGAGCAGCTCGATACCGATTTTTTCCTTTTGTAAAAAAGATAAAGGCACCTGTGTAATAGAAATGATTATCAAGGTCAGGTACCAATACCTGGTTTGCAACAGCCAGATAAAAAACACTGAGATAATCCCATCAAAACGATAGAATAATTGAATATTGAAATAGTTGAAGATCAAAAAAGACAAGAGGTAAGGAATGAGAAGGGACCTCTGGCCAAAAACCACCAGGTATGCAAAATATATCTGCAAAATGTCAACATAAATAATGTTACCATTGGCAGGGGTATCTTTAAAATCAATAGCAATACATAAACAAAGTAAGGCATTGGACCACCAGGACACGCTTGCACCTCCCCTCATGGCCAGGGCCATCAAAACAATAATGGGAAGTAGGGCGACCAGAGAATGACTTTCATGCAGGCACCATAAATAAAGTATGGCAAGTGAAACCGGTAAAAAAAGTATCGGGGAAGAAAAGATTTTTCTGTTCGGAATGGCATCTTTAAAAAAGCCATTGAACCGCAAGGGTGGGTTTTCTATAGTATGCTCCGGTACCACTCCCTTTCTAAATATTATCCCATATATCCTGCCGGAGAATGAGGTGGCTGCGCTTAAGAAAAAACCGAAATGGACAAGGATATACATAAAACCTGTAAACGCAATCACCCCAAAAATCAATAGGACCTTATCTTGCCCCAGGCCGAAATTCACAAGAAAGAAAGTAGGCAGCGCAAAAAAACCGGCTACCAGTAATATGATCGGAAACCCGGCATCAGTAAAAAGTATAAGTGCTAAAGGTATAATCAACACAAAAGAGACAACGGTGACTTTGCTCATCAGGGCTAGTGTGAATGAGAGCATGGCGAAAAGTATAAGCCAGCGGCGGGATGTTTGTATCGCAAAAAAAACCATATAAAATGATAAAAGACTGAACAGCAGCCCCAGTATCTCATCACGGTTTTTGATACTGCATACCACCTCTGTGTGGGTCGGATGGGCTATAAATAAAAGCGTGGCCGCTATGGATAAAAAAGGCGAATAGCCCCTGAACAACCGCAGGAGTATGAGGTATAAGAGTATGCCACAAAGAGCATATAAGAACACGTTTACAAAATGGCTGATGTGGGCATTGTCACCCGACAGCTCATGCTCTATGGCAAAAGAAGCAAGGACCATAGGGCGGTATTCGTATGAATAGCCGGAAGCATCCTGATAGTATGGTGAAGTAAATATTTCCGGCAACGCCGAAATACCCTTAGAAGTGAGACGGTGGTTTATAGTGACCAGTTCGTCATCGAGATTATAACCATTTGGGATAGAATCAGCAAAAAGCAGGAAAGCGAAAAGGAATATCCAGTACTTGTAAAAATTTTCATGTTGCCATGCCGGTGCCTTTGCCACTTTAGGGGCATTGGCATTACTTTTAACGGGCTTTTGTTTGGCCATGATCTCTTCTTCGCTGGAAATGTAATCGGTTGCTAATTTCTATATTTACGATGTATATCCAAGATATTTATTTTACCGGACTTTTGATCACCTGCCTCTGGCACAGTATATGCGATGCAGCACCTGACCGCCGGGAGCCAATAAGTTCAGCAATGTGGGCCTGTCAAAATGGAATAACGTATATTTCCAAAAAAATCCTTTTATCCATTATCTGATACTGATCTGAATGCAGGAGCTAAAAAGAAAAATATTTATCCTTTTCAGCAGTTTTTGCCTGTTCTTCTTTTCGTGTGCATACCTCCACAGCAAATATGCGGCAAATGAAACGGAGGATTTCATTGGCCAAAATGAGCAGGACAATATGGATATTGACGTGCTGGATTACCATTTCCTGGCAACAAACTTTGCCTTTACAGATAGGTTTCCGGTCACAGGATACCTGATGGACACAAGCGTTTATAAGATTAAATATGACAGGGACATTAGTTCGATCTACCTGGAGATGTTTAGGCAAAACGGTCCTGTGACAAGTTTTATGCGCCCACCTTTGGTACCACTCATAGTCGGGTGTATGTATAAAGTGTTTGGGTATAAATACTATTTCAATCTCAGGCTAAATATCTTATTGCTGTCACTTGTAGTAGCACTGATGCCTGTGGTAGGATTCTTTAACTGGGGCCGGCCTGGTTATTGGTCCGGGGTAGTCGGTGCTTTCCTCTTTTTAAAAAGCGCCCATGACCATTGGTTCCTCAATACTATGGGCATAGATGTTTTTTCGGCTTTTTCATTTTTTCTGGTTTTTGCCATTGGCTCATATGCAGATAGGAAAGAAAAACTTTTCTATTATGCTATATGGGGTATTTCTATTGGACTTAGTTTGTTGATCAAACCGATATTAACTATACTACCGATTGTATATGCCGGTTTCATGCTCATTAAATATAGGCTGCCGGCAGCTAAAAAAATATTGATGATGTTTGCAGGGATCCTACTGGCAGTATTGCCCTGGACCGTTTATATTAACTGCGTTCAGAGAAATACCATTGCTGAGCGAGAGGCCTGGTGTGCTAAGGTGGCTGCGGGAACTGGAAAACTGGAATTGACTAAAGAGAATGTGAATTTACTATCTGAATCAAAAGATATACTTAATAAAAGTGAAACGATTCTGGTTCGGACCATGTGGATGTATCACTCACGGACCACAGGCTTTATCTTTATCACAAATTCTTTCGGAGATGGGTTCCTAAACCTAAACAATGAATTTTGCAACAGTGCAGGGATACATTATGAATGGATGTTTGTCAGGTCCTCTTTCTACAGGAGCCACTGTAGCGATAGCCAACCTGCCATTATTAAAATTCTGAGCTTTTATTACCACAACCCTTCTTTCATATATAGCATCCCCATCATGAGGTTCCTATATCCGTTTATAGAGGATTACCACAGGTACTATTGGCTCTCTGCAGCGCTTTGGGGCTTATGTGTACTTCAGCTGCAGTTATATGCTGTAAGAAATAAGTGGGTGAGATTTGTTTCGTTTTTATCACTACTTTTTATTACGGCTTTAGTATATGTCTTTTCCTTCTTTTTCTCACCGTATGCTGTACTATTACTATTCTTACCGCTCTTTTGCAGCGGATTTTTCTTTCTTAGATCAGACAGAGGCAGGATTTCTCCCCCCATCTATCCCATTATGTGGCTTTGTCTTTTTATATCAATCATTTTTCTGGTACCCAAACCGATTTATATGCTAATCGCCATGCCTGTATCGTGCCTCTGTATTGCCTACTTTAGTTTATCGCTGCTCAGTGGATTTAAGAAACTATTGTTTGGGGCTCCGGAAAACAGTCATTAGGTTTTCAAAGGGAAATTATTGACGGACAAAGAAAAGCCCATAGCTTTTTGTAAAACTATGGGCTTTAAATGGTTATTATCTTATTGATCATTTCACTACATCGAACTTGCCGAGTACTTTTCTGTTTTGGTTTTTGTCCAGCACAGCTATCAGGTACATGCCATTGCTCAGGTCCTTGACAGAGATAGATGCCTGAGAGATGGATACTGCTTTGAGTTTATTTCCCAGCAGGTCATATATAGCGATCTCAGAGAGGCTATTCATCGTAGCCTGGTCTATGTGCGAGAGGTCAAGCTGTATCTGGTCAGAAGCTGGGTTAGGGAATATCCTGTAGTCTGAAGGGGATATTTCGTTGATACCGACCCCGGTGATATTGATACTGTTTGATACACCGGCGCATCCGTTGGCGTCAGTATAGTGTACTGAGTATGTGCCGTTTTGAGTCGCTGTATAAGTCGCTGTGGTAGCGGTTGTCAGTGGTGTACTGCCATCATACCATAGATAGGTTGATTCAGTTTGAGATGTCAGCACCAAACCTGACTGAGTGATCACGTCAGTCTGAGGAGTGTTGACAGTGATCGCCTGTGGCGATGAGATGGCGGTGCATCCGTTTCTATTGGTCACAGTCACAGTATAGCTGCCTGTAGTTTTGGCTTCTATGGATTGGGTAGTAGCGCTATTGCTCCATAGGTAGGTTTCTCCAGCAGGGGCTGATATGAGGGAACTGTCTCCGCTACAGAAAGTGGCCGGCCCGGTGAGTGTCAGGGCAGCATTCGCGGCATTGACCACGACCACAGTAGGTGCAGATGTGGCACTGTCACCACTATGATAAACCTTCACGGTATAAGATCCTGATGAATTTACGATAATGGAGTCAGCAGTAGCGTTATTAGACCATTTGAAAGTATAGCCTGCGCCTGTCTGCGCCCTCAGGACTATAGAAGCCCCGGGGCATATAGTGTCAGGCCCCGCAGGTGTGATCTGGGCCACCGGTGGTGAACCGGATACTACATTTGATACATGTACCGAATCGCATATAGTACTGTTGCCGCTGGCATTGGTCACTGTGAGGCAAACATAGTAGGTGCCGTTAGCAGAATATGTATGAGAAGGGGCGGCTGTTGTGTTTGCCGCTGATCCGTCCCCAAAGTTCCAAGAATAAGATGAAGCATTGCTACTGCTGTCAAGGAATGTCACTAATCCTGCTGCACCTGTATCAGCCGTAAACTTAGCTGCCGGAAAGGGAGGCAGGGCAGACCAGTTGGCAGTGATAGGCTGACTGATTGAATCATAAGTAAAAGAGATCACCGGGCCTTTTGTCTCTTTGGCCAGGTAAGCATAAGATGTAGCGACACTATAAGCTGGATTCGCGGCAAGTACTGTCGTGCCAAAATATGATGTGGCCATTTGTGAATAAGCTCCACCATTTGAGGTATTATAATAATAGGTAGTGGTATCATGCTCTACTCTTTTTTGGCGAAGGCAGTTATAAGTACCCACAGGTGTCGTGACAGTACCCCAGCCATCTATAGTATCTGTATATCCGGCTGTGATTACTACTTTTATACTGTCCCAATTGAAAGGGAAACTGGTTAGTGCGCTATTTATGGCACCTGCATTTAATTTAACACTACCACCATAGTTGCCATGAAAAGTCTGCCCATAGACGAGTGGAAACTTATAGTTGGTATCCGGTTGGGTGTACTTTGAAATAACAGTCACTCCACTTACCACGGCTTGAAGGCCTGTATAAGCAAAAAACGAAGTGGTATCAAGCCCAAATAAATAAGTAGTAGGCGGAATATAAACAGCTACGTTAGCATTAGGTACAGCAGTATTCTGTGAATTGGTCTGAGCAAGATAATATACTGAATCTAGCAATTCTTCATGAAGGCTACTGAAATTATATACCTGATTGGTGCCTCTGCTACCAAAACTAATGGCAGCTACAGCATTCCTGGTAGTATCTTCTTGTTCAGGATTTATCCATCCTATCGATGGCATATCTGTCCTCACGAAACTGATCTGTGCCTGAGTCAGGAAATAGCAAAGAGAGAAAAATAGTAAAAAGTTAATTTTTTTCATTGCGTGTTTGTTTTATTGAGTCGCCAAAATTAAAAAAATCCCGTTAACAAAGATTGTTATTTATAGGTAAAAAACTTGATTTCAGTGGATTATTGGCTTATTTGACAGCCTCTTGGATAGCAGATATATACTATAAGTCAAACTCACCAGCGTCAGGGGCAATAATGGCAGGGTATATCTCTCCTCCAACCCCCTGAAAAGATAGCAAAGATAAAAAAAGTATATCCCGATAGTGGCACCGAAGATAACTTTGATGAGTTTGTCACCTCTCAGGAAAAAAATGGCAACGAACGACAGGCAACAAAGGAAATGCAATACCAGGAATAAGCACCTGGTCAGTTCCATCCACCATCTGCCCCTGAAGGTATGCTGAAAGATATACATGGAGAGATTAGAATGAAAGGAAAGCGATTTAAAAAGTTTCAATGGCACTACCACATGGCACCATA